>JACCDI011868088.1_pt1 | contig 12684 bp, 12 predicted proteins | sample 7442791 | NCBI WGS metagenome assembly JACCDI01 (sample SAMN15323434, study PRJNA562643) | freshwater metagenome | isolation source: river surface water | place: USA:Blue River Watershed | collected 2017-08-15
AGGCCAGCGCCGCCGCGCCCGCGCCGAACACGACCAGCTTGCACTGCTTGATGTCCTTGCCGACGACCTTCAGGCCGTTCAGGATGGCTGCGCCGACGATGATCGCGGTGCCGTGCTGGTCATCATGGAAGACCGGAATCTTCATCCGGTCGCGCAGCTTGCGCTCGATGTAGAAGCACTCGGGCGCCTTGATGTCCTCGAGGTTCACGCCGCCGAAGGTCGGCTCGAGCGCGGCAATGATGTCGCACAGCTTGTCGGGATCGGTCTCGTTGACCTCGATGTCGAACACGTCGATGCCGGCGAACTTCTTGAACAGCACGCCCTTGCCTTCCATCACCGGCTTGGCGGCCAGCGGGCCGATGTTGCCGAGGCCGAGTACCGCGGTGCCGTTCGTGATCACTGCCACCAGGTTGCCGCGCGCGGTGTAGCGGAACGCGTTCGACGGCTCGGCGTGTATCTCTTCGCAGGCCGCGGCCACGCCGGGCGAGTACGCGAGCGCGAGGTCGCGCTGGTTGGTCAGCTGCTTGGTCGGGGTGACGGCAATTTTGCCGGGGGTGGGGAATTCGTGGTACTCGAGCGCGGCCTGTCGAAATTGCTGGCGCACCTGTTCTTGAGTGTTATCGTTATCCATGCCGTGTAGCGTCCTCGCGAGAGTCAGTCTCTTCAGGCATCGGATTTTATCAGAGCCCCCTGCTGGCCATCGGATGCTTGCTGTGCATTTCAGTCAATAGACTCTTTACCAAAAAGCAGTTGAAGCGCTTCGGTACAATGCGGCGATGCTTTCCGAATTCGACCTGATTGCGCGTTATTTCACCCGCCCCGCGCGTCCCGGCGGCGCGGTGCTGCTGGGCGTCGGCGACGATTGCGCGCTGCTTTCGCCGCCGCCCGGAGAGACGCTGGCCATATCGACCGACATGCTGGTCGAAGGCCGCCACTTCTTCGCCGGCGCGGATCCGGAGGCGCTCGGACACAAGGCGCTGGCGGTGAACCTGTCGGACCTCGCCGCGATGGGCGCGCGACCGCTGGGCTTCACGCTGGCGCTGGCCTTGCCGGCCGCCGACGCGACCTGGCTCGAAGCATTTTCGCGCGGCCTGCTCGCGCTGGCCGACGAACATGGCATCGAACTGGTCGGCGGCGATACCACGCGCGGCCCGCTGAACATCTGCATTACCGTGTTCGGCAGCGTACCCGGCGGGCGCTCATTGCGCCGCGACGGCGCCGCCGCGGGCGATGAAGTCTGGGTATCCGGCACGCTCGGCGATGCTCGCCTCGCACTGGAGGCGCTGCTGCAGAATGAGAGGCTGCCGGCTGATATGTTGCAGGCTGCCGCACCGCGGCTGCACCGGCCTACCCCGCGCATCGCGCTCGGGCTGGCGCTGCGGGGTATCGCAAGCGCAGCAATCGATGTGTCCGACGGCTTGCTCGGCGACCTTGGCCATATCCTCGAGCGCTCGGCGCTGGGCGCCGTTATCGACGCCGATGCGCTGCCGTTCGGCGCGGTGCTAGCTTCGCAGGCGCCCGAGCTGAAACGCGAATTCGCGCTTAACGGCGGCGATGATTACGAGCTGTGCTTCACCGCGCCGCCCGCATTGCGGGCCAGCGTCGAGGCCGCCGCCGCGGCCGCTGGCGTGACGGTGACCTGTATCGGCCGCATCACGCAGCAGGCTGGCTTGCACGTCACCGACGGCAGCGGCCATGCGCTCGCCCCGGCTTCCCGTTCCTTCGATCATTTCGCCAGCCCATGATGCAGACTGACGCTGAAACACCGACCTATCGCCCGCCAGTGCGCCCAACGCGCAAGTTCATGCTCGCGCATCCCGCGCACCTGCTGGCGCTGGGCTTCGGCAGCGGGCTCTCGCCGGTGGTGCCGGGCACGGTCGGCACCTTGTTCGGCTGGCTCTGCTTCCATTGGCTGACGGCAAACTGGCCGGCGACCTTCACGCCGCAGCTGTGGTCTATCCTGATCCTGGCCGGCTTCTTCATCGGCGTGCGCGCCTGCGACATCACCGGCCGTGCACTCGGCGTGCCGGACCATGGCGCGATGGTGTGGGACGAGATCGTCGCGATCTGGCTGGTGCTGCTGCTGGTCACGCCGACGAGTTTCTCCGGCGAACTGGCGGCGGTCCTGGTGTTCCGCGTGTTCGACATGACCAAGCCGCCGCCGATCCGGCAGTTCGAGCGCCGCTTCAAGGGTGGCCTCGGCGTGATGGCCGACGACATCCTCGCTGCGTTTTTCACGTTGCTGGCACTTGCGCTCTGGCGCTTCCTGTGAAAACCTGAAGGCTCACGGGAAAAAAATTCAGGAGGCTGCGATGGAGACAGGCGTCGAACTGGAACTGCGCGAACTGGCCGAGCAAGTCGGCAACGCGCTGAAACAAAAACGCTGGCTGCTGGCCACGGCAGAATCGGTGACGGGCGGTGGCATCTCGCAGGCGATCACGGACATCGCCGGCTCCTCCGAATGGTTCGACTGCGGCTTCGTCACCTACTCGAATTCATCGAAGACCGAGCAGCTTGACGTGCCGGCCGCCTTGATCGCGCAACTCGGCGCGGTCAGCGAGGAAGTGGCCGGCGCAATGGCCAAGGGCGCGCTGTCCAATACCGAGGCGCACATCGCTCTGTCGACCACCGGCATCGCCGGGCCGACCGGCGCGGTGCCAGGCAAGCCGGTGGGAACGGTGTGCTTTGGCTGGGCCTACGGGACTTCGGTATGTACCGAGCGGCTGGTTTTTCACGGGGACAGGCATGCGGTGCGGATGCAGACGGCGGAGCATGCGCTGAAGGGCCTGCTGAAAGTGTTGCAGAGGGTTTGATCTGCGTTGACGGCGGGTGAAATTCAGCGCTTGCGGAAAACGTTGATCGCGTCCCGCGTCTCGCGCGCAATGCGCGCCGCCGCTTCGGTGTAAGACTCACCGTCCGCACGCTTCGCATAAAGAATCGCGCGCGAAGAATTGATCATCATGCCGGTGCCGTCGGCGGTCTGCCCCGCGTTCACGGTCGCCTCGATGTCACCGCCCTGCGCGCCTATGCCCGGCACCAGCAGCGGCATCTCGCCGACGATCTTGCGCACCTCGGCGATCTCCTGCGGGAAGGTCGCACCGACCACCAGCGCGCACTGGCCATTCCGGTTCCATTTATTCGCGACCAGCGACGCCACATGCTGGTACAACGGCTTGCCATCGACTTGCAGGAACTGCAGGTCCGAGCCGCCCGGGTTCGACGTGCGGCAAAGCACGATCACGCCCTTGTCGGCCCACTGCATGTAGGGCTCGACCGAATCGAAGCCCATGTACGGGTTGACCGTCACCGCATCGGCCTTGTAACGCTCGAACGCTTCGCGCGCGTACTGCTCGGCGGTGGCACCGATGTCGCCGCGCTTTGCGTCGAGCACGATGGGGATGCCGGGATGTTTTTCGTTCAGATAGTCGCAGATCGCCTGCAGCTGGTCTTCGGCGGCCAGCGCGGCGAAGTACGCGATCTGCGGCTTGAACGCGCATGCGTACGCGGCAGTCGCATCGATGATGGCCTTGCAGAATTCGAAGACGGCGTCGGGACGGCCCTGGAGCTCGCCGGGGAATTTCGCGACGTCGGGGTCAAGGCCCACGCACAGTAGCGAATCATTGCGGCGGATCGCGGCGCCGAGCTTGTCGAGGAATTTCACGTGGGTAGGTGTTGGATTGCAGACAACCGGATTGTAACGTGTCGTGCTATCTTGCCGCCCCATGCACCAGATGACCCGCAAAGATTTCGTCCTGCTCGCTTTCCTGATCCTGTTCTGGGGACTGAACTGGCCCGTGATGAAGGCAAGCGTGCGAGAGTTCCCACCCTTGACCTTCCGCACGCTGTCGATGTTCGGCGGGCTGGCCGTGATCGCGCTGGCCGCGCGCTTGCAGGGCGCGTCAATGCGCATACCCGCCGGGAAGGCGCTGACGGTGGTGAAGCTGGCGGTGCCGAACATGCTGCTGTGGCATGCCTTCATCATTGTCGGCGTGAAGATGCTGTCATCGGGCCGTGCCGCGATCCTCGGCTACACGATGCCGGTGTGGGCGGTGCTGTCCGGTCTGGTGTTCTTCGGCGAGCGCATCAACGGCCGTGCGCTGCTCGGCATCGCGCTGGCGATGGGCGGCGCGGCGCTGCTGCTGTCGAGCGAGTTCGCGCACATCGCGGGACAGCCGCTGGGCACGCTGTTCGCGCTGATCGCGGCCGCCGCCTGGGGCTGTGGCACCGTGCTGATGAAGCGCACGAAGCTCGACATGCCGACCATCTCGCTGACCTTCTGGATGCTGGCGCTGACCACGGTCGCCATGACGCTGTTCTCCGTGCTCCTCGAACAGCCGCAATGGCGCATGCCAAATGCGCTCGAGTGGGGCGGCATTGTGTATAACGCCGTCATCATTTTCGGCTACGCGCACGTGGTCTGGTTCCGTCTCGCGCGACTGCTGCCACCGGTGGTGTCCAGCCTGTCGGTCATGTTCATTCCGGTGCTGGGCACCTTCTCCGGCGCATGGATGCTCGGCGAGACGCCGCAATGGCAGGACTATGCCGCGATGCTGCTGATCCTCGGCGCCATGTCGACCGTGATGTTCGGCCCGCGCAAGGCCGATCAGTAGTTCTCGTAGATCCAGGCCAGCAGGCTGTCGAAGGCCGCGCGCGCATCGTTGGCCTTCGGGTGATTGATGATGCAGACGACCGCAATCCTTTTTCCCGAACGCGCGCTCACGTAGCCGGCAATGCTGGCAACGTCGTCGAGGCTGCCGGTCTTGATGTGCGCCCTGCCCTTCAGCGGTGAATTCTCGAAGCGCTTCGCCATCGTGCCGTCGACGCCGGCGATCGGCAGCGCCGAAATGAACTCAGGCATCGTCGGTTGCCGCCATGCGCGCTGCAGCAGTGCGGCCAGCGCAGCGGCCGATATTCTTTCCTCGCGCGACAGGCCGGAGCCGTTCTGCAGCACGAGCGTTCCGGTGTCGAGGCCGGAGGTCGCCATCCAGTCCATTACCCTGACCACGGCCGCGGTCGTCGTCGCCGGCTCGCCGCCGCGCTGCGCCGCGAGGCTCAGCAGCAGGTTGCGCGCCATCACGTTGTTGCTGAACTTGTTGATGTCGCGGATCTGCGCGCCCAGCGGCTCCGAGGTCCAGCGCGCCAGCTCGGGACTGTCGGCGCGTGCCTGTCCGTCCATCACCATGCCGCCGAACGAGCCACCGAGCTGCGACCACAGCGCGCGGAATGCCGCCGCGAAGTACTGCACATGGTCGAGCGTGTACAGGTGGAAGTTCAGCTCGCGCTCGCCACAGGCCAGCGGATAGCTGCCGGCGAAGCGCAGGCCCTGCGCGGTGAATTGCGGCTGCAGCTGCTCGCGCACCGTCTGGCAAGGCAGGTCGGCCGCGAGAGGCGGCACGATCGCAAAACCGCTCAGCGCCGGCGCGCTGGCGATCTGCACCGGCTGGCCCGCGGCGCGCGGCCGCATCGTCAGCGACAGCGCCTTCGCGTCGAGCAGCAGCGCATCGGAGGGCGCGTTGTACGCGCGCTCGGGCCGTCCGTCGAAGGCAGCCGCATCCGGCAGCTCGACGCGGAACAGCCGACGATCCAGCAGCAGGTTGCCCCGTATGTCTCGGAGGCCCAGCGCGCGCAGGCGCGACAGCAGTCGCCACAGGTCTTCGTCCGCGAAGCGAGGGTCGCCGCCGCCCTCGATCACCAGGTCGCCGCGCAGCACCTCGCCTTCCAGCACGCCGTTGGCATGCACCCGCGTCACCCAGCGATAGTCGGGCCCCAGCAATTCGAGCGCGGCCTGCGTGGTGACCAGCTTCATCACCGAGGCCGGCTTCGAGGCACGCAGGTTGTTCAGCGCGAGCAAGGGCTTGCCGCCGTCTGCGGCACGCACGTCCAGCGCAACTGCGTCAGGCGGCACGCCAGCACGCGCCAGCTCGACCGCCATTGGCGCGGGCAAGCGCGTCGCCGCGCCTGCCGACAGCGGCATCAGGGCAAAGAGGGTTAGAGCAAAAAGTCGGCGCATGCAGGCTCCGTCTTGATGATCGCTCATTATCCCATGCAGCCATTGACGCGCTCAGCATAACTGCCTAACCTCGATCCGCCATGAAAGCCATGACTACCCTGCCCTTCATCGACGCAGCGCAAGTACGCCGCTCGCTACCTTACCCGGCACTGATCGAAGCGCTGCGTGACACTTTTCGCGAGCCGGTGATGGCGCCGCAGCGCCACGTCCATGCATTGCCCGGATTCGCATCGCTCCTGCTGATGCCGGCCTGGCAGCCAGACCAGCACATCGGGGTGAAGCTTGTTACCGTCATGCCTGACAACCGCAAGCACTCGCTGCCCACCGTGCATGCCTTGTACGTGTTAATGGATGCAGCGACCGGCGCGCCGCTGGCGCTGATGGACGGAGAATCGCTGACGCTGCGCCGCACGGCCGCGGTATCGGCGCTTGCATCGCACTACCTGTCGCGCAAGGACAGCCGCACGTTGCTGCTGGTGGGCAGCGGCAGGCTCGCGCCCGAGATGGTGGTGGCGCATTGCGCAGCACGCGAGATTGAACGGGTGCTGGTTTGGGGACGTGATGCCGCGCGCGTGGCTGCAGCGATGCACCGCATGCGCGAGGCCGGGGTGCCGGCACAGGTAGCACTGGAGGCAGCGGGCTCGCTGGAGAAAGCATGCGCCCAGTCCGACATCATCTGCTGCGCGACCACCAGCACCGAGCCACTCGTCATCGCAAGCGCAGTCAGGCCCGGCACCCATGTGGATCTGGTTGGCGGCTTCCGGCCGAACATGCGCGAAGCCGACGATACGCTGATCGCTACGGCGTCCCTGTTCGTCGACACCCGTGAAGGCGCACTGGCCGAAGCGGGCGACCTGATACAGCCAATGGCCGCGGGTCTCATCGGCGCAGCATCGATACACGCCGAGTTGTCGGCACTGGTACGCGGCGAACATGCGGGCCGGAGCGAACCGTCCGATATCACGCTGTTCAAGTCAGTCGGCACGGCAGTCGCCGATCTGGGCGCGGCAAGTCTGGTATGGCGCGCGACCGTTCAGGGGTAGTCGACCGGCTTCAGGTTGTCCGGCAGCGGGATGAATTCGGCGTCGCCCGCTACCGTCGCAAAGCGCCGGGCTATCCAGTCGCGCTTGGCCTGTTCGATGCGATCGCGGTCGCTGGATACGAAGTTCCACACGACGTGGCGCGGTCCGTCCATGGGCTCGCCGCCGAGCAGCATCACGGTCGCTCCGGCGGCACCGGCGCGCATCAACAGGCGCGCTGAAGGCCGGGTGACCAGCAGCCGGCCGGCCGCATGAACGCCCTCTGCGCCGAGATCGAGTTCGCCACGCACGATGTACAGCGCCTGCTCGTCATATTCGGCCGGCATCTCGAAGCGTGCGCCGGGCTGTAACGTCAGCTGCAGGTAAAACAGCGGCGATCGCGTCGGCAAGTTCGTATGCATGCCGAGGTAGTCGCCGGCGACCAGCACCGCGCGCGCCCCGTCGCCTTCGATGGTCGGCAGCGCATCTGCTTTCAGGTGGGTGAAATCCGGCTCGCATTCTTCGTCGGCCTTCGGCAGCGCGACCCAGCACTGCAAGCCGTACAGCGACGAGGCTTGCGCGCGCTGTGCCGCGTCGCTGCGCTCGGAATGCACGATGCCGCGGCCGGCCGTCATCCAGTTCACCTCGCCGGCGCGAATGGGCTGCACGCTGCCCAGGCTGTCGCGATGCAGGATCTCGCCGTCGAGCAGCCAGGTGACCGTGGCCAGCCCGATATGCGGATGCGGACGCACGTCGAGCCCGCTGCCGGGCTTCAGCACCGTCGGCCCCATCTGGTCGAGAAACACGAAGGGCCCGACCATGCGCCGCTCGGCGGCCGGCAACGCACGCCTTACCTCGAAGCCGTCGCCGAGGTCGCGCGTGCGCGGAACGATGATCTGGTCCAGGGAGTCCATCGGCCGATGATAGCGCCGGCCGCGGCCCGGAGCGTCCGAAAAGGCTTGCGACTTCTCAAAATGGCAAGGCATTTCGCGGAATTTAACGGAGTTTACGGGCGGGATTCTTGAAAAAGCCGAAACCCGTCCCTATACTTGGCACTCGTTGACGGAGAGTGCTAACAATCTCCCGGCAGACAATCTTTACGGATCGGTCGCCGGCGGGCCCCCAGCCCGCGAAGGCGATCCCCATTGCAAACATAAACCATTGTTTTTAAAGGAGCTTTCATGAGCCTTCGTCCCCTGCATGACCGCGTGATCGTCGAGCGTCAAGAACAGGAAACCAAAACCGCTTCGGGCATCGTGCTGCCGGAGGCAGCCGCCGAGAAGCCGGACATGGGCAAAGTGATCGCCGCCGGCAACGGCAAGATCCTCGAAGACGGCAAGACCCGTCCGCTGGACGTGAAGGTCGGCGACACCGTCCTTTTCGGCAAGTACTCGGGCCAGACCGTGAAGGTCGACGGCAAGGAAGTGCTGGTCATGCGCGAAGAAGACATCATGGCGATCGTTGAGAAGTGACGGCGCTGTCCAAGCGCGCAGCGCTTGGCTAACAGCGCCGTCATCCCGGCGAAAGCCGGGATCCACGGTGTACCAACAGCTCCGCCAATCGGGCAGACCCGGCGGCGCTTGTACTGAAAAGCATTCATCAATTAAGGAGCATCCAACATGGCAGCAAAAGACGTAGTTTTCGGCGACAGCGCCCGCCACAAGATGGTCGAAGGCGTCAACATCCTCGCCAACGCAGTCAAGGTCACCCTGGGCCCGAAAGGCCGCAATGTCGTGCTCGAGCGCTCGTTCGGCGCGCCGACCGTGACCAAGGACGGCGTCTCGGTCGCGAAAGAGATCGAGCTGAAGGACAAGCTGATGAACATGGGCGCGCAGATGGTGAAGGAAGTCGCGTCCAAGACCTCCGACAACGCCGGTGACGGCACCACCACCGCGACCGTGCTGGCACAGGCCATCGTGCGCGAAGGCATGAAGTACGTGGCCGCCGGCATGAACCCGATGGACCTCAAGCGCGGCATCGACAAGGCCGTCGCCGCCACCGTCGAAGAGCTGAAGAAGATCGCCAAGCCCTGCACGACGTCGAAGGAAATCGCTCAGGTCGGCTCGATCTCGGCGAACTCGGATCACTCGATCGGCGACCGCATCGCCGAGGCGATGGAAAAAGTCGGCAAGGAAGGCGTGATCACCGTCGAGGACGGCAAGTCGCTGACCGATGAACTCGACATCGTCGAGGGCATGCAGTTTGACCGCGGCTACCTGTCGCCGTACTTCATCAACAACCCGGAAAAGCAAGTCGCGCTGCTGGATAACCCGTTCATCCTGCTGTACGACAAAAAGATCTCTAATATCCGTGACCTGCTGCCGGTGCTGGAGCAAGTCGCGAAGGCCGGCCGTCCGCTGCTGATCATCGCTGAAGATATCGAAGGCGAAGCACTGGCAACCCTGGTCGTGAACAACATCCGCGGCATCCTGAAGACCTGCGCCGTCAAGGCACCGGGCTTCGGCGACCGTCGCAAGGCGATGCTGGAAGACATCGCGATCCTGACCGGCGGCCAGGTGATCGCAGAGGAAGTCGGCCTGACCCTCGAGAAGGTCTCGCTGAACGACCTCGGCCAGGCCAAGCGCATCGAGATCGGCAAGGAAAACACCACCGTGATCGACGGCGCAGGCCAGGCAGCGGCGATCGAGGCGCGCGTCAAGCAGATCCGCGTGCAGATCGAAGAAGCGACCTCGGACTACGACCGCGAGAAGCTGCAGGAGCGTGTCGCGAAGCTGGCCGGCGGCGTTGCCGTGATCAAGGTTGGCGCTGCGACCGAAGTCGAGATGAAAGAGAAGAAGGCACGCGTCGAAGATGCACTGCACGCTACCCGCGCGGCAGTCGAAGAAGGCATCGTGCCGGGCGGCGGCGTCGCACTGCTGCGCGCACGTACCAGCGTCACGCTCAAGGGTGACAACGCGGACCAGGACGCAGGCATCAAGATCGTGCTGCGTGCGATCGAAGAGCCGCTGCGCATGATCGTCACCAACGCCGGCGAAGAAGCCTCGGTCGTCGTGAACAAGGTGCTCGAAGGCAAGGGCAACTTCGGCTACAACGCAGCCAACGGCACCTATGGCGACATGGTCGAGATGGGCGTGCTGGATCCGGCCAAGGTCACCCGTTCGGCACTGCAAAACGCAGCGTCGATCGCCGGCCTGATGCTGACCACCGACTGCATGGTGGCCGAGCTGGTCGAAGACAAGCCGGCTGCTGGCGGTATGGGCGGCATGGGCGGTATGGGTGGCATGGGCGGTATGGACGGCATGATGTAATCGTCCTCAGCTCAGGCTGTTCGAAAAAGCCCGCAGCGATGCGGGCTTTTTTTACGCCTGTGCGTTTGACAGGCATCAAAGGTCGAATGCGAAAGCTTCTGACCATTGATCGCAAATCTCCACCCATCAGGTTCAGGAGTTCATCAACAGAACGACTTGACCAATGGCAACGGAGGTGAAGCTATGTTCAGGACGATTTCCAGGACCCAGACCGGACGCCGCCGCGCGACCCGAAGCGTCACCCGATCCCACACCCCCGACCGCCCGATCGACCAGCTCAAGCAGACCCTCAAGGCGCTTCCCAAGGAAGCCAACATGGTCCAGGCGCTGCGCAATATCCGCACCTCCAAGCTGTACAGCGAAGTCTTTGACTGGTCAAAGAAAGAGTACGAAGACATCCCCAGGATGGGCGATATCCGTGAAGATCCGCACGCCCGCAACGCCGCCGGCGGCCATGCCTTGTGCTACGCACTCAATGCCGTCGTACATTTCTCCCACAAGTACGACCTGAAAATGGTGACGCGAAACAACGCCGGCGGCGACACCGAGGCCATCGAGCGGGAATTCTTCAAGCAGATCCACCCGGCGCACGCAGTCGACCTGATGAACGAATTCCAGTGCTCGTGGAAAGCCAATCCGGAGCTTCGCCAGGCAGCCCTGTTGTCGGTGCTACTGCCCGGCGTGGCGATGAAGCTGGGGTTGACTGCCACCGCTGCTCACATCGAGCATGCGAAAGCCTGGAACGTCATCCCGCCGTCGTTGCTGCTGACCGAAGGCGAGCTACTGGCACTGGTCGATTACGTCAATTCCAGCACCGGCACCTTCAATGCCGTCAATGGCGCGGCGCTGGCCGATGCCTATTACGGCGAGCCTGTGATGCAGCAAATGATCGGGACCTACTCTGCCGTGCTCGACAGCGCGATCCGCAAGCTGTGCCAGCACCCGTATTTTGGGCTGCATGACGTGAAGACTTACAAGGGAATCAGCCTGTATGACGAATCCGGCATGTTCCGGCGCGCGATGCTCGACGCTGCCGTGAAAACCAACAAAGTGATTGCCTTCCCCAACGTACTATCCGCCACCGCCAATCCCACCAAGAGCTATGCGGTGACCAAGGCCAGGCTCGGCTATTCGCTGGAACTGGAAATCACGATGCAGAAAGCCTTCGATGCCGACCCCTTCCATGACACGAAGACCATGGGCGAAGCCGAAGTGATCGGCCCGCGCGGACAGAAGTTCATCGTCACCGACAAGGTCGAGGTCGAGCAGTATGTCGAGACATCCGGCACGATGGAGCTCATCGACCGTTACCTGCTGGTGCCCAAGCAGTGAGTGCGTCGGACTGCGCAGGCCGGGCAGCGATCAGGGCTTCCAGCTGGGCTTGCGCTTGTCGATAAAGGCTTGCACGCCTTCGAGCGCGGCCTCGTCCATCATGTTGCAGGCCATGGTCTCGCCTGCCAGCTGGTAGGCGGCATGGATGCCCATTTCGGCCTGACGGTAGAACAGCTGCTTGCCCATCGCGATGGCGACGGCCGGCTTGGCGAGGATGCTGTCGGTGAGCCTGGCGATCTCGACATCCAGCGCCTCGGCCGCCACGGCACGATTGATGAGCCCGCGTTGCACGGCGGTAGCTGCATCGATGAATTCACCCGTCAGCAGCATTTCCATCGCTTGCTTGCGACCCATGTTGCGCGACAGGCCGACTGACGGCGTCGAACAGAACAAGCCGTAATTCACGCCCGACACCGCAAACTTCGCCTCGCTGGCGGCCACCGCCAGGTCGCACATGGCGACCAGTTGGCAACCTGCGGCGGTGGCGATGCCCTGCACACGCGCAATCACCGGCTGCGGCATCTGCTGTATCGCCAGCATCAGCTTGCTGCATTGCTCGAACAACTTCTTGTAGTAAGCCGCCGACGGCGATGCGCGCATCTGCTTCAGGTCGTGCCCGGCGCAAAAGGCCTTGCCCTGCGCCGCCAATACCACCACGCGCACGGCTTCATCCTTGGCGATCGCAGCCACCTCGGCCTGCAGCGCCGCCATCATCTCCTCGGACAAGGGATTGAACTTGTCGCCGCGATTGAGGGTGAGCGTGGTCACGCCGCCGCGATCCTCGCGGATCACATAGGGCTGTACATCATTCGGCTGCACATCCTGCGGCTTCGCATCTGTCGTCCCGGCCATCTCGTGTCTCCCGCTTGTTGTTCGGTTCTTGTCGGTGCTGGTCAGTCGTCTTCCACTTCCGGCAGCGGCTGCGGTTCGCCCAGCGATGGCGGCGGCACATAGCTGGCCAGCAGCGCGATCCGGCTCTCCGGCGTCTCGAGGCTGATGCGCCCGAGCGCGCCGCTGCGGTAATCCTGCAGCAGCGTGTGCGCGGCCTTCTCGA
>JACCDI011979909.1_pt1 | contig 12677 bp, 8 predicted proteins | sample 7442791 | NCBI WGS metagenome assembly JACCDI01 (sample SAMN15323434, study PRJNA562643) | freshwater metagenome | isolation source: river surface water | place: USA:Blue River Watershed | collected 2017-08-15
ACAACAGGCAGAGAAATTCACCATCTCTCCATCCACTTCATCTTATTATGTGCGTCTCCTCCCACCAGCATGAGATATCCACAGCACCTCCATGGATAAGTCCACCTGGGAGGGTGCCAAGTTCTGCAGATGAAATACTTACTATGGCACCTGGAAATTTGACGTCAGGCCATGGGCATGTTTGCAAGATGGGGGGGTTGGATGCCACTGCCAATTTCCATAGCTTCTTCTGAAGGAGGGTTGTCAGAGGCTGTCATTGTTGATTTCCAGTGTGCAGTGCATTGCAACAATGTCAGGTGAGTCATGGGCAAGGAGGATTGGGATTCTTCAATGTCATTCATCTGTTCTCATTGTTCAGACAGAGGTTTGTGGTCTGTGATTGATGGGTAGAGGCAATGTAAACAGTTGGACATTGTTAGTATGCATTGAGACCTCATATCTAGTCTGATTGGGGTTTTAGGTTGTGGGAATCTGCACTGCAACAGCCTGGGACAGGAACAACAGCTGTACTCAGTTGACTTTGCCAGCCCTATCAATGTCAAACTACTCCTGCAATGAGAGGGGGGTGGGACTGACATACCCCAGTGGGGCAACTTTCATCTGGCCCTTTTGTTGAATGAGGATGTTATCCACACTGGGAGGGTGTCTAATGTGAAGCAGGCATCATATGGTGGGCTGTGCCATATCTTTGGTGGTAGATGAGTGGGATCCTAGTGGTCCAGTTGGATGATGCAAACGCCTCCAAGTGAGTCCCAAAATTGCTCATCCCATGTTGTGTGGACATCAAAATTTCTGTTCAAGTGATAAAATAAGTAGCAAAAAAAACTAATACATGCAGCTGTTCATGTAAGTGATGGACAATTTAAAAATATCTTCCTTTAATAAATGAAATTGCCTCAAAATAAGATGTATTAATTATAATACTATTTTTTATACACTATTATTTTTGGTGTTGTTTTCAATTTAAATGTTGTCAACCAAACCACTGTGATGACATGGAAAAATTGCAAATGTTGCAAAAATAATTTTGACATGTTATGACATGACAGTGTCTGTGTCAATGTTGTTAAATTTTAAGTTGTTGCAACTTTAGATAATTCCAACTAAGATGCTCTAGTTGCTGATTTCCACAATCCTGATTAAGTTGGTTGTGAACATCCATGTCATAGCAAGCAAATCTGGGGATGAAAAAACTTTTGGACTAGGAAAGTTCTTATTTGCGCCACCCAATTCTACTGCAATAATCTCAATAGAAATAACACTAATGCCTTTGAATTAAGATTTGTCATTCTATGTTATATACCATGCCTTTAGCACCCCTTGTAATTGAAATCTCCTTGCAAGTCTTCTCGTCAAATCCCTTGCTGCCAATGACTATGGATACTGTGGATCCTTCAGTAAAACCTTTATGACTGCAGTCAATGCCTTTTTTAGAATATAGAAGCCAAGTCCCAAGCAAGCATAAAGGATAATCCCACCTGGCATAAAGCCATAAACAGAGCTTTGTTGATCAACACTGGAAAGTTTCTGAAAGGAATTCAGTAATTTGGATGGAATGGTTGCCTGGGATGTAGTTGAGGGTGGAGATGATATGTATGTCAATGATAGATCTTGGGCTTCCAAATTTATGCCATTTTCAGGTGGAAAAGTTTAGAAAAATCAAAACCCAAGTTTGTGCTCATCAGGATCATAGATGGAATTGATTAATCTGAGACCTATTCCCATGTTGTCCAGTGGACAACTTTTTGGTGGTAGCTTCTTCAAATCTTTCTATACCTGAAGTCAAAGCATGCCTATAGCAATTATGGTTTTCATTATCTCTTAGACAAGATAAAGCCAAATTGCAATTCTTGAATGAAAAATTCAACGTTCTTCATCTCAAGAAGTCTCCTTATGGTTTGAATCATAATCCTCACACCTCCTGGAAGTATAATCTTGATAAGTTTGGAATAAAAGCCTGTCTCAAGCTTCTTACAACACTTGACTTGTTATTATTGTAAAAGAATTCTCAATTCTCAAAAGATCTTACAAACATCTATCCTGTGAAGAAGTAAATGATAGTCATGGCATGACCAGCTTCTAATTGGTAATGGTCTTCAAAATTGATTATAAGCTAGTCTGAATTATTATATTGGAGTAGTACAAGAGGTTATGAAACCAAACATATTTGTAGTGTATATTGGTGGTGTTTTTTTATTGATTCTGCAAGTGTTGGGAACCATCTAGAGGATCAGAGAGGTGTCATGGGTAAATGTAAACTGCCTACAGTGGTCATGATTATGGGGAGAGCTACCATACCAATCAAATCTAAACTAATGATTGCTGTGATACCAGTATTTACTTTTGAAACAAGTTTTTCATTGTGACATGTTTGCTCCTTGATTAAAAAATATGTATCAATTGTAATAGTTTCTACATGATAAAATGCAGAAATGATAGCAATCTAGACTTAAAGTGTGCAAAGATGATAGATCCTACTATAGATTAATTCAAAATGGAAAAAATTCCATCAGCACACATTGTCTCTAAGAAAGACAAAATAACTAGAGTAGTGTTTAATGAATTTTCAGAAAGAATTTTACAAATAATTAATGAATGTTGGTTGAGCTGATATCCAAAACTACATGATATTATTGTAAACAACAGTAAAAAGTTCAATCTGTGTTTTGCTATGCTTTGCAAGCAAGTAAACTTATGCATCAAGCTAACAAGGAGCAAAAGTTTACAAGCAAATACTATTCAATGTATACTTACTAGAAGAGTTGAAGGAATGACCTTCCTTACCCATGCATCATTAAGGAATTTGGTACTAATACCTCATGGGTTGTTTAGAGCACATAATGATCAATTCTTATGTTTAGGCCTGGTGCAGCAATATTCCAAAGGAACAAGCAATTTGACATTCCCTATATTGTTGATTAGAATAAAGGTGGAAAATTTTGACAGCAGTAAGTATTCTACAAAACACAAAACTACATGCAGAAACAGTACAAGATGTTATCACAGCTATTGTATAGGGATGAAAGCATTGGTCATAATTGAAGGGGTGATTCTCAAAGTGGAACTAAAATTCAAGGGAATTTTTGATAGTGCAAGTCTGAACAAGCCATATGCATGGATACAATTAACAACACAAATGAGCAGATAAACTTAAGGAGAATCATTTTGTAGTACAATAATTAGTAGACTCAGGTAATTATAAGTACATGCTAAATTTCTTTTTTCCTGTCATACCAATAGAGTATAAACAAACATTTTCTCAGTATAGGATATTCCTAATCACTAGATCTAGACAGACCTTGGGTGTCATCAATATGTTTACCACTGTTTTAAACTGCATGATTTTCTGGAGGCTTCAGTGCTTTCACTAGTGCAGCATATTAACTATCAGCTACAAATTTTGGGTTGATTGTAATATGCCACTTACTTCCATGTGTCCCTTTTTGCTGCGTGATATCATCCAATATCTAAGATTGTTTTAGTTCAAACATGATCAACAATATATGAGAATTTGGAGAATCCTGACACACTGTCATGCTGAGCCAGGTGCAAGCACACCTATAAAGGTCATGTTTTATGGACCTGGTGCAGCAGTTGGATCATACTAGAGACAGACAAACCTTGTGGAACTCAACACACTAAATACATCATTTCATTGACCACCATGGTAATCGTGTGTTTCTCATCTGAGAAACAAGATGAATTCCAATCAGCCACCAACTTCAATTAACATGCATGTGGATATGCTGCATAACCCCAAGAGTGTACCAATCCTAGAGCAATACTAATATTTCCAACTCAAACAAAGAAGAGGGTATGAACAGACTTGACTGTTATTCCCAGTTGTGCCTCTCTGGATTATGGGAATCCCTTTTTATGGATTCCCATATCTCCTGTCTACCTGTGGTTTAGTTGCATCAGGTCCACCATATATACCTTCCATTATTTGTCTTAGCTGAATGTGATTCAATACATTGTCTTGTCACTCCATGTTGTTTCTGACATGTGTTAGCTCTATATCTATACTTTCAAATTAAAAAATTACTCAAACTAATTCTACCACCTACATGTAATGAGTTTTTGTTGTTAGGCTACATCAAGTTTGTTCTCCTTGGTTACTGTAATAGTACCATTATACTCTTACTTTTTCTATATTTTCAGTGAATGCAACTAGGGCATAACACCATGAGTAGCCTTCCAAGTGGCAAAGGCATAATTGTTCATGTCCTTGGTATGGGTCTTCACAAAGAAGTCATTGTTTGCAATCATGCACTGGATAGGGTGCTCCAGTCTCTAGTGAATGGAGAAGATATTTGTCATCAGACCTATTCCTGAGTTTGACATAATATGTAGTTATCATTGATTCTCACTATAGATATTTGTTTTAGTATTGAATTTTCTGAACAGAGAACATATTGACAATCATCAATTCATCTGAGATTGGAATGATTCTTTCCTTGCATTCATATTAAGATTCATTTTTCTTCCAGAACCAGGAGATACCACATTTTGTATGGAATATTGAAGATCTAGATTCAAATATCCTCTTGGAATATCTTGAATGCATAAATTGTGTCATAGATCCGTTTGAATATGTCATGAGCTGAGAAATCAAATCATAACTCAGGTTTAGCTCAGATAGCTAATAAAATCTCAAATTAGTTATTGTCAACATCTATTCATCATCTACTAATTGTTAGTTTCTGAGCTACTTGGTCACATCATATTTGGAGGAGTACAAGAGGTCTTTGTTGGGAATGTTCTGGACATGTCCTTGACCAGTCCTGGACGTGGCAAAATGTCCTCAAGTGATGTGGACATCGTCCAGAATTCGAATAAGAATTTGATTGAGCCTTTGCGCATGTAGCCCTGGTACATCAACCATTATCCAAAAAACTTGAACCTTCACAAAGTAGGTGCACACATTAAAAAAATATAGAACCATACAACTAAAAGTGTTTTTCTCCCAAAATTGGATTTTGGGAGATTTTGAAGACATGTTTCAGACATGTCCTATGTCCTTTCCTGTGTCCTCAAATTTCACAAGACAGTACATCAGACAGTCCAAACTGAGCAACTTACAGCCCAAATATTTGGTATTATCTATGAATTATCTGGTGGCAGTATGATCAAGAGGTAAATCATTCAACATCATTAATTTGGATTTATTTATTTCAAGAGTTCCATGACACTGTAAGCAATGCCCATATTTACAATACCAGTGACTCCTTGTCTGTTGTACAAGATTCTTTTCTTCCTATTGATCAAGTTATTAAGCAAGCCTAGAGCAATTTCTATGCTGCTTTTTCATTTGAATTTATTCTTCTTAAGCACAAGATTCTCCTATTAATCCAAGTTCAATACATCCTTTGATCTCTTCACTAAGACAAGGGATTGAGAAATTTAAAAATTTGGGATCTGACTTCAGATTTTGACAAAACTACAGTTTAAGTCATCTCTACAGGCCTACCACATTTTAATGAATCAGATCTTCCCTGGGCTGACATGTTTATGTCATCACAATGCCCAAGTGCTGATAGTTAGGAGTGGGTCTTGAGAAATTTGATACATTCCATGAAAAAATGAAATGTATCAGGTCAATTCAAATTATTTATAACTCCTATATTATGTTAGTTTTTCTTGCTTCATAAATTGTTCTGGTTATTTCTGTATTTCAATTGCATCACCAAATAAATTCCTTCAGTAGTGAAGGCATGAATTAGGTATGACTTAGCTGCATTTCATATGTTTGATGTCAGACTCAGGGTTAAAATTGTAATTGCATTAAGAAAAGACTTAAGAACTATGTAACGAACAAGCCTGGGACAGTCTCATCCAGGTTTGCAGAATGATCACAATCCCCATGGGACTGAATACAGATTATAAGCATGAATTCATCCTCATACAAAAACTGTTATATCTCTATCTATAATGAAGTGATATACTTCTAATTGAAACAACTTGTAATCTGAACAGTATAGAGGCACCATATCAATGGGCAGCTTCAAATGACTGCTGGACCAAATCAGTCTATTTCATCTGAAATCAAACTTTTTTACTTCCCTGCCCATCATCCAAAATTGCTGCTACATTAACACTTTTAATTCTGCAATAAGCATGTGTAATAAAAGTCATGTTGAGTATAATTCAAAATTGCAGAAAGACATGTGTAATGCTTGAGGTTAAATTCACTCTCATTTTTTCCTTTCTTCTGTTGGATTTGACAGTATTTTCTGTTAATCTACTACTTCTTTAGCACAAGCATTGCTACATTTTTTATTACCCTTGAAAGGTGTTACGTCACATAGTCATCATTGAAAATTTGCATTATTTCTTTTTCTGTTTAATGACCAGGCAGCAATTTGGGAATGTATTCACTTTTTTTTGTTTTTTTTTTCGACAGAAAAAGGACACTACGACTTGGGGGCAAGTACTGTCCAATGTTTAGGCATCTCGGTGAAACTTAGAAAATGTTAGAGTGCTCTATGCAGTCTTTTTTGAAATGGTCCCGTGCACCGGAATTTATGAGAGACCGTGAAACCAACATGGGTCACGTAATCAGTTTGTGCCCGTTCTGAATTTTTCTTATTTTTTGATATTATTATCTGTAAAGGAAGGGGTCGAATTCCAGTTCAAGCGGTATTAAGGCATCGTTTCTAAGTACTACTATACCAAAAACTAATGAAAATATACACGTAATTTACTCTCTCAGTCCATTGCGGAGATCGTTGTGGTACTAAATACGTAGTAACTCATTTTTATTAAGTATCATACAACGAATCCAACAAGACGATTGAACACACTTGAGCTTAAGATTTTCGTTACGTGAGGGCCCAACTAAAGAAAATTTGAAAAAACGAGACGTACAAGTTTTTGAGTCTTTCATTTTTCAAGAATGGGTCATTTTCATTAAGAAAACAAAGCAATAATAACATACACTTTGAGTAAAAAGTTTATCTTGTACTATTAATACAAAATTATAAGCTTTCGTCAATTTTGGGAAATTATTTCCTTTTTAGTCTCTGTTTTATGAAGACTCCTTTGAAATAATTTAGTGAATCGAGTTCTAAAATTTTCCTCATTCCAGAACAACAAAAATTCATATACATCTATTTATTATGATGCTGTGATTATTGGATTAGAGATAGTTGTGACCAAAAACTAAAAACGTGTCTCTGAAAGCTGCATCATGATGACACCAACCTTAATTATTTGTTTTTGGTTGTGTCATAATTTCTATCAGCCATTGTTGACAACCAGGAAAAGATGAAAAGGAGTAATAATTATACAATCTTGATATGGTCCATATTATTTTCAGAGTAGCAAATAAGGCGATATGGACATTTGTTGATTCATTCATGTTAAAAGGACATTGAGCAAGATATTTTGAAGACATATTACATTTGCAAAAATCATGCCATACATTGAAGGAAGGAAAATAATTCAATGACAAGTTTTAAAAGTGTATAATATAAAAATACTGAATAAATGAACAACATGTTTATATTCATTGAAAATACTGTCATCAAAATTCTACTAGAGTTGTTTTAGGTGTGATGATTTATTATGATTTCAAGATCTGATTTCCTCACTGGTTTAAGAGCCACAAATAGGCACATAATGATAATAGTATGATGGCTGCAATCAATGTAATATTTTTGTAAGCAAGAAAACTAGTTAAAAAATTAAAAAATTAATTTTTGTTCTTGTAGCATCCATCTTGACTATTTTCTCACATAGCATATTTTTTGAAAATTGGTACAACATTGCTTCAAATATGAAACAAAAATCATTTTTTTATTACTTTAAAATTATTTGATGAATCATTACTTGTTTATACTAAATGTTTGCTTTTTTGAATGGTTTGCTTAAATAACTCATATTGAATTTTTCAATACAATATATCTGTCTTTTTTGTTGTTTGTAGAAATATGGTTTGGTATCTCAGAATAAGTTGCATCTTGTGGAAATGACATCTGAAAAAGGATGCCTTCTTTGTTGTTCTTGTGGAAATAATGTAGTGAGCCCATCAGTGTAAAAGATTTTTCATCTTGACTTGCCTTATATCTTCAAATATGAATTATCAACTCTATCCCATCATTACATCCATTGTTTTTGCAAGTATTTTTATGTCTGTGAAAAAATTGAATTACATGATAAATGGTCCTTTTAAATTCGAAAAAACCATTGAGCCCTTTTGGCTTCTTCACGTGTCGAATGTAGGTACCTAGAGCTCGGATTTTTGTTATCCCTAGTTTGGAAACAGTAGAAAAATTTACATAGAGTTTCTATCAAAATAAACAAGTAAACATAAACAAGCTTAAGTTTTTATGTAAAAAGAGTACGAAATGGTCACATTAAAAGAATTCATTTTTTTTGAAATACTCATAAGTCATAGAGTAAATTTGTATTTCAATAAGTAGAACGTAGAAAAAGAGTATTTCAAGATATATAAGTGAAACTTTCGTGTTGTTTCAGACGAATACACCCAACATATAATGATTTTGTCCTGTCCCAAATTTTAACATCGCAATATGCACAATAATTTTGTGATTTCAATTTCATCCCACACATATTACGTTAATTCTTGACAAACAAATAACATCGCATGAGATCCCACACACACAGCCTCATTTATTGAGTAATTAGTTCTTGCGGTGTTGAATTTTTTTGAAAACCCAATCAATCCAATTGACAGTTTAGTGGGACCATAGCTATTAACAGAGGTGATTTGACAACTGTGTTGTCTGGATTTTACAACTGTGCTAGGGTTTCTTCCCAGCCACACACAAAATTAAACATTTTATGGTCACTTTTGTAAATCTCAATACATATCAAATTCAACATACAATCCATTAACACCATTAAAAACTCAATCTTTATAGTATCATGTTCATTTTTATAGCAGGTTACAGATCTCAGGGTCATTGGAATATATTTTCTAGAAAATTATCACAAATGCCCTCCAATAACTACCAAAATTCTCCAATTCATTGACATTTTAAAATCATATCCAATCATTGGTTTTTTATTTCCAAATCACATTATGATGATTATTACTCCCAATACAGCTTTAGTTAATATCAAGATTCCATCAATATGATATCAATACCAAATCATATTAATTGACCAAGATTCTTTCTTTTGATCAGAGGAATGATCTGCTAGCACTTTGCTACAACATTCAAAAATAAAAATGATTGCTGATATTCAAAATTTTGAATAAGGTTGTAATTATTCATCATTGATATTTTGTTTTGAGACCTTTTTCACTTAAATACCCCCTCAGAATTTTGGTATTGACCAACATGAGGAGAATTATCTGGTTTTGGGTTGCTTCTGTTGTTGTATTGATGCTTCCTGTTGAGTGGCAGTTGACGTGATTTGAGTGGAAAGAACCAAATGAAGAACTCAATTAACTCTCTGTACTAGAAGAGTGTGGGAGTAGGATCTGACGAAAACTACTGATCCTGCTTTTGAATGACCCAGGGGTACTATATCCTTTCTTGATGTGATTTTTCATGCTGACAGAAGGAACATAACGGCCTTTCCACTTGTGGATACGGTAGCAAAATGATACATTTCAGCAAATTTATCATATATGACAAAAAATGTTAAGTAGGTTGTACACACTAGAAAATACCATGCGAACTCAATATTCCAATCACTGAGTTTGTTTAGACTTTTACACAAAATCTGCCCGTACTTGCTACGCATTTGTGGAATTGTTAATTCTTGAGAAAAACCCATGAAAGGGACGATATTCGGGTTTGAAAGTTTCTAAATGCCATAGTATAGTACGATACTACACCGCATCATACATTGAAAATCATACAGTTTTATTCTCGTTGCTTGTTGTTTCAGGGAAGTATGTATTGCTACATATCCGCTCACATCAATTCAGGATAGCATGGAAGTAATGTAATATTATTACTGTCCCTGTTCTATTCATGCTCTAACTATCGTCATAATTATTTTTTGAGTTATCGAAAGATCGTTGCCTTTCATCAATTCACCAACCATGGCGTTCAGACTGCGCAGGGATGTTATCAAACCGGAAAATGGCGAAAGTACGAGCAAGGGATTGAAAGGGCTCTTAAAAAGATCATTGCCCTCTCCGAGCAAGTATAATAACGGGAGTAAAAAACATCATCCTCCAAGTCATCATACGAATTATACCATCGTGAAGATTCCATCTAAAGTGAAAAAGCCGAAGAACTTTCTCTATCGCAATCCAAGGTCATCCTTCTCGAGTGATCAAAACTGCAGACTTTCATCCGAATTGGAAGACAAATTCAATCAACATGGCGGCTCGTCCGACGAAAATCTCCAATCATCCCACAAGTCCACTCTCACGGCTGAAGAAAAAATGACAAATAACTCCGAAAAAGGAAACGATCCAAAGAGGCCCCGGCGGAAGTATCCTGCGTCAGCAGAGTGGTGTAAAGCCCGAACTCATTCCAGTCAAGTACCTTCGGGTATGAATGTAGTGGAGCACGTTTCTGGTAATGTCGACAAACTCAAAAGGCTTCCCACGGAAGGAACGTATCTTTCGTACCAGAGTCGAAGCGAAAGGGAAGGGGATGCGAAGGTTTCCTCTTTTCGCGGGATGGATGGGAAAGGACGCCGCAGATCTTCTGCCATATCTGAAATCAGCGTTGATATCGCGCCATCCACTACAAGCCGTCATGTGCCGTCAATGATAGCATCTGGTGGCAGCGGAGAGCAGGTCGAATGTCTACACGACAGTGAAATCTTCGAAGATAGTGAATTGAGTGATTTCTTCGCTGCTCGGGCAGCTCTCATGGCATTTAAAATTTCAAATGGTAGCGAGAGTAGCTTAGAGCGGCTCAGAGATAGCTTTTGCAGTTAAAGTTCTGCGCATGAGGTATGAGAGACTGTGGTAGGAAGCATCATCAAGGTCATTCGGAAGCTTTGAATCAACTCAATCAAATGAGAAACAGTGCGTTAAGAGAAATCCTTACTGATTCACAAGTGCTTAGACAGGCTTGCATAAAAGAATATTAACATGATATTATTATATTCTTGAGACTCAGTTGTAATGAATATTTCGGGCACAACTTCTAACCTTTCTCAATTTTACGGTACTACGTATTTCCTCGAGTTTTCACTATTCACCATCATCGCCCGGTAGTGAGGATAATATCATTATGCAATTAAATTCTTCATGTAAACAAAAATATAACAAGATGTTGTGACAAGTGTATCATCAATATTGATGGGTTTCAAAGTTTTACACTGATGCTGATGCTGATGCTGATGCTGATGCTGATGCTGATTCTGATGCTGATGCTGATGCTGAAGCCATGCTCAAAAGATTTTAAAAAAATTGAATGACTTCTGCTTATGATTTTGCTCAACTCGTACCCACAAATCTCGTCCTTGAGGAGAGTTATGGAAACTCGTCCTAGAGGACAAGTTCTTATTTGTATAATACAGTAGCTTGGCCTCTAGAGGACAAAATACTTTTCTTATTTGTAGGAAAATGCTAAAATACAATAAACGAACCATTGACCAATAATACTGATTGATGATAATGTTCATCCAAACATCACCACAGACATCATACATCACACACAGAATATCATTTTGAACTTGATCATCAGTAAAAATTATAGTCCGGATAATACAGCAAACATATAACAACTGCATTCATGGATCCTTGTTGGAAAGCAACTTCTTCTATTACAGATCATCTAAAAGAACCACCTACCTTGTCACAAGTGTCTTATTTTAATTTTGAAAAGAAAAACATTGACATGAATGATTCCATACCTGATAAAGAAATAAATGGCTGTGATGTAGAACAAAGTGATGACAACACAACAAATCAAACAACAGCTAAAGTTACAACCAATGTAACCCTCCCTTCAATAACACAGAAGGTTAAGTCAGGTTGGATAAAGATGTTGGGAAACAGAGTAATTTCATCAAGCAATCTTGTCTTATTGGACCCATACCAAGATTTGATAGATATTGATTCTGATTTTACAATGACTGGGACAATTATTGGCATCCCTAGGAATCAGGTAAGCTATTGGACCATCCAATGGGAAAACAACTCCATGACAATGAAAATTCAGAATAGGAGTCCTTGGTCACATGTGATGAAGTGGACATTACTATCACTGAATGTCTATTTGATGCTTCAAGAAGGTTTGATTCATTTCATCCAAAAGGTAAACATAAACAAAAATTGAATAGGTGCTTGACCAAATTATCTCATCACAAGACTCATGATTCTGTTATAAAACATATTATAACACCAACATGCAAGAGTATAAAATGCAGGAAAAAATGTCAAATTCTTCAAATTTACCTTTGAAGTGTGCAGAACGCACATTGCTAAATCTTGTAATGCCTCCACTAACTTCACCTGATGACCATTATCCAGTTAAGCCAGCTCTGTCTATTGAAACCAAAGAGACAATTGATGAATCAGATAGCAATATTGATGATATTCAAGGTCTCAACAGTGATGCTGTTATAATGTTCCAAAATATCAACAAAGAATGTGTCATTAACCGTTTGTACCAACCAGAGTTCATGGAAGTGGATGGAACATATGAGCACAACATTGAAATTCTATTTACTTCTATTTATGGTGCTGAACCAGAAAGTATATGCAATGTCAACCAATATAACAGAAAAGGTCC
>JACCDI010012202.1_pt1 | contig 12672 bp, 8 predicted proteins | sample 7442791 | NCBI WGS metagenome assembly JACCDI01 (sample SAMN15323434, study PRJNA562643) | freshwater metagenome | isolation source: river surface water | place: USA:Blue River Watershed | collected 2017-08-15
AAATTTATTAAAACAGCAAAAAACCTTAATTTTTAAGGAAACCTTTTTATTGCCTAAAATTAAACATAAAAACATAATCCACTGAAAATCAATAAACAAACTAAAAGACATTATAAACAGATGAAATACTATATAATTGCAGGTGAAGCTTCGGGTGATTTGCACGGATCTAATTTGATAAAAGCCTTATTCAAAGAAGATTCTAATGCCGACATTCGGTTTTGGGGTGGTGATTTAATGCAAAAGGCAGGCGGCAATTTGGTGAAACACTATCGCGATTTGGCTTTTATGGGTTTCGTTGAAGTATTATTCCATTTGAAAACAATTCTCAATAACATAAAATTTTGCAAGAAAGACATTTCAAATTTTCAGCCTGATGTGATTATTTTTATCGATTATCCAGGTTTTAATTTGCGCATTGCCAAATGGGCAAAAGAACAAGACATAAAAACACATTATTATATTTCTCCACAAATTTGGGCTTGGAAAGAAAACCGAATTGCCGAAATCAAGAGAGATGTTGATAAAATGTACGTAATTTTGCCATTCGAGAAGGATTTCTACGAAAAAAAACATCATTTCCCTGTTGAGTTTGTGGGTCATCCTTTGATTGATGCCATCCATAATCATCCTGCTATTGATGCAGCTATTTTCAGAAAAGAAAATCAATTAAACGAAAAACCTATCATAGCTATTTTACCAGGAAGTCGCAAACAGGAAATCACAAAAATGCTTTCGTTGATGTTGAGTGTTGTAAATAATTTTCCAGAATATCAATTTGTAATTGCTGGAGCACCCAGTCAGGAATTTTCTTTTTATGAGGGTTTTATCACCAATGAAAACATCAATTTTATTTCTAACAAGACCTATGATTTGTTGAGCAATGCCACAGCAGCATTGGTCACTTCAGGAACGGCTACCCTAGAAACTGCTCTTTTTAAAATTCCCGAAGTAGTTTGTTACAAAGGCAGTTGGATATCATACCAAATAGCCAAACGTATTATTACACTCAAATATATTTCCTTGGTCAACTTGATTATGGATGAGGAAGTCGTAACCGAATTGATTCAAGAGGATTGCAATTCGGAACGCATTGGTGAAGAATTGAATAAAATTTTAGATGTCAAGTATCGACAAGAGCTTTTAAGAAAATATAGCATTTTGGAAACAAAATTAGGAGGTATTGGGGCCAGCGAGAAAACGGCTGAATTGATTGTAAAAGATTTGAAGTGATTTTTTTAAAATCAGATAAATCAAAATTATTTCGACCTAAAAATTGTTTACTTTTATCGATATGAATGTGTTACAATTTCCTTTAGCGAGAATTACCGTTGGTTTTTTGGCGGGAATTTTGGTTGCTTATTACTTCAAGCCCACTTTTTCAATTGTTGTGCTTATTCTATTCATTTTGCTTTGTGCTTTTACAATTGTTTTTTTCGTATCAAAAAATAAAATTATTAATCCCATTTATTTTGGTCTGGCTACCATTCTTCTGGCATTTAGTATTGGCACATCTACTCAAATCATCCACACCGATTCTTTTCAATCAACCAATTATAACAACAGTAAAGCAATTTATGAAAAACCCCATTTGGTATCAGTTACTATTAGAGAAAAACTTCGAAGTTCCAGTTATAACGACCGCTACATTGTTCGTGTCAATCAAATTGACAACTCCATAAAAACGGGCAGAATACTACTGAATGTAAGAAAAGACAGCTTGAATCACTCCTTTGAAATCGGGACTCGTTTACAAATCATGGGAAGTTTATATAAAAACAGCTCCATCAAAAATCCCAACCAATTTGATTATGGCAAATACCTCGAAAATAAACAAATTTATGCCCAAATCTATGCTGATGCATCTAATACCAAAATAGGTTCAAATGTAGAAAAAGATATTTGGTATTACACTTCAAAATTGCGAACCAAAATCATTCGAAATTTAGAAAAATCCAATTTTAAAAAGGACGAACTAAATGTTGCTATTGCTTTAATTCTAGGGCAGCAACAAGATATTTCACCAGAGATAATGAAGGATTATCAATTTGCAGGAGCGGTACATATTTTGTCAGTATCAGGATTGCATATTGGTTTTATTTTGCTCTTCGTGACTTTTATTTTAAAGTCTTTCCCCAACACTCGAATCGGTTCTTTCGTTAAATTAATTATCATTTTGTTTTCATTGTCCACTTTTGGATTGATTGCTGGATTGGCTCCTTCGGTGCTTCGATCGGTGACGATGTTTTCATTTGTTGCTATTGGAATGTATTTGAGGAGAAGTACCAATATTTTTCACACTTTATTGGTTTCTATGTTGCTCATTTTACTGGTTCAACCATCGTTTTTGTTTGATGTGGGATTTCAATTGAGTTATCTGGCTTTGTTCTTTATTCTTTGGTTACAACCTTTATTAGCACAAATTTGGACGCCAAAAAATAAAATTGCCAAGTACTTTTGGGATATTCTTACAGTTTCATTTGCGGCACAAATTGGAACTTTGCCATTGAGTATTTATTATTTCCACCAATTTCCAGGATTATTTTTCCTGACCAATCTGGTTATTATTCCGTTTTTAAGTATAATAATGGGCTTAGGCATTTTGGTAATGGTTTTGGCAGCATTCGATTGGGTCCCCCTTTTTCTCACCAAATCTTTGGAATGGAGTATTTACTTTTTGAACAAAATTATCAACTCCATTGCTTCATTAGAGCAATTTATCTTTCAGGACATTCCCTTCAATTGGCAATTACTGTTGAGCCTATATTTATTGCTAATTACCACGATTATTTGGTTCAAAAAACCAAACTTCAACAGATTAGCATTGGCATTAATTACAGTAATTATTTTCCAAATTACGTATTTTCAAACCCATTGGACTATTCAAAACCAAAGCGAATTAGTCATTTTCAACTCCAAGAAAAACTCGCTCATTGCCGAACGAAATGGAAATAATATTACATTATATGCCAACGACAGTCTTTTGAAAATAGTAAACCAAAATCAGACTTTCAGCCTCTACACTATGGGAAATTTTAGCCGTTTGAAAACAAAAAGAAGAATACAAAATCTGATTTATTTTAATGGATATAAAATTCTAATTGTAGACAGTTTAGGCGTTTATCTAAAAGACATTCACCCCGATATTGTAGTTTTTACTCAATCTCCGAAAATAAATCTCGAACGTTTTCTGCAAACCACCAAACCCAAAATTATTGTTGTCGATGCTACGAATTATCGAACCTATCAAAAATTATGGAAAGCGACTTGCCTAAAAGAAAAAATCCCTTTTCACGCTACTGCCGAAAAGGGATTTTATAAGTTGGAATGAGATTATTTTGTTTTCAGAATTTTGTCGGCTTCCGCTAACCAAGCTTTGGGACCACCAGCTACATAGCCTGTACTTCCGATAGCTGTAAAATTAGATTTTCCACTTTTTACAGTTGCCGTTGCAAAATAAACAGTAGGAAAACCTTGAATACCAAAAGTTTGCTGCAAGCCATTATTTTGTGTTTTAATAGCGTCTGGTTGTGGTTTGCTTCTAGGATAATCTAATTCCACAAGAACCACATTTTTCTTTGCCCAAGTAGCAAATTCGGGGGTTTTCAAAACCTCTTTTTGCAAACGAATACACCAACCACACCAATCACTACCGGTAAAAAATAACAACAGTGGTTTTTTAGATTTATTGGATACTGAAATGGCTTTGTTGATATCGCTTTCCCATTTTAGCTCTTGTGCTTGAACTGAGAAAGAACCCATCATTAGTAATACTGCTATAAATATTTTTTTCATATATGTAAATTTTAATTTTTCATCTGTCATGTATAGTATGCTTCGCCAGTTCGACTCTGTCTCGGGTCGCCTTTTACTTATTGATGTTTGCTTCACTGAGTTTATATTTTTTATAGGTGTTCAGCGAATTTCATTTGCTTACGCAAACTTGTTGTTAATGGCGATTTCATAATTTGTTTTTTTCTTTTTTTCAAAAACAGTGCCATTATTTTACACCATGCATTAATTTTTTTATAACTGGAGCCATCACAATAGCAAAGAATCCCACTATTATCGAAATCACTGTCAGCATCCAAAAGAAGGAACTCAGTCCGTGCTCGTCGGCTATTTTATCGATATTTTCACCAAACATTCCTGCTCCCTTCATACCAATCGCGACCGCAAGATACCAAACTCCAAACATAAATGCAATCATTCTGGCAGGAACTAATTTACTTACATTTGACAAGCCTACAGGTGAAATACACAACTCTGCCATCGTATGAAAAAGATACACCAAAATCAGCCAAATCATACTCACCGAAGCTGTTTTGGCTCCAGGTGTAATATCTTTTGCTCCAAAAGCAATACAAGCCATTCCGATAGCAAGTAATATCAAGCCAATACCATATTTGTAATTGGCAGATGGATTGTATTTACTTTCCCACCATTTTGAAAATAAAGGTGCCAATGAAATAATAAATAATGAGTTCAAAGTAGAAAACCAAGTTGCAGGAACTTCAGTTAATGGATTAGCTACTTTTTCGATTTTCAAAAAAGCTAGGATTTCATCAGACAAGGATAAATAACCTGCCGTGTAATAATCTTTGGCCAACATCCACAAAGCAATAGTCCAAATAATCACGAAACTAAAACTTAAAATTACCGAGGCTAAAGTATATTGTTTGAATGTCTGCTTGAATAATAAGGTTAAAACCCAAGTTATTATCGACAGTGGTAATAGGGTCATCAAAGAATTGACCACCAAAAAAGTCACACTCCAATTGCCTTCCAAAACTCGATTGGTATAATCCGAAGCAAAAATGGTTAAGCTATTGGGTGATTGTTCGAAAATTGCCCAAAAGAAAATAGTCAGAAAAGCAAAAAAAGTAACAGCCATTAATTTCTCTCTCGTAATTTGAGAATATTGAGTAAATCTGTAAATCAACAATACTATGAATAAAATCAAAGCAGTAAGAATCGCAATCGAATTCCCGCTTTCGCCCAGAAAACCAAACACATCAATTTTTCCTCCTGAAATCTTAGAAATTGGAGCATTCAAAATCCATAGCAATCCTAAAGTGACCATTATCCCAATTAATCCTAATTGAATTGGCGTGAACGGATTTCTTTTGTCGTTGTCTGCTGTTTCAATTCTTGCCTTGCTGTCAGCATTTGGCTTTAAGCCAATATCTCCAAAAATACTTTGAGACAACCAAAACTGCAACATTCCGAAGAACATAAAAATACCTGCCAATCCAAAACCATAACTCCACCCTACTTTTTCACCCAAATAACCACAAAGTAGTATTCCGAAAAAAGCGCCAGCATTTACACCCATATAAAACAAGGTATAAGCACCATCTTTTTTATCGGGACGATCTTTGTACATTTCGGAAATAATGGAAACCATATTCGGCTTGAAAAATCCATTGCCAAAAACCAATAAAACCAATCCGAGATAAATTGAAAACTCGGTTTCAATAGCCATTGATGCGTGTCCTAAAGTCATCAAACAAGCACCAATAACCACAGCCCAACGATATCCTATTTTTTTATCAGCAAAATATCCTCCCATCATTGTGGACAAATACACAAGTCCTACATACGACCCAAAAAGCGAGGAAGCATTCTCTCGAGACCACTCCCAACCTCCATCCATTGCCGATGCTGTTAAGAATAAAATAAGTAAAGAGCGCATTCCATAGAAAGAAAATCGCTCCCACATTTCAGTAAAAAACAAAATAAATAATCCTGAAGGATGTCCTAAAACGGGATTTTTGAAAAACTGGTCGGTGGTATTTTGTGTCATGTTTTTTATTTTACTTCCTGTATTAACTTTTTACTAAAGACAAAATTAGAATCAAACCCAATCTAGCATTTAAGGCTTAAATTGCCCATTTATTTTACTACTTTTTATCGAATGCCGTGCATCATTTTTTTCAAGAAAGGGGTCAAGGAAAACAAAATGATAGCAGCTAATCCTGTAAGAATAACAAAAACCATAAAGAACTCAAATAAATTATGGATTTCAAATCCAGCAAAAACGGGATTATGATCGCTAATTTGATTTGCTGTCAATAACTTTAATTGTTCCGCAGTTGGAGTAATGGTTTTGTCTAAAACTCCTTGAAGATCAATTCCAAGTTCTTTGGCTTTGATAAATTTATCCCCTGTTGCTGGCATAATAGAGCCTAAAGTTCCTGCCAATGCATAACCCGAAGCATTTGATAAAAAGAAAACACCATATAACAAGGAGGAGAATCGTTTTGGAGATAACTTTCCTACCAAGGATAATCCAATTGGCGACAAACACAATTCGGCAGCAGTTTGTATTAAATACAAAAGAATCAACCATTTGATGGCCAAAAGTCCATTATTACCTAAATCTTTTACGTTGTAAGCAATGATAAAATAACTCAAAGCAATCAATGCCAATCCAAAAGCTTGTTTCATTGGTGAAATCGGTTCTCTATCTTTACTTCTCAAATAATCCCAAAGCATACTAAATGGAATGGCAAAAAGTACTACAAATAATCCGTTAAAAATTTGAACCATTGAGGGTGGCATATTCCAACCAAAGAAGTTTCTATCGGTTTGATTATCAGCGATAAAAGTCAATGATGAACCAGCTTGTTCAAAAGCTGCCCAAAAGAAAATGATAAAGAAAGCAACAATATAAATTACAAATATGCGGTCTCTTTCAATCTTAGTTAATGAAGAGTCTGAAACTATTAATCCTGCTAAAGTCAAACCACTAGAATAAATCAAAGTGTAAATTAAATTTTGGTCAAAAACAAAATGAATAATAGCCCCTAATACCAAAAACATAATTCCTGCAACAATAAGAGCTTTATGAGAAAAAACTGCTTTTTGAGATTCGCCTTCTTCAAAATCAGAGGCTTCATTTTTAGACGGTAATCCTCCAAGTGGTCTTCCTTCTGGTGATACCACATATTTATTTTTCAATACATAAAAAATTGCAGTTCCAATAAGCATGGCTATGGATGCTGCTAAAAATCCCCATTTGAAAGCATGTATGTCTCGAATGCCTTCTGCATCTTTCACATCCCCAACAATTGGGCAAATCAATTGCCCCAAGAAAGCCCCTAAATTGATTCCCATATAGAAAATGGTAAAAGCGGTATCCAATTTACTTTTTTCTTTCTTGGGATACAAACTCCCCACCATACTAGAAATATTAGGTTTGAAAAAACCATTACCGAAAATGATGATTCCTAAAGCGAACCACATTAATGTATTGGCTAAATTTAAATTAGTTCCAAAAACACTAGCGCTGGCAAATAATAACAATTGTCCAATTGCCATCATTAATCCTCCCAATAAAATACAATTTCTATTTCCAAAAAAACGATCGGCTATAAACCCTCCTAACATTGGAGTCAAATAACAAAGCCCTAGAAATCCTCCATATATCAAAGAAGCATCTTCCTCTTTCATCATTAACGAATTCACGAGGAATAATGTTAAGATTGCCCGCATTCCATAGAAATTAAAACGTTCCCACATTTCTGTTCCAAATAATACCCAAAGTCCATTTGGATGTCCTGTTTTTACCGCTGCTTCACTCATTTTATTTATTTTGATTTAGGTTATTGTTATGAATTATCTAAAAACAATTGGTTTTTATAATTCCCCCCAATTTTAGTGAAAATTTTACAATTATTTCACTTTTCAACTGTTAAATGTTAAATGTACATCTGATTTAATTCCTCTATGATTGCAAATTGAAACAAAATAAAACTACTAAAATAGTATCTTTGCACAACATCACACCTTAATCAATTGAGAATGAATAACGCAGTTGCTGGATTTTCGAAATTATCCAAAGAAGAAAAAATAAATTGGATTGCTAAAGAATACTTTTCTGAACCTCAAGAAGCCATTTCAATCCTAAAAAAGTATTGGAATTCTGATGAAAAAATACAGAAATTACACGATGAATTTATCGAAAACACAATAAGCAATTTCTATATTCCGCTGGGTGTGGCGCCTAATTTTTTGATTAACGGAAAATACAACAGCATTCCGATGGCAATTGAGGAAAGTTCGGTGGTTGCAGCCGCTTCAAAAGCTGCTAAATTTTGGTCCACTCGTGGTGGATTTAAAGCAAAAGTTATCAATACCGAAAAGATTGGACAAGTACACTTTATCTTTAAAGGTGATGCATTGAAACTGGATTTATTCTTTGCCCAACTAAAAACCAAATTCTTCACAAACACCGAAAGTATTACCAAAAATATGCGCAAACGAGGTGGAGGTATTTTAGATATAGAACTAAAAGATAAAACCTATTTATTACCCAATTACTTTCAATTGCACGTTACTTTTGAAACGAAAGATTCGATGGGTGCCAATTTTATCAATTCGTGTTTGGAGCAATTCGCTAAAACTTTTAAAGAAGAAGCAAAATTGTATGATTCCTTTACCACAGCAGAAAAAGACATTGAAGTGGTGATGAGTATCCTTTCTAATTATGTTCCCAATTGCATCGTGCACGCCGAGGTTTCCTGTCCGATAGATGATTTAGCTGAAAAACATATCGAAAACCCTAGAGCTTTTGCAGAGCGATTTATTAGAGCGGTTCAAATCGCTGAAGTCGAACCTTTTCGAGCCGTAACCCACAACAAGGGAATTATGAATGGAATCGACGCTGTGGTTCTTGCAACAGGTAATGATTTCCGTGCCGTTGAAGCTGGAATTCACGCTTACGCTTCCCGAAACGGAAGCTATTCGAGTTTGTCGCACGCTACAATCGAAAATGGCATTTTTAGTTTTTGGTTGGAAGTTCCCTTAGCTTTAGGAACTGTTGGGGGATTGACTTCTTTGCATCCTTTAGTAAAATTATCTTTAGAAATGCTAGAAAATCCCTCAGCAAAAGAATTGATGCAGTTTGTGGCGGTGGCTGGTTTGGCACAAAATTTTGCTGCTTTGCGTTCCTTGATCACAACTGGAATTCAGGATGGGCATATGAAAATGCACTTGAACAATATCCTGAATCAATTTGATGCCAATGAAAAGGAACGCATTTTGATTCGAAAACATTTCAAACATCAGGTGGTTTCTCATAGTGCGGTTGTGGATTATATTGAAACTTTAAGAAAAACCGTTTAAATCAAGCAACCCTTTTCAAGGTTCAAAACCCTGAAAGGGTTAATTATCAAATGAAAAAAGAATTTTACAGTAACGGAAAACTACTAATAACGGGAGAGTATTTAGTCCTAGACGGAGCTAAAGCATTGGCGCTGCCAACTAAATTTGGACAAAGCTTAATTGTCGAAAAGGGAAATAATCAAGAAATAAAATGGAAAAGTTATGATGCTGACGGCAGTATTTGGGTTGAGGAAGTACTTTCATTTACAGATATTTCAAAAAAACACACAGGCAAAGAATCAGAATCCATCAAAAATACTTTAATAGAAATTTTGCATCAAGGGTATTTATTAAATCCTGATTTTCTTGAAACTTCAAAGGGTTTTACTATCACAACTCAACTAACTTTTCCAAGAAATTGGGGATTGGGCACATCCTCCACATTAATCAATAATATTGCGCAATGGCTAGAAATTGATGCCTTTGTTTTACTCAATAACAGTTTTGGTGGTAGCGGATACGATATTGCATGCGCACAGATTGACTGTCCTATTTTGTATCATTTGGATAATGGTAAACCAAAAATAGAAACCGTATCTTTTGAGCCTGAATTTACCAACTGCTTACACTTTATTTATTTGGAAAAAAAACAAAACAGCAAAGCTTCGATTATTTCCTATTATAATAACAAAAACATAGCATTAGCTGAAGATATAGTCGCTAACAATAAAATAACCTCGGCTGTTTTAAATGCCAAAACCCTACAAGAATTTGCTATTGCTTTAGAAGAACATGAAGCCGAAATGAGTACAATTCTCGAAATGCAAACCATAAAAGAATCCTTATTTCCGGATTTTAATGGCGTCATAAAAAGTCTTGGTGCTTGGGGTGGTGATTTTGTATTAGCCATTTCTGACCAAAACCCCCTGGATTATTTCAACGAAAAAGGATTTCGAACGATAATCCCATATAAAGATATGATTCTATAAAACAAAAATCCCGTTTAGTATCCTAAACGGGATTTCAATTTTTAATACAATTTCAATTTAATAATTAAATTGTTTTCTGTTGTCTTCAATTTCAGCTTTGTCTTTCAATGCTGGTAAAACTCTATTGATATCTCCAGCAGTTTGCGCATTCAATTTGGCAATATAAGCGGTATGATTTTTTAAAACGGGGGCTTTTAGAGTGTTAGTGTTTTTTACCACATAAACTCCTGTATTTCCTTCAATAGGAGCAGAAAGCTTACCCTTAGCCAATGCAAATGCATTTCCAACAACTTTTGGTTCTTGACCTACACCTCCAGTAAGAACTGGGTTTTCCATAGTAACATCTGTAGCTTGTTGAACGGTAGAACCTGAAGCTTTTGCAATTGCCTCTAAAGAGGTTCCTGACATTTTCGCTTTAATTAATTCTGCTTTTTTCTTGTTTTTAAGAATTGGTTCCACATAAGAACGAACCATATCAACTGCCATTAGTCCTTCGGGATTTACTTTTTTAACTTTTGCAATGATGTGCCCCAAATTAGCGACTTCAAATCTTTTGATTGCCCCCACTTCAGTTTCGTCTTCGAAAGCCCATCTTACAATATTTCTTTGATTCCCTAAAGGTCCTAAATTTTCATCCATTGCTTTTACTGAAACTGGGGGGGCAACAGTTAATTTCATTGCAGCAGCTGATTTTGCAAAATCTTTTTCAGTTGCATCAATTTCAAACTGAGTAGCTTTCGTAAATGCTTTGTCTGAAGTTGCTTCTGAGGCAGCTATTTTTTGAGCTACTGTCGCTAAACGAATACCATCTTGTTTGTCTGTAACTTTGATGATGTGATAACCGAAAGAAGTTTCAACTAATCCCACTTTTCCAATTGGATTGCCGAAAACAAAGTCATTAAATGGTTTTACCATTTGATTTGGGCCAAAAAATCCTAAATCACCACCTTGTTGAGCCGATGAATCATCAGATGCCGTAAATGCCAACATCATAAAACTGTCTGGATTTGCATTAACCTGTGCCAAAACTTCTTCGGCTTTTGCTTTTGCTTGCTCTTTGTTTCTTTTCTCTTTTTGATTTGGAACCTGAGTGCCTTCATAGCTAATCAAGATATGGCTTGCCTTTGCATTTACTCCTACTTTTCTACCCAAAGATTTAGATAGACAATAGTATTTTCCGGACATATAAGGACCATATATTTCGCCTGGAGCCAAATTGTATAATTTATCAGCATCAACAGCTGGCAAATCTTTTTTGGCAACATAAGTAGAATCATACGGAATATCTGAATTTGAATTTACAAATTCAACAATATTTGTTGCAGATTTGAAACCTGGTAAAGTATCATTTTTTCCAGTCTTTGTATTGTAAACAACCCTTCCTGACAACAAGCCATTAATTTTTGCTTTTACCTCAGCTTCATCTTCCGGGGAGGCTTTATCTTCAATTAAAACGTATTCGATTTCACGATTTTCGTCTGCTTTGTATTTCTTTTCGTTCTTTTTCATAAAAGTTACAATTTCGTCATCAGTAACTTTTACATTGCTATCTTTTATGGTAGAATATAATCCGGCTACGTAAGCAAAACTTACTTTGTTTGCTTCCATTTCATATTTCAATTTTCCTTCGCTTTCGGTAGTGTAAGAACCAGCTTTTATCATTGTAGCATACATTTGATATTTTGCGTTAAGTTCAGCATCTTTTTCTCTACCGGTTATATATTCAGCTATTTCTGGTTTTGTTTTGACAGCTTCTTTAAATTTAGCTTCGTCAAAAAGCCCTGCTGCGTTCATAAACATTGGATTTTTACCAATATTTTGATCCGATTTCAAAATTTCCATAATGTGTTTGGATCCAACTCTTAAACCTAACTTATCGAATTCAGAAGTTAATAATGCAATAGAAACTTCTTGATCCCAAACACGATTTGCAGCCGCTGTAGGCGTAACTCCCTGTTGGCTTTTTTCGACATTGCTAACTTTAAGTCTAAAATCTTCGAAAGAAATGTCTTTTCCGTTAACACTACCCACATCATTTGAACTTTTACCAAAGTTACCTTTTGTAAAAACATCTCCTGCAATAAATGCAAATAAACAAAATCCAATAACTACTATTAATAATGCGGAACGTTGTCTAATTTTTTGTAAAACTGCCATTTTTATTTTTATTAATTTTTATATTCAGTCTGCGAAAATACAATTATCTAGTTAATAATTATAATAGTCGCGTTATAATTTACAAGAAAAATTGATTTCCCAAAAAAAATCATTCTTTTATTGTCATTTTAACCGATTCAATTTTTTTATTGATCGCCTCTTAGATGATGAAATGGTAGTTTCCAATATCAATTTCATCTCCTTTTAGAGGAATTTCTTTTGTAGATTCTACTAAACACCTCCCAATGTGCTGTAAGGTTCTCTTTCAGGAATCTCTAGTTTGTATTTTTGATTTCAGTACACGACAATAAATTCATAAACATTGATATTGAATACATTAACATTTGAGATAACTACTCTTGACAGATATTCTAATCCGTGTTTAAAAATACTTATTTCTCTATGTCCATGTTTTTTA
>JACCDI010325464.1_pt1 | contig 12664 bp, 8 predicted proteins | sample 7442791 | NCBI WGS metagenome assembly JACCDI01 (sample SAMN15323434, study PRJNA562643) | freshwater metagenome | isolation source: river surface water | place: USA:Blue River Watershed | collected 2017-08-15
CAATTAGTTAGATCTACTGTGGCTAAGTACCATTTTCAACAGGAATGATAACAAGGTTGTCACATTCATATCAACATTGTCTTTAGTAGGAAATAGGGTTGCATCTTGTCAATGTGGAAGGGATAAGGTAAAATTTACATGTCCAAAGGCATTTCAGGCATACAATAAAGTCATGGGTTACATGGACTTGGTAGATTATCATGAAATATTGGTGGGGGTTTGTAGCAAAGGGAAATTTCAAGAAATGGTACAAGCAGAGATTCCTTGGTTTAATGGTTTTCATTATTGTGAACAGCAGAATAGAGTGGAATATGTTGGCAGTTGGCAGAACTTGATGATATCATATGAGAAAAGGGGAACAATTCCAATTGGAGGGTTTCATTGAAGAAGAAATGTTGAATTGGGTAGATCCTCTTGATAAAGAGGTGGAATGAAAAGGTGATGATTGTTGTCTTGATGAAAATTTCCCAGTAGATATTTTCAAGAATCAGCTACAATGAAAACGGTGTGTTATTTGTGAGTTAGAAAAAAACATTCAAAGTAATATAGATGTGTCTAAGAAAATACATGCCAAAGGTTGAAACACTTTATGTTTCAACACAACAACCCTGAATAAGGGATATTTTTCACATTCACAAGTGAAAAGCAACAATGAACAGTACAAATTAGAATTGTCAGAATTCATAGGAATGTCATGTTTTGAATGAATTGTTTCTTTGTTTCTCCCAACAGAAAGCTAAAATCATACCAAATATTATCAAGTAAAGAATCAGAACAAATCTTCTTTGAGATGAGAAAAATCTATTGCTTTTCAGATGGGAATGATAATTGAAGATAACTTGATGTCATAAGTGTAATGCATCATCATGAATATTTATTTCAATCTTGGTGTTCAAAAGTTGCTACAGTCATATCTGACCAAACAGTAATATTACATGTAACATTTCTTTCAATGTCATTTGCAGTCTTTCTGATATCAATTTGAACTATCTCCATCCCCCAATTTGCAATGAAGCTATAGATTTGGTTTAGGAACTAATGAAGTCTATGGTCAAATTTTTCTTTGTCAATATTCCTATTGTGGAAAGAAGAATGAATATTTGATGCCAAACATCTCATCAAATGTGCATCACAAGCAAACATATCTTTTTCTCTTGGGTCTTGGAAATGTGTTAATTGGCAATTTTTACCAGCAATAATAAGTGACCTAAGTGGGAACAATTTATATTTGTTGAGCATTCCTAGTTCCTAGGAAAGGGACTATCTTGAATAGTTTACCAGTCATGGCCAGAAGGCTTATTTATTATGGTGTATTGTTTTATGATATTTTGCAATGTCACTATCTTTTTTGTTCAGTTTACCACTTACTATTACATTAATTTGCATGTATAATATTACATTTGTGCTACAAAATTGAAATAAAAATCAAAATATTGATTCAAATCTATACCCCATTATATTTCTCTGGTTATTCTGTATATCAATGGAAGATAAAATACCCATTCAGAAATGAAGATCTTGATTCCAACAATTCATCTCTGCTTTACAAAATTGTGTAATCACCAATTCATATGTGTTTGTCAGAATTTCACAAGATTTTGGAAGGAAAAAATAAGGCTGTTACAATTTCCCATGCAACATAAGAAGGGAATTTGGTTAGAGTTACCATCAAAGTCCCAAGGGACGTTGGTGATATATTTCTGTAATTGGTTCAGTTGTGGTGTTTGTTAGAAGATTGGATGGAAACACAACATATTAAGCAAAATGACAACATACTTAGTGCAATATGGAAGAGATCACTCATCAGCAACAGATGTTTTAGCACTGGATGGATTTGAGATTGCACTGTTTGGGAAGACAAACAAAATTTACCTTTCCAAATACGATTGGAGTGGATTTTCACACTTATTCAGCATTATGGGTTCAGCATGGATGTATTCCCAATAAAGTAATACCAATTCTACATTGAGTAAAGGCTGGTGATTGTCTTGCAATGTACCTTTGATACAACATTCCTGCTCCTGAGTTGGTCACCACGTGAATTTTTATTTCACTTCAAATTCATCATCTGCATGAATATCAATGTGAACCACAACCTAAAGGTTATGAAATCGAGGCAATTTTCTGTTTTCAATCCCTTAGCATATTAAAAGAAATCATTTCATCCAAAGGATTTCTGCCTGTTAGAATAATTGATGATTTAGCAGAGAAATTCATACCTTTGATGGATCAATAAGAAACAAATTTCCACCCTACCAATATAGAATTACATCACCACCACCATTTTATTTCCAATTTCCATTATGAACATAGTGAATTTCATTCAAAGTTTTGCAAAAACACCATTCCTTGTGGACTGCAGACTATCAGAAGTTGGAGACAATTGTGAGTTTCAAATGGATCCACCACCTAGAGGTGGCAATCCAGTTTCATACCAATCATCCCTACCTGATCCCAACACTTTCCAACAAAAAAAAGAGACAACAACTGATGCAATGGTTGAATCTATTTCGTTTTGGCAAGATTTATTGAGCGATGTACATTCACCAAAAGTGCCTGTATATCAATATTTTAGCATTTGCATAATGTATGACCTACAGTTGCACAATCATAGAAGCTGTATATTGTTATGGACAATTTGTCCATTAATACCATCTGATTTCCAGAGTTTATAGATTCAAAGCATATTAATTTGAGAGCATTGTTATGGTACTTATTTCTTTGTATTTTACTCTCATGACTGTTGTTGTGTTGTGAGTATTTCATTTTATTTGTATGCGCCCATTGCAAGCAACAAGTTTTGTTGTAACTACAACGCATTGTGTTGATGAATTCATTAAATTCTTCAAAGCATACATCAAGAACAGCATGCCTTTCAATCTTTCAGAATTAGATTTATCTTCTGCATATGGATTGAGGGATTGTTGGATAAAAATGTACATAACTCTGGTGTAATTATGGCTTGAATATTGAAGACTTTGTCATCTATTAGATGACACTCATCAAGACAGGTTAAGGGTCTTCTTGCCATGGTAAATAAACCCATATTCTGCCATTTCTGTGAGGGCTTAGGGAAAGAATTAACTCTGTGACACAAAGGGGGTTTGATATTTTGTAACCAAGCTGTGATCCTTTTTGATTTAGTTCCTGTATAACTAAAATCAAACGTTTCTTTGTAGTTTTGTGAAGTGACCTCCATAGTTTGGATAGATCTCTTGAAGTGATAGTGATTATTCACAAGCCAGTTATCCTGGTTGCAGAAGATCCATTTCATAATAATTGAGTTGAATGTTATGACACCAACACCAAAGCATAACACGTAAAGACATGTCAAAAAGAGCTTCAAATGTTTCAAACTTAAGGATAAAACATACTTCTGTGCATGCTTTTTTCTTTTTTGTGCAATATACTTCTCTTGTCCCAAAGAATTCAAAAATGCAATGAAAATTGAAAAAATCCAATTTTTCTTGGTCATCATCTGGTATGCCCTACATACAAGGAATCTCCAAAAATTGATGTTGTGACAAAGTATAATGTCACAGAATTTTAACATTTTGGTCTCTTGACAATATGTTGACAGTTGACAACATGTTGATGATATTTCTAACTAAGATATAAATTCTTCGATCAATCAATGGGATCAGATATTAGGTAATTATGATATTTGTGACATTCATTCCTGTATAAATAATACTTTTTTGCAAACTCCCTTGTCAGTGTCAAAACTTTACATAAGAGGTAATCAGACATGAAGTATGATGGATTTGACATTATTAAAACTTTTTCTATACAAAGATAACTTGTCATCCAGTGACCAAGTTTTGACCCTTATTTTGACAATTTTGGAAAATATTTCTTCAAGAGAATGAGCTTTTTTCAAAAATGATGTGTTTGTTTAAATGGGTTAAGATTAGATTTTTTCAACATTTTTCAAATTTAAAAAATAGCAACTAGGTTAAAACTACCAGTATTTGTCAAAACTCTTGGCAAAATCTGAATTGCATCCTTTTATTCCTGCCTAAACCACCCAATCTAATGATAAAAAAACAATCTACATGCATCAATTAGTATTTAGTCTATTGGGTTTGGGTGGGACATTAGTATGTTGTGATTCATAAGGGCCTTTGGCAAATTTGTGGATCAGAGTCCTATGTGAATTCAGTTGCATGTAATTTTTTTGGGTTCATTTTTGACAATCCTGGACTTTCCAAAACAAAAATACAATTAATATTAATGAATTTGATCTATTACAAACCCCCTTATTCCATGTTTTCTTCAGTACAGATAGTCCTTTCAATCTCAGTTTGCCAAGTAAATTTGATGTCTGAATTGCTCCTAAAGTTCTTGAGCTGTGCCATTGCCTTTGGACCTGTGTATATCTGAATCATTCTCATCAGGTCCCAATTTTGGAAGGAGAAATTTCAAGATTTTTTAGTGTCTTTTGAACTGATTGTAGGATTTGTCCATGTTGAATTACTTTTTTGAAATCATTAATTGAATCTGATTTTGATGCAGCCTTCTTTTTTGTTTTCTTTTCCAGTTGTGTTGCCTTTGTTGACTTGATGATCTCAATTTTTCTCAATGCTGCAGTTCTTAGTTGTGACAACACCAGCATTAGCAATTTTATTTCAACATTCATACAGACAACTGGTGGGATTCATTACAATTTTCTTCATTAATTCTTCTTTGTCATGAATGATTTGTGCCTCTCCATTTAATACCATCTCTGTCACTTCTTTTGCAATTAATTTGTAATTGTCCACAAGAATCTCAATCCACTTTCCTTTACCTCCAACAGCCGCTTCATTGCCCCCAATTTACTGAGAGACGTTTTTGTCTTACAATGCATTCATATTCATATGATGATATTCCACTTTACACCACCATTTCTAAATTTTTGTGAGGTAAACACATGACCTCTGTTAAATGGGATCAATGTTATCAATTTTTACATTGCATATACTGGTTCTTAAAACTCATAACAGTCCTCCTCCTCTTCCACATTGTCAGGATCCCCTTCTTCCAAAAAATCTTCAAGGTCTGTAGCATGACAATGGAGTATCTCCCAATGGAGTATCTCCCTCAACTTCTGCTGGTACATCATCATCTACTGTTGTGGCTGATTCTTTTTCACTCTCTTTCTCTACTCACATTCCCTCATTTTTCCTAGCAGCAACACAAGCTGCCAGTTTTTTGCGACAACATGTATAGTGCTTGTATCACAAGTGGGATTTTGTTTGGAGAAGCCCTAGTCTAATTCTTGTGTTGCTTTAGTGCCATTTGGTAACAGGTGGACCCCCATTTTCAATTCATCCTTAGAGAGCCATCCTGGACATCAATCTGAATTATCAATGGACTCTCATTGTGACAGGTTTTCATGGGTTTTTGGTTGCATATTGGGATAACAGGGGATGATTACTGTGTTCAAGTATAATGGAGCATTTTATCCATTCCTCCCTTTAGTTGCATTGCAACAAATGAATGACACTCTCAGGAATGCCTTGTGCCATATTTACCCTTCACCCTTGGCTATTTTTACACTAAGTAGGATCAATGCAATATTTTGATTTGTTTTTTGCTTTCATGTCAAAGATGAATTGAGGTGGCAAAGGTAAAAGGGATTTGTCCCATACACTCTGGTGACATGGTGGTTGCTTGTAATGTCTTGATCTCCAGCTCTTGGAAAGGATGAGTTGTTAAACTAATGTCCTTGGACTCCACATTATACCTTTGTACCTAGTTTGCGTTCAGACTCATCAAAATTGAGAATGTATGAAATGTCATCTTCATGCTCAAAGGTCACTTCTGATTTGACCCCGACTGAACAAATGAAATCTATACAAATGAGTCAACAAATCAATATGAACAAAACATTCAGATGAATAAACAACTTATAAATTTACCCTGTCTGATTTTTTACAAATCCAATATCAATAATGTAATTTTTGTGGTTATCTATCCAATCACTTATATTTTGCACAGTCAACCATTCTGTCAAACTGAATTCATTGTTCTCAGCCTGTGCTGGGATGAAACTCTTGAGATGACCTTTCCAAGTCTTGTGCCAAACATAATTTGTTTGGAACTTACTTCCAGATGCCTCACCATCCAGATTAGAAGTTTGCAATATTTCAGAATGAATTACCAATGCTTTGGTTAACTGTTGTGGTATCAATGAAGATATCCCATTCTTAAGTAGATATACTTCAATGATACCTGATTTTTCACTGTTTGATGATATAATTTATTGTTATGTTCCCCAGCAAGCAGTTTCTTGTTGATACTTTTTTGCATAGGCTCCACATCCCTTTCCTCCATGATTTTGTCAATGCTGTGCCTCTTCAAGTTCTTTTGTTGCTCCTTGAATGCCTCTTTGTATTTTGTATTGGAGATCATTTTGTGGCCTTTTGTGCAAAATTTTCTTTTTGTTTGAAAACTTGTGCATTTTTGCTTTGTAGGCCAATTTTCTCTTTGTCACACAATTCTGGTATTGATATCAATTTTTGTATGTAGATTGTTTTGTGGATGGGGATGAATTTGAATGTGTTGTTTTTGATGATGGAGAGATTGTGATAGAATAGGTGGAGGAGTTTTCACCATCAATATTATTAAATTTTATGTTGCTTGGATTAGGTGGAGAAGGAACACCAAAAGTAAGATAATGACTATTGACACACTTTTTCATTCCTTGATAACTAACAGGTTTTACTGCAAATTTCAGGGCAAGTTCAATATAAAGGCCTTTGTCAATAGTCTATGGATACAATGAATCTGGTGTGAGCAGGTAATAAAAAATGTAAATTATCACAAAAATTTCATCAAGCAAACACACCCAGCCAAAGGTGTTGTCACTAGTCTGTTTCTCCCAACCCTTCTAGGATTTTGCTGGGACTCTTCAGTCATCCTTCTTGGGACTTTGGCTGTCCACTGTCCACCATAAGTGAACCGATGCACGTCGTAATTGTAAAAACAATTGGTTGCACTTTGGGTGGTTGCAAAACAGTGACGACAAATCCAAACACCATCATATATTGCCCATCAAAGTTTACAGAAATTTATTCTATTTTCTGCATATTATAGGATGTCAGGTTCGTCTGAAAATGACTCTGTGAAAAGATATATTGGTCAATTCGTAGGTACAAGTGCCAAAAGTTGGCTCATTTTGGTGCGCCAAAACTTATGATAACTACTGATATCTATTCTACATACGTCGTTTTTACTACCTGTCAAACTGGACAACCGATGTGGCTTTAGAACAAGAAGCAAAATACTGGCGAGTTTAGGGAGATGGGGAATTTAATTATCAATAAACATAAACAACTTAGGAAATTACGTATTCATTACTTCTACTACGTAGACATATTTAACCGCTGTGGGAGTCTTTATACACCGTCGTCCGGTATGGCCATACAGTGTCGCAGTCGTGGACCGCCTAGGGGGGAGCCCCTCTTCCAGACAATAAGTCTGGGGATAAGCGTGGTTTTGTCCTGCTTCATCCTTCCCGAAGGGTTAACCCACCCCGGCTCGAGGCGGTTGAGTGGCGGAGGCTGCTATTCTTGCGGTTTGGACTGCCAAGAGCCAGTATTGGCGTTGTATCCACGACTCCTCTGTGTGGCCATCCGCTGGGATCTCCTGCAGGCACTGGTCCTGGGGAAGGAAATCGTCGAGGCCCTTCGCCAATTCTGTGTGTATTTGCCGTTGGAGGGTTTGCCGTTCTTTGCTCCGCTCCGTACCCATGTTCTCATCGTGAACAATTTCGTTGCGGTACACCCACTGGCAGTGTGTGATCTGTAAGAGGTGTGTTATGAATTGCGTCATCCATTTGGTGAGGGAGAGACGGTTTGTGGTCACCGCGAGGTGGTCGGCCTGGATGTGCTGGAATTCTGTGGACACCATACCCATTGTGAAGCCATCCCAACCGATTGCGTCCTGTTCTATGCCAAGTTTTTTGTATCTCTGGGGAAATTGTTGCAGGATTGTGGTCCATTGAGAATTGCCCCTGTGGCGGAGGTATTCCATGACTGCTGCGCGGAGGGCCGGGTCGGTGTGACGTTTTGTTAGCCAGTTCTCAAGGATGTCAAATGATAAGTCGAGGGCTTGTTGTCGGCCCCGGTCATGGCATCTGGTGAGGTGGTGTGTGGTCTCGCGCATCGTCTTGCAGCATGGGCAGTAGCTGGATTCTCCTGTCTGATGGCGTAGGTACGACATGGTGCCGGCAACCTGTCCAATGTGCTTTGCTGCCCATAGTTGGAAAAGCTTTGGGACCGATTGCAGAGTGAGTGAGACGTGGTGCCAGTCGACCACATCAAATTGCTGGGGGCTGAGGATTCGTTTGTCGTTGAAGAATTGCCGAGCCAGTTGACGGCCCATATGGTATCGGATGGTAGGGCCTGAGTCGGTGGTTAATTTTACCCGTTGCATGGTGATATGAATTGCTTCGCGGGGAAGTGCCCTATCCTGGGGGTTATGGAGGTGTTGGAGTAGGTGGTTCTTGGCCATGTGGTCACATTCACAGTTGAGTAATGCAGGTCGGGATAGTTGTGTCAGGGAGGTGGTGTCGTCTTGGTGCGCGGCTATGTGTCGGTATCGTGTGGTGATTGTGTTAGGGCCGTCATAAGTAAGTAGGATCTTGAGGATGTCGGCGTGCTTAGTTTTGGCGGGAAGGCGGGAGACAGGGATATCCTGGATCTTCCTGATTGCTCCCATGCAGTCGCTGTGGATTGTGATGGTGCCTATTAATGTCGGGTGTACTGTGTTGACGCTTTGGATGACGAGGTTTATTGCTAGGAGACCAAGAAGTTCCCCCCTGTACGCATTGGATTCCGGCCCGCTATAGGCAATGGCTCCCGTGAACCGTCCCGCTCCACTTGTGCTTTCTAGGATAAAGGGGGCAGCACAGGTGTGTGGTTCAAGATGTCGCATATAGGATCCGTCGGTGGCGGCATGGATCGTGTTGGTGGCAATTGCGTCTGCGATCCATGTATGTGGTCCAGTTAATGTGGTGTGCTCCCACATCCAGCTGCCCTGCCATGTGTGTAGGATATCCCTGAAGTCTGTGATTGGTTGCTGATGCGGCTGGTGTAGTGGGCACGAGTGCAGGATTCTGTAGACTCCATCTGAAACCGGTCGTACTTGCGCGATAGTTGGGAGGGCCGGTGGATTGATGATGTCCGCTTCCTTGGCGTAGTGGTGAGAGCGGTGCGTTGGCCACTGTAAGTGGGCGGGTCCGAAACGCTCCCAGCCTTGCGGTGTCTTTCGGAAGAGTTTGTCTTCGGCGGGGTCGTATTGCCATGCCCAGATTTTGTGTGTGGGCGACGTCCACGGGCCAAGTCGGTCGTTAAGTCTGTTCAACGGGGCGATTTTGTCTAATACCGCTAACCATAGGGCGAGGTCACTGGGGGTCGGCGCCATTAGTGGCCAGGTGTAGGTAGACCACTGTTCCGATGGGTGCCGAAGGCGCAGGTATTTCTCGTCGATTGATTTTCCGTTTGCGGTGAGGACGTCAGACAAGAACAGAACCTGTTGGTGAATGCGGACCCGGTTGAGCGCGATAATCTTATCCTTGGTGAGGTTATGTTGTAACGCAGTTGGCATGAAAAATTTATCGCCCTGGCGTGGGGGTGGGGCCAGCGGGGGATTGACCGTAATCTTGATTTGGAATAACCAGCATCTCTCCCAGATAGAACATAACCATGAAGTGGTGCAAAGGCCAGAGAATTTGCCGTAGGATTCGTGGAATGGGTTGGTGGACAGTCCCAGTTCGATGTACATTGCCTCGTATGACGCTCGCAGTTGGAGTCCGAGCAGAGAGGAACAGCCGTAATGCTGCATGAGCAGGTTCAACGAGGCCACTGTTGCTTCTATACCTGGATGTGGTAGGCCGATGCCATAGAAACCGGAGGGGAGTTGTCGGAATTCTGTGCGCACGTTTCTGTTGACGCCGCATAACGGGAGGAGATTGAAGTAGGGTTTCCTCAAAGCCTGCGAGAGGTCAGCAAAGGAGGCGGTGGAGCAGCCGATGCCGTAGCCTACCTTAGGCCACAGTTGTGCCCGGATTCCTAACCACGTGAGTCGTCTTGGTAATTCCCCGGCTTTTATCCGGTCAACCCAATCTTGTGCCTGCCTCTGGATGTATGCCAATTGGGCCTTCCCGTCTCCATCTGGGCTGGTGTAAATGCCGAGTGTCTTTTGGGCGTGAGTGACTGGGAGGTGTCGGATGCGTTGGCTGTCGCCGCCTGGTGTGGGGACCGAGAGTGAAAATTCTTCCTCCTGGGAGAAGTTGTGGTATTCCCAAGAGCCATCGGGTTTGTGGTGGTACCCTATTAGTGTGTAGGAGCACTTCTCTGGTTTCAGGGCTCCCCCGGTGGCTATTAGGAGCTCTCCCCAATTTTTGACAGAGCCTTGCATCTCGGCGTGGACTTGGGGGGGTGTTTCGACTTGAGACATGTCGAGGTGCATGAGATCGGTGTCGTCGACGAAGAGGACTCCCGCGACGGCCAGGCGGAGAGCTGATATCGGGCAACGAAAGGAGGCACCGCTGTGTCGACGCTTGTGAGCATCTATGATTATGATGCTCACAATGCCCCACGCCGCGGGGGCGGCGCCGTTTCCCTGGCACATGCCTTGGGTTTTGTACTGGACGCCCCCTCCAGCGAAGGTTGATGAGGTGCCGAATGCAGTGCGAAGAAAGAATTTCATCTCCTCGATTGTATGGAGCATTGATTTGACTGCCGAGGGAGGGACCCCTGCCGATTGGAACGCCAGGCTTGCGATGGCATGGCATATTCTGTCGAAGCAGTTGGATGCATCGACCGATGCGATTGCGGCCGGGAGGCGGAGCTGTCGGGAGATGTCGTAGAAAAGTGTTTTTGCCAATGTGCCGTCCACTGATGTTTTCCCTTGTTCGCTGAAGATTTCCTCCGGCATGAGGTGGTTGTTCCGGACTGATTGGAGCATCCTATATCCGTAGATGATCTTGTTTGTAGCATTAAAGTCTGCCTCCATGAGAAGTATAGCCCGTAGTTTTGACACCAGATTGACTCCTAGTTCCTTCTCTAACATCACCGTTACCCCCCGTTGCCAACGTGCGAGCGGTGCTCCAAGTGTTATAGCGACCGAGGCCTTTGCTGCGTGGAAGTGGTTGAGGTAGTGGGAGAGGGATGAGGCTTTGTAGTGTCCGAAGTGGAGACCGGACTCTGACGACGACGTCTCTTCTTTTGCGCAGGTCCAGTACGCTTTCCAATCGCGAGGGAGGATGGTTGTAGAGATTGTTGGGCCGGTGATATGCGAACGGGTGCGTGAGACCGAGGAAAAAATGTCGGCCGTGGCTTGGTCAATGTCGGGCTGATGGTACGTGCCTGCCAAGACCGCCTCTGCTGCCGGGCTGAGGCTCATGAGGCCAAAGTTGCGAGACAGAATGCCATGACAAATGGGCGCATCGCTCGCCAGGGTATAGCGCTTATTGTGGACTTCGGATATGATGGCCGACGTGACCTCGTTCTCCGTGAATACCTCTGTCGGGGTTCCGTTATGGTCGAGTTGCACTGAGGAAACACTTCGTCCCTGTGGTCCACCTGTGGCCCGGCGGAGTCGTGCGAATTGGGAACGTTGCCGTTCGCGAGCGATGATCTCCTGGATCCGCTTGAGGCGGGGTTCGTCGTGGGCGTCGCGTGCGACTGCCAGTTGCTGTTGTAGGTGTTGCGACCGGTGTTGTGCCCCGTTGATGCGGAAGTATTGTAGTCTCTCTTTGCACACCTGTTGCCGCTCATCAATGTCGTCCTGGCTCAAACGGAAGGGGAACTCGATGCCACAACGCCATGCACTGCGGAGAAGGTTCCCCTGGTTATACGATCGCCCTTGGAGCCGGAGGCGCAGTCTGTTGTAGGTTTGGCTGCGTTGTATCCAAAGGCCAACTTCGGGCGAGTATGGAATGACCCCGTTTTTGATGGTGCGGCATGTCCGTTCCGAATGTCGCATGTACTCCGAGACTTCTCTATCCAGGTTGTCTAAATCCCTTTGGGTGTCCGTGGCTGGTCTGTGTTCGGCACGGGTGTAGACCGAGTGCAACCGTTCCAAACAACGATGTGTAGTTAGCATCTCTGTGAGTCGGTTGTTATATTTGTGGACGGATTGGGGTGATCTGGTGCTGAGACGGCGGTGGGGTGGTCGTTGGATAGTCGGGTTTTCGACGCCGATCATGGAATGGTTTGTTATGTCCAGGACGAACATGCGGTGATCGCCCGCTCCGAAGCCCACAGGTAATACACAGGCGTTGGTTATTGACAGGGATGGGCTGACCCATACTGCGTCGATTGGTTTTCGACCCCGGAAAAATGTCGGTCCGATCTTCCGCCCGGTGATCGCCTCGATGGGTTCCGTCAGTGCCAATCCCGAAGGGTCGGTTAATTCCTTTCCCAGCGCCCCAGAGTAGATGTCTTGATTCGCATCCATACACAAAATTATTTTTTCGCCGTTGGATTTCCAAGACTTCATTTGATGAATAAGGTCAGCCTGAAACCGTTGTCGGGGGCAGGTGAGATCGTGGTGGGTCCGGATGAAGTACCGTCGGTGCTGTTGGTAAGAGGAGCCAGATAGGGGGTTTCGGCTGTAGCATGGGTTGTAGGCGGTGATGACTCTGGTGTTGCATCCGCCTTTGCCCGAGTAG
>JACCDI011322871.1_pt1 | contig 12662 bp, 10 predicted proteins | sample 7442791 | NCBI WGS metagenome assembly JACCDI01 (sample SAMN15323434, study PRJNA562643) | freshwater metagenome | isolation source: river surface water | place: USA:Blue River Watershed | collected 2017-08-15
AGCGGCCGAATGATAGTGTGGTGCTTTCTTGATTGCTGGCGGTTTGCGTGCGTCTAAGCAGTGCATGAACTCGCGCGAGCAGTACCCGTGGCTCTACCGGTTTGACAACATAATCATCTGCACCGAGTTCAAGACCAAGCACTTGATCAATATCACTCTCTTTTGCGGTTAACATCAGGATGGGTTGTTTGAACCAAGGACGAATAGCGCGGCAAATAGCGAAGCCATCTAGCCCAGGTAGCATCAGATCCAATATGACTAAGTCCGGATTAAAATCGCGGCATTGCGCTTCTGCTTCAAGACCGTTAAACACTTGGCGAACGACAAAACCGTGTTGAGTGAGGTAACTTTGGACTAAATCAGATAATCGCTGATCGTCCTCGACCAACAGAATTTTACTCATTAAAACACACTCCATGGGGCAACCAAACGTCGTCGCCGGTCAGGTTGGCGACTCAAAATTGTTAACGACTGCTCTAAAACCGGTTGCTGCGCTTCGCGTAGCTGTAACACACTATTTTGCTTGAGCTGCAGTGTTTGTTGCCAGCTGCCTTGTTGTTGCTGTTGCCAGCATTGCAATTGGGTGTCGTCGAGAAATGCACACAACGAGCGGGGCTGCTGACTCTGCCAATGCAGGCTAAGCGCCATTTCACATTGGGCCTGTTGTTTATCGACCACGCAGACTGTCGGTTCGACGACCCAGCACACCGCATCAAGACAAGGCGCAGTGTGTTCAGCAGCGAGAACTCCGCTAGAAAAGACTAATACAGCTAAAAAATTAAGTCCTTGCATCAATAAAACCGGTAACTGACTCCAATAAACCAGGACCGGACAAATGCTTCTGCCAGTAATGGGCTTTGTTGTGTGTCGACTGAAGGATCTTCGGCATTCTTCAAGTCGATATTTAACCAACGATAACGGAATAAACTTAAGAGTGCCCAGTTTTTGTCGAGCTCATAGCTCCAATGCACGCCAACTTCAGGTTGGAAACCTGCAGAAGCCACGTCTGGACTGCCACCATCATCAAAAGAAATACCGTAGTAGGTGTCTAGCAATCGGGCACTTTTCCATGCCAACGCAGAGCTAAAGCCCCAGTCGCCAGTGACATGACTTAAATGGTATGCAACTGAGACCTTGGCGTGTGAGCCCTGATATTCGTTACTGACATCATGCCACCAATTGGCCCGCACTTGCCACTGGGCTTTTTGCCAATCGAGCTGTAAGCCGCCATCAAGCGCCCACGGCCGTTTGCTGACTTGGCCGATATCGACAACTCGCACACTCTCTGATATTTCGTTGTTTTGGACTGGGCCGGCTAAACCATCGTCGGCAATACGCTGCGAAGTAAATACATTACTAAAAGACGCGCGGCGGAAATATCCCTGCTCCTCGTTGAAGCGACTAACCAAGCTTAAGGTGACCTCTGGTGATAACACCCAACTGTAACCTAAGGTCCCATTATCAAAAAACCAATGTTGACCGTAATAGGCCAAGTCTGGCATCAACCACAGCGGCATATTGTGGCCGCCATGTAATGGGTTGGAGCGAAATCCCGCGCCCATAGCGAGGGAAAAGTGGAATTGATCGGTGGTTTCACAAGGCGCAGTTGCCGAAGTTTTCGTCGCATCCGAACAGCCAGCCGCTTGCGCTGCGGCGCTAACCACAGACCAACCAACAAATATAAATGGAACAGCAAAACGCGAGGTCATAAGCTACTTCTTTGCAAAAACCTGATACCAACACTTTACCACTTCAGCGCCGAGGCCTTCAGCAAAAATAACAATGTTTCACAAAAACGCCACGACTCTGCTTTGTTTGTTGGTAACTCTTGCTGGATTTTGCTGCAGATGTTGCGGTTCTTATCGCATTACCTTGCTTAAAGTGACCCGGTTGTGGCAATTTAGCCGTAGCTTGGAATAACTAAAAAAACGCTGCTGCGCAGCCAAGTCCCAAATTGAGGTGTAAACCGTGTTGTTAGGCATTTGCTGGCCACAAGGCTTCAAGGAGTATGTGGCATGAAAGGAAAAGCAACGTCGTTTGATATTGCCTATATGGCTGGCGTGTCGCAATCGACCGTGTCGCGTGCATTACGGGACAGTCCAGCAGTAAATCAGGAAACCAAAGACCGCATTTTTGCCATTGCGAAACAGCTTAATTACAAAGTGGATAAAAATGCCAGCAACTTGCGCAAACAGCGCAGTGGCACTTTAGCCTTACTGCTGTTTGAAGATCCAACAGTCGATGATTCGCAAATTAACCCTTTTTTCTTGTCGATGTTGGGCAGCATAACTCGCGCTTGTACAAAACGCGGTCACGATTTACTCATTTCCTTTCAACAGCTTAGTAACGATTGGCATGCTGACTATGAAGATAGTAAAAAAGCCGATGGCATTATTTTGTTGGGTTATGGCGATTATGTTGATTACGAAGAAAAACTGAATCAGTTGTTAGCGCAACAAACGCATTTTGTGTGTTGGGGGGCTCAAGTCGAAGGTCACCCAGAATTTACCATCCGCTCCAATAATCGCCAAGGTGGCCGTCTTGCTGCTGAGCATCTGTTGCAATTTGGCTATCAGAGTTTTGCATTTATCGGTATTGCTTCAGCACACGCGCCAGAATTTAATGAACGTTATCAAGGTTATATTGAAGCTTTAGCTGAGAAAGGCATAGATCCAGCGGCCGTGGCGCAAGTTGATGCGATATCCACCGAGCAAGCTGGTTTTGAGGCAACGCTGCAATTACTGAATGCGGGGCCACAACCACGGGCAATTTTTGCAGCTTCAGACTTGATCGCTATCGGCATTATGCGTGCCTTGCAAAACAAAGGCTTACGTATCCCTGAAGATGTCGCGGTCGTCGGTTTTGATGATATTCCTGTTGCGTCGTTCTCATCACCTGGGTTAACGACCATCCAGCAAAATACCACGCTTGCAGGGGAAATGCTGGTGGTGAATTTACTGCGGTTAATTGCCCGCGAAGGCATAGCGCAAACCGAAATTGAGCCTAAAATTATTGTCAGGCGTTCATGCGGCGCGCAATAAGCGCGCTCGACTAGGTAATCTATGGCTAAATCCGTCAAGGCGGCCGCAACAGTGCGGGCCGCTGCCAGTAAAATGCATCCAGCAAATCCGTTTATAACCGGCTATCCAATGGCTGAGTTAATCAAGGCATATCCCGCACTGCAAACGCATGTGATCACTACGGTCCGCGGTGAATTGAGTATTCCATTTGCCGATCCGGTCGCAGTGAAATGTCTCAATCAAGCGCTGTTGGCCTATCAATACCAACTGAACTTTTGGGATGTGCCGGATGGTTTTTTATGCCCTGCGGTGCCAGGACGTTTAGATTACATTTTGCATTTACGCGATCTGCTGACGTCAGCAAATTTAGGGAAAGCGCCGAAAAGTAAAAACTTACAGTGGTTAGATATTGGCTGTGGGGCAAATTTGATTTATCCGCTGCTAGCGATTAAAGCTGTGGGTGGGCATGCAATCGCTGCAGAATTGGATAGTGAAGCCATTGCGCATGCGCAAACGCTCGTGAGCAAGCATCAATTGCAACCGCGGATTTCCATCCGCCAACAGCATAAATCTACCGCGATTTTTCACGGGATTATTAATAAATCTGATGTGATTGATGTCACCTTATGTAATCCACCATTTCATCAAAACGCTGAAGAGGCTGCAGCAGGCAGTACACGCAAACGAGAGAATTTGGGACTTGCCGCCGATGCCGCATTACTCAATTTTTCAGGGCGCAATCACGAGTTGTGGTGCGAGGGCGGTGAGGCTGCTTTCCTTAAACTGATGGCCGATGAAAGCCGTGATTTTGCCGCGCAGGTCTTTTGGTTTAGCAGTTTGGTATCAAAACAAATTCATGTGGATGCGTTGGTTAAACAGCTGTGGAAACTTGGTGCTGTTGAGGTCAAAGTGGTCGAAATGGGACAAGGCCAGAAAATCAGTCGTTTTGTCGCTTGGACTTATTTAACCGAGGTGCAGCAGCAACTTTGGCGGCAGCATCGCTTTAATCGGTAAAAACCCGACACTTGCGCAGTTTGACGAGAACCTTGCAAGTGCCGGGAGGGAGAGTCGTTTATTTACCCGCACCAAATCGGGTGGATACCGGCGTGTAATGATCAAACACTTGGCGGTCGCGTAACGAACGCAGTAACTTGATATATTCTGCGTGTGACCAAGCCAAAGGCGTCGCGCCATTTGTACCTTCACCAACGCTAAATTTGTACACATCGTTGTTGCCAACACCATCAAACACTTGCTCAGGCAGCATCATGCCTTCGTTGGCAAATTGCTCCATCGCCCAAACATATTGTTGGCGCAGCGGTTGTAGGTCGGAGTCAGACGGACTCGCCGTCGTTAACAACATCCGCGCTAACTCATAATGACCACGTTCGCCAGAAAAGATTGGCCAAACTCGACCGCGTTGCTCGGCAGTGCTTGTATCATTTGGACCTTTGGCATAAGCCAAACCTGTTTTGATATCTTCGCCATAACCGTCATGACCGTATCGACGCCAGCCTGGGACCGTTTGCTCGGCAAATTTGAAGCTGTATTTCACCCGACTGATGTCTGGTAGCTGCTCGTCATCGAGCTCGCCCAAAGTGGCTAGCACTGCTTGATGATCTGCACGGCGTACACCGTAGCGCACTAATTCTAGGAAACCGCCATCAACCCCTTCAGACTCAGTGACTTGCTGCTGGCCATTGCGCAGCTCCCAAACGTCATGGTTGTTTGGATCTGTGTCCTTATTGATCCTTAAATAGTATTGGCCATCGCTAGCACCGGCATTTTTCAGCTTGCCTTGTGTGGTGAATGTGAGTTTTTCCAGATCTGCAGCAAACCGATCTGCAGCACTGGCGTAACGCTGCTGAGCTTCACTATCTCCAGCTTTAGCTGCGATCTCACTGGCAGTGACTAAACCGCTAATGATTGCCGCCATACTTGAAGGCGAATATCCAGCTTGTTCTTCCCAACGCTCCTGCTGAGTAGACGGTGGAATAATTTCTGCGTCGTTCCAATCGATTTTAACTTTGCCGCCTTGAACCAGAAAATCTGCAGCAGGCTTTAGCATCTGCTGATACCACTGAGTAATTTCGGCGTCAGTGAGGATGCCGGCCTGCCATAAACGCCAACCCAACATGATTGGCATGGCAGTTTGGTCCATTTGCACGCCAACCCATTCAATCTGGCCATCGACATGTGTTTTTTGCAGGAACCAGCCAGGAGCACCGCTGAAGCCCGCGGTATTCGTTTTGACTTGGACTTTCTCTAAATAAGAAAACGCCACTTTCGGGCTTTGTGTATCGCCAAGGGCAAGTAGTGCCATTGCCACTTGATAGAAATCTCTTGGCCAAACCGCTTTGTAGCCGGTTTGTGCAACTTCAGCTGATTTATCGTCGCCCCAAGGATTCGATAATGAGGCGATAAAAGCGCCTGCATGAGTTTTGTCTTCTTGCGCTTTAAGCACCATGGCACTGGCATAGAGTAATTTGCCATTGTCCATGCTTTGCGCCGATATGCTTGATAGTTCGCTGAGGCTGGTTAAATAATCCTGCCAGCCAATTGCTTCACCACTGCCATTAAATTCTGCCAACACCGGATCAAGTCCACGCTTTAGCGTGTTTTGTGCAGATGTTTGACTAGAAGCTGCGTCTTTGCCAAAACCTATTACTTGTTGCCATTCACTAGTCACGCCATTTTGCACGGCAGGCATAGTTAAAAGTGCCGCGACGTTGCCCGGTGTTTCGCCGGTATTGCTGTATGATTTAGTCAGAGTCTTCTGTGCTTTTAGCTCAGTGAGTCCATCGGATACACCGACAAAACCGACCGTGGCATTAACTGGCGCTGGCACAGTCATTAGTGTTAACGCTGAATCCGCTTCCATCGCAGTGACCGAACCTGTGCTGACGATTGCAGTATCGTTGCTACCAGTATTATTCAGCGCCGGATCTAAATAGGTATAGACTGTTAACCCATCCACCAATGCTTTGAAATAGGTACGGATCACCATGCTTTGGTTGGTCGGATCGGTGAAGTAGTGTTTTTCTATTTGGTATTTGCCATTTTTTGCCTTGTTCACCACTTTGTACGCTAAGGATGTTGGTCGTCCCTGTTCATCCTTTGCCAAGTAGTCAATTTCGCTGATAGTTGCCGTTTTTTCTTCATCAACAAAATCGGCACCGACAATCACCAGTTGCATTTCGCGAAGCTGGGCTTCGTGAATAAGTCCAGACATGGTTTCAGTGAGAATGCCCTGCGCCAACGAGAACCACACTTTGGAGACTGGTCCAGTGGTAGCGTTGTCTTGATATTGGCCGTTTTGGTATTGCTCGTAGGAAGTGCCTATCCCAGTTTTGCCGGCGAAAGACCAGGTTGAAGCCAAACCAGGCGCGCCAGGGGCAGCGCTGACGGCTGTATCCACTGCACCAGTTTGCTCAGGGGCTGGTTGGCATGCGGTGAGGGATAGGGCAAGTGACAAGGCTGATAACACAAAACTCTTTTTCATCTGAAAATCCTGTAACCGAACTTTAAAACGCTAAAGAGCCACATCTTGGATTTAGCGTTTATCGATTGTTTTAACGAGTGTGAGTCTTCACAGTCAGCACATAAACTGCTGCAATTACTAGGCTAACCGCGCCCATTAATAACGCATAAATCGCTGCAGAGTCGAACACATGGGTCAGCAGTGAACCGAGAATTGTTGCTGCAAGCAATTGTGGCAGAACAATAAAAAAGTTAAACATGCCCATATACACACCCATTTTGTGTGCCGGCAGCGAGTCTGCGAGCATCGCATAAGGCAGTGACAAAATAGATGCCCAAGCGATACCTACGCCAACCATCGATACCCACAGCAGAGTCGGATCTTTAATAAACATAAATGAGGCTAAGCCGGCCGCGCCGCAAAGCAGATTAAAGCAGTGGGTAATTTGCAATGAAGTTTTACGCACCAACCATGGGATAAAAATCGCCGCAATTGCCGCGAAGCCATTGTAGAACGCGAACAACATACCAACCCAGTCAGCACCGTCGTTGTATGCGGTTGAAGTTGGATCTGACGAGCCGTAGTGCACTGTGGTCACTGCGGCAGTGGTGTAAATCCACATGGCAAACAGCGCAAACCAAGAGAAGAACTGCACAACAGCAAGGTGGCGCATGGTTGTTGGCATGGTGAATAAATCATCGACGATTTGCACCAGCATGCCGTTGCGACCGGATTTTTTATCAAATGATACCCACCATTGGAATAAACCGAAGACGGCAATACCACCACCGAGAATATACAGCTGTTTGTCTAGTTGTAAGCTGGCGACTAAGGCGGTGGCGATTACGCCGAGCGCGACAAACAAGGTGCCGCTGCGCCAGTACATGCGATCGTTGCTACTAAATTCTTCAACATGTTCTTCACCAAATGCAGCCAGTTGCTCCGGGCTATATTCAGTTGAACGCATGACAGTCCAAAGCACTGCCGCAAATAATACAACGCCACCAGCGTAAAACGAGTATTTGACTGATGGTGGGATTTCACCGGGAGCAGCGGTGTTTTCCACACCAAACCAATTGCTCAGCATATATGGCAGCGCTGAAGCGACTACAGCACCAACACCGATGAAGAAACTCTGCATCGAAAAGCCAAGCGGACGTTGTTGTTCATTTAGGTTGTCACCAACAAAAGCGCGGAATGGCTCCATGGTGATGTTAATGGATGCATCAAGGATCCATAACATGCCGGCGGCTACCCACAACGATGGCGAGTTAGGCATAAAAAATAAGGCGAGGGTTGTCAGCACAGCACCATAAAAGAAATACGGACGGCGGCGACCTAACTTATTCCAAGTGCGGTCGGAGAAATAGCCGACAACAGGTTGTACTAACAGACCTGTTAAAGGTCCGGCAATCCAGAGGATAGGTATTTCATCAATACTTGCGCCTAAGGTTTGAAAAATCCGGCTAACGTTGCCATTTTGCAGTGCAAAGCCAAATTGGATCCCCAAAAAGCCAAAACACATATTCCAAATTTGCCAAAAACTAATCGTTGGTTTGGCTTGATGCATGGTGATTCCCCGTTGTTATTTTTGTGTTTAGAGCATAGCAGAAGCTTGAGCGACAGCCTTATTGCAATTTGCAACAAGCCTTGAGTTAGCGGTTAACTTCACAGACAGAAAAAAGGGGGAGAAGATTCTCCCCCAAACTTGTCAATCCAGGAACAGTTCTGCTATCACATGCCGCACGCTAAAATAGTGATGCCGAATATCCTTGATAACTTGAATTGCCTGCAACAACAAGATGAATACGTATTCAAAATGGGCGTTTTGCGCCAGCAAGGTGCATTGTGAGGTTGAGCTGATCGGCGCTGGTGCAATTGCGCAGAGTGCGGCGAACAACTAGCTTCAGCGCGCACCAAAAAAGTTCAGAGCAGACGATTAAAGCGCTAAAGGCGGAACTGGCAGTTCGAGGGCGAATTTGCTGCCCAAACCGGCTTCTGTCTTTACACGGATGCCGCCGCCATGTTGGGTCATAATCATCCGAGCGACAGCTAACCCCATGCCCCGACCTTGGCCTACTGGTCTAGTAGTAAAAAACGGGTCGAAAATCCGGTTAAGTAAATCTGCAGCTATGCCTGGACCATCGTCACGGATTTCTAGCACAATATGAGTATCGAATTTCACTTGCAGATCTAACCACACCTGACCGCTTGGGCCCGCTGCTTGGCAGGCATTGTTCAGCACTTGCATGATTGCTAGGGTTATTTTATCGCTATCCCCGGCAAAACGCGGCACCTGTTGCAAATGTTGATGTAAAGCCGGTAATGCCGCACCTTCAAGCTCAAGAGCCCAAATACTCTGTTCCACACAATCTTTTAGATCAACAATTCCGGTTAGATCAGCAGTATCTTCGGCGAACATCCGCAAATCTTGAACTATTGAGCTGATGTGATTAATGCCGAGCAGCGATTCGTCGATTAAGTCAGTTCCGTCTTCTAGCAGGTAATCGAGGTTAAGTTCCTTACGGATTTCGGCAAGTTGCGAAGGTTGATCGCTAGTGCGCTCGACAAATTCTCGGATGGTTTGCCAGTGTTTAAGCATTAACTGCAGGTTGCAACGCATAAAGCCTGAAGGCGTATTGAGCTCATGGGCAAGCCCAGCAGCCAGAGTGCTGATACTTGCCAGTTTCTCTTGCGCAAGCAGTTGTGCACCTTGTTGTTGTGCTATGACGTCACTGCGAAATAACGCTTGTTCCTGAGTGACAATACGCTGCTCAAGTTCTGCGCGAGTTTTCCGTTCAGCCAATAACAACCGCATCAGCTTTTGTTCATTGGGGGTGGGTTGCTCTGCCATAAACACACCTAGAAGCACTAATGGGATCAGCCTAGAAGAGAAAGGCTGATTTGTCATGGGCAGGTCGAAATTTTGCGAGGTTGCGTCGGATATTTATTAAGTTGCCCACTTCGGAGTCCCCAAAGTGGGCGCGAAAGTTAACGGTGGAAATGGTTTTCGACGCCGTTTTCCAATAAAAAATCACCGACATCGAGTAGGTGCATTTCATCAAGTTCCAAAACGTCCAAGATGGCAGTGCCGTATTGTTGCCATTCCGATTCGTTGGCTGTTTCAAACAATGCGGCTTCTTCACCAGTCATGTGCTCTGCCAGCTTTAAAATGGCAAAGAGGCGTTTTTCGTAGAGATCTGTAGAGCCGAGCAGTTGTTCGGGATGATGGTGATATGCGATCACGTTGGTAATTTCTTGCGCGAGCCCCCATGACTGCGCAATCATAAAACCAAGCGTTTCATGAGTCACATGAAAATAAACTTGTTCGATTTCGGCAATAGTCATTTGCTTGTTCAAGCCAACTTTCATCACTTTGGCATAGTCGGGGAATTGTGCATGAATAAGAGCGCTACCAGCATTATGAAAGAGTCCGAGAGAATAGCTATCATCAGCACAGTCGGAGCCGAGGCGTAGGTGCTGGGCAATCAACATTGCTGCGCTGCCGACGTCCATTGCACTGTTCCACTGGCGCAAGGTAAAGGGATCAGTCTGGCCGTTGCTCAGGGTAAAGCGCAGTACCACGCTGCTGACGAGTTTAACGACACGATTCAAACCGAGGAATTTACAAGCATGTTCAATGGAGCTGATTTTCCGGCGCAGGCCAAAATATGCTGAGTTAACTACTTTTAAAGTGAAACCGGCGATGCCGATGTCCATGTTAATTAAACTAGCGATGGTATTGATATTGGGGTCTTCGAGTTCAATTTCCTGCTTGATCCGCAATAAGACTTCCGGTTGCGGTGGGATAGTAAAGCCAGTTAACGCTTGCTCGACCATCGACATATCAATAGGTTTTACCATCTGTACCACTCCAGTTATCAGCAGAAATTCAAGTATATCCGCTTATTGCCTGAACAGAAGTGGTGGCAGTGGCAAAATCGGCAGGATCGCAAAAAAATTTGCGACCCTGCACAGATTATTAAGAAGTTTTAACTTTTTTTAGTTGTTTTTCAAAGGCTTTTAACTCATCGACGAACTTCTCTTGCTCATTTTTTTCTGAGCGGAGTTGTTGGACTAAAGCATTCGCCTTGTCGAAATCTTTTCGAGCGAAGTGAATTTGCGCTAAGCGCAGTTTTGCCCAGTGTAACTGGCGGTCATCGCTATCTTGATAAAAGCTAATGTACTGTTCCAAAGCCTCGATGCCTTTGTTGGCATCTTGTTGTTTCGCTGCCGCTAAGCGACCGATTTGATACAAACTGGCATAACGATCATTAGGTTTTTCTGCAAGCGTTGCGGCCTGTTGATACAGTTCAAACGCCATTTTATCTTGGTCTTGGCTAGCGAGGATCGCGGCTTTGAGCTCAAGTAAATCGACATTTTGTGGCGCTGCGGCCAATTGCTGCTCAATCATCGCCTTGGCACTGTCGACGTTATCATCATCTTTTAACAATAAGGTCGCTTTGGCGACAGTACCTTGTACTGGGTCCTTGGCAAACATGGCATCGGCAAGTCGCTGCGCTTCTTTCTCATCTCCACCAGCAATGCTCGGTGCGCCAGAGTAAAAACCAATCAAGGCGTGTTGAATTTCTAAATCTGCTGGGTCTAAGGCGACTGCTTGTTTTATCAGAGCTAAACCATCCTTAGCGTGACCAGCGGCAGAGAAGATACTGGCTTCTTGAGCCAGATTAAATTTGTTCAATGCGGCAATATAATGCAATTGCGCATGGGTAGGATTGTCTTTCAGTAACTGCACCATCCATGTATCTAATGCTTCGGTGTCCTTCAACAAATACATGGCTTTGGCTTTTAACAAGGCCAATTCAGGCTGTTGTTGGTGGTTTGGGATCTGCTCAATTTGTGCGGACAAGACGCGATATTTGCGATGGTCGAGTAAGTCTTTTAACGCGGCCATTTCAGTGTCGGATTGAGCGAAATTACTAAAACTCGCAGCGCTTAATAAACCGAGGGTTAAATAAAAACCTATCTTCTTCATCATCATTCCTTGTAGATAATTTGTACCAGTATGCAGAGGCTGCTCTTGCATCGTAAAGCGCTAAACCGTTGCAAGATGTTACCGCGCATTGTTCTGGCGTTTACATCGTTCAGAGCAATATTTGACCTGTTGCCAATCGCGTTGCCATTTTTTCCGCCAAGCGAAAGGCCGCTGGCAGCATTGGCAAATTTTGGTTGCTAGATGCAATTTGTGGTGTGCCACCTGAATTTCTCCTGAATTGCTGTGCTGCCAGATCAACACAACGTTTTGTACAAATCTTTATCAGTTACGTAATGACGGCAAAAACGATCTTGATCCCGACGATAGTTTCAGCAAAGAGACGCAGGCGGTGAGTTGCTTTTAGGTAGATTTTATTAAAAAAGTCAAAAACAAACTCTCTCTATTCATTTGAAAATTAAATTATTAAATAAATGCTTAGTTGACATTAATTCTTGATAAATGGTTGCGTAGTCAAGTATATTGCAAGTTGTTATCTTGCGAGGGCTTTACTGATGTCCGAATTAAATTCGTCTGTTGCGCTGCTAATCCAAAGCGCATCACTCTGGTCACAGCTGATTAAGCGGGCTGATAGTCAGCTCAGTGTGCATGGAATTAGTTTCACTGAATTTTCTATCTTGCATTGCCTTGCACAGGCACCTCTGCAGCAACTCAGCCGCATTGAGCTGGCAAATACTGTGGGTTTAAGTGCTTCAGGGGTCACACGGTTGTTATTGCCGCTTGAGAAAATTCATTTGGTAGAAAAAGCGCAAATTGCACGTGATGCGAGAGTCAGTTTGGTCAAACTAACTAGTACTGGTATGCAAATTTATCAGGATGCACTGCCCACTCTGAGTTATTGTGCCGAGCAATTTACTTCGCCACTGACTTCACGACAGCAAGAACAATTGAGTGATTTATTAGGACGTTTGTCGTAGGGGAATTTCATGACTGATTTGACACAGGGATCGTTGCAGCGACATTTATGGGTCATGGCGGTGCCGATGATGATCGGCATGTTTGTGCAGTCGTTGTACTTTTTTGTCGATTTGTATTTTGTCTCCAGCTTGGGTGCGGAAGCTGTCGCGGCAGTGAGTGCTGGCGGGAATTTAATGTTGTTAATCATGGCACTAACGCAGATGCTTAATGTTGGTTGTGTCGCGTTAAT
>JACCDI011399484.1_pt1 | contig 12652 bp, 12 predicted proteins | sample 7442791 | NCBI WGS metagenome assembly JACCDI01 (sample SAMN15323434, study PRJNA562643) | freshwater metagenome | isolation source: river surface water | place: USA:Blue River Watershed | collected 2017-08-15
TGATAAAAAAGAATGTATGAATGAAATAAAAAATTTATATTTCCTCTTATGCGTGAATTATATAGAATTAGAGAAAAAATGCGAAGAATTATAATATTATAATTATTCAGTTAAATTTATATAATTAATTTGTTAATTAATTTATATAAATTAGAATGACTTTTGTTATTTGGTTTCGTGATTGTTCGTATAAGAACAAAAACCTTGTTGGTGGTAAATGCGCTTCTTTAGGTGAGTTACATAGATTATCAAAAAAAATAAATTTTGATGTAGCTGATGGGTTTGCTTTGTCTACTGAATTGTATGATTCATTTATTAATAGTAATGGATTTAATACATATATAGAAGATAAATTAAATACAATTAATACTGAAGATGTTGAAGAATTGGAGAATGAATGTAACACACTTAGAGAGAAAATTATCAATGGACAATTTACGAAAGAACAAACAGAATTAATTATACAAAGTTATTTAGAACTATGTGAGATGTATAATAAAAATTTAATAGAAGTAGCAGTGCGTTCAAGTGCTATTGCGGAAGATTTACCTAATGCTTCTTTTGCGGGTCAACAAGATACTTATTTAAATATTAAAGATATAGATACTTTAATTGAATCTGTTAAGAAATGTTTTGCTTCTTTATTTAATTCACGTGCGGTTTCATATAGAAAAACACATAATATTCATATAGATGAAGTAAAAATCTCGGTTGCTATTCAGAAAATGGTGCGTTCAGATTTAGCAAGTGCTGGTGTAGCTTTCTCTCTAGACCCTGAATCCGGATATGATAAAGCTATAGTTATTAATTCCTCATTTGGATTAGGTGAATTAGTAGTTAGTGGTGGTGTTAAACCAGATGAATATATTTTAGATAAGAGAGTGTTGAAATGTTATGATTCAGACCCTATTATTATGAAAAAATTAGGCAATAAACAAACAAAAATAGTATATCATGAAAATGGTGGCACTATTGAAGTAGATACAAATTTGATTGAAAAAGTGAATTTTAGCTTAACAAATAATCAAGTAATAAGTTTAGCTCGTTTTGTTTTACTTCTTGAAGAAAATTATTCAAAAATGTTTCAAAAAAAAATGGGAGTAGATGTTGAATGGGCTGTAGATGGTATTGATAAAAAAATATATATTATACAAACACGTCCAGAAACAATTCATAGTAATACATCTTCTTCAAATTTAGAATTAAGTAGATATATTTTAGATGAAAAGGGTAAATTATTGTTAACAGGAGTATCTGTTGGAGAGAAAATTAGTTCAGGAAAAATAAAAGTATTAAAATCAATAAAAGAATTTAAATCTTTCAATAAGGGAGATATACTTGTTACAGAAATGACTACACCAGATTGGGAACCACTTATGAAAATATCATCAGGTATTATAACAAATAAAGGTGGTAGAACGTGTCATGCTGCTATTGTAGCTCGTGAATTAGGTTTGAATGCGGTTGTTGGAACTGGAAATGCTACTGAAATATTAGAATCAAAAGAATTAGTGACTATTTTTTGCGCAGATGGAGAAGAAGGGAAAATTTATGATGGTGAATTGAAATATCATATAGAAAGTATGGAAATAGATGAGAATTTAACTCTTCCAGTGAAAATGATGATGAATATAGGTAATCCAGAATCTAGTTTTAAGAGTTCTTTAATACCGAATAATGGAGTAGGTCTTGCGCGTTTAGAGTTTATTATTAATAGTTATATTAAGATACATCCATTAGCACTTTGTAATTATCCAAAAATAAGAAACGATATTAGAGAGAAAATATATAATATTATAGGAGATCACGATAATGGAAAATGGTATTTTATAAAGCGTTTAGCAAGGGGGATATCAAAAATAGCATCAGCATTTTATCCAGATGATGTTATAGTGCGTTTGTCTGATTTTAAGTCAAATGAATATAAGAATTTAATTGGAGGTGAATTATACGAACCAGATGAAGAAAATCCAATGATAGGTTGGAGAGGTGCGTCGCGTTATTATTCACCTCATTATGAAAAAGCATTTGAACTAGAATGTGAAGCGATTAAATATGTTAGAGAAGAAATGAAAATGACGAATGTAGTAGTAATGATTCCTTTTTGTAGAACACCAAAAGAATGTGAATCAGTTATTAATAAAATGAAATCATATGGTTTGGAGAGAAATGTGAATGGGTTAAAAATATATTTGATGTGTGAGATACCTTCAAATGTTATAGAGGCAGATGAATTTAGTCCTATGGTTGATGGAGTATCTATTGGCGGGAATGATTTGCTTCAATTAACTCTTGGTGTAGATAGAGATAGTGAACGTATTACTTATTTATCAAGTGACGAAAATTTAAGTTATAGAAGAATGATAAAAATGGCTATTCAAACATATAAGAAGAATGGTGTAAAGGTCGGATTTTGTGGACAACAACCATCAGATAGCTTAGAATTTTGTAAATTTTTAATAGAAGAAGGAATAGATAGTATCTCGGTAACACCTGATAGTGCTTTGAAAACTATAATGAATTTGGGTAAATAAAATCAATGATTTAATATATTATTTAATAAAATAACATATTAAAGACTCGTTATAATATTTTATTTGGACACTCTTAACCTAAAAAACTCGCTATATGTCTCTGTAAATCTGGATTATATAAAACATCTTGTTTACCTATTGGTCCTCTTACTGTTGATTTATATTTATTTATATCTTCTGAAACTTCAGAAAAATTCTTCGCATTATATTCCCTATATGTTTTTACCATTTTATCTAAGTATTGTTTTGCTTTTTCACGAGTAGAATCTTTTTTAAACATAGAAGATAACATTTCTAATGAGTTTTTATTAACTATAACTATTTCACCACCAGTATTTTCGTAATAATTTGAACGTTGATAAATATCCGCACCATTTTTTATTAATGGTAAAACATAATAAAAATTCTGAGAAATAATAGCAATCATCAATGCTGATAAATCGTCTACTATTATTTCTTTATCACCTAAATTAATATCATAAACTACTTTCCCTTTTGAACGTAAATTTACATCTGGTTTTAAACTTAAAATAAAATAAAACATTTGTTCAATTTGTGGTGTTGCTACATAAAGCATTGTTATCATTAATAATGAACCACCTGTACGCATAATTTTTAAAGATAACTTGTTTTTAACACTCTTAATATATTCCATCTCATTTTCAGTTCCAATTAAATAATTTATATCAGCACCAATTTGTATTAAATAATCAATAATATGAAAATTATAAGTAGCAAATGCTGGAAATAAACCAATACTAACATTAGAAACCTTATCTCTTAATTCATTTATTTGTCCTATATTTCCAATAATACACGCATCTATAAATTTATTGTTATTTTTCTCTCTATTTTGAGATGATGAACTGAAAATTTGACCCTTTCCTCTCATTTTTCTATTATGTTTTTTCTTTGATTTGTTATGTTTATTTCTTTTATGTAACCTTGTTTTTTTTACCATTTTAAAATATTATATATACTACTAATAAAATAATATATATTTTAAAATGAATTTAAAGACATCTTGCTACATTTATGTAGTATAAAATGGTTTATATATGTCCAATTACTCATTATGATAAGTCTAATGAGGCTAAATATCAAAGTTTTTTTGAAAAATATCCTTATGAATTACATATTTTTCAAAAGTATGCGTTAGAAGCTATTGTTGAAGGTAATCACGTATTAGTATGTGCGCCAACAGGTTCTGGAAAAACATTACCTGGAGAATTTTCAATAGATTATTTTGTTTCAAAAGGCAAAAAAGTAATATACACAACACCAATTAAAGCATTAAGTAATCAAAAATTTTATGATTTTACACAAAAATATCCTCATATAAGTGTAGGTCTTATTACTGGGGATATTAAAACAAATCCAGACGCAGATTGTCTTATAATGACTACAGAAATATTACTAAATAAGTTATATCAAATTTATAGTAATTCTAAACAAGTAAATTCAAGTGTTTCTTTTGATATGGATATAGAAAATGAACTAGGTTGTGTAGTTTTTGATGAAGTTCATATGATTAACGATGAATCAAGAGGACATGTATGGGAACAATCAATAATGATGCTTCCAGAAAATATTCAAATGGTAATGCTTTCAGCAACAATTGATGCTCCTGAAAAATTTGCTAATTGGTGTGAAGAACGATATACTGAATTAGGTAAACGCGTTTATTTAACAAGAAGAATGGACCGTGCGGTTCCTCTTACACATTACAGTTTTATAACAACAAATAATGGTATTTTTAAAGCAATTAAAGATAAACAAGTTCATCAAGAAATAAAAAATATCATAGATAAACCATTTGTTATTCAAGATAGTACTGGAAAATTTGATGAAACACATTATTTCAAGATGAATAAAATGCTGAAATTATTTGAAAATAATCAGGTGTATGTTAAAAGACAACATGTTTTAAATCAAGTATCAAAATATTTGGTAGAAAATGAAATGTTGCCGGCATTATGCTTTGTATTTTCTCGTAAACAATTAGAAAAATGTGCGAGAGAAGTTACGACAAATTTGTTGGAATTTGATTCTAAAGTGCCGTATACTATTCGTTATGAGTGTGAAAGTATTATGCGTAAATTTCCAAATTATCAAGAATATTTAGAATTACCAGAATATTTGAGTTTGGTTTCACTTTTAGAAAAGGGGATTGGAATACATCATAGTGGTGTAATGCCTCCGTTGAGAGAAATGGTTGAATTATTATATTCTAAGGGATATATTAAATTATTATTTTGTACAGAGACCTTGAGTGTTGGTATAAATATGCCTGTTAAGACAGCAATTTTTACAGATGTTAACAAGTTTGATGGAAATATTAATCGTGTATTATATTCACATGAATATACTCAGGCAGCAGGTCGCGCTGGAAGATTAGGATTAGACAAAGTTGGTCATGTAATTCATCTTAATAATTTATTTCGAAATGTTGATTCAGTTAGCTATAAAAATATGATGAATAATAAACCACCAATTCTAAAATCAAAATTCAAAATATCATATAATCTTCTTTTAAGTTTAATCGATATAGGTAAATCAGATTTTACTGAATTTGCAGAAAGAAGTATGATTAAAGATGTATTAGATAATGAAGCAGGAAAAGTTTATTCTGAAATATCAAAAATAACACTTGAAATTGAGAATTCTAAACATTATATGTCTAATTATTTGAATACTCCTTTTGAAAAAGGTGTTGAATACATTGAATTGAATGAACAATTGAAAACAAGTGTTAATAAAAAGAAGAGAGAAATTGAAAAAAGAATTCAAGAGTTAAAGGATGAATGTAAACATATAATTAGTGATGTTAAAATGATATCAATACAAGATTCTATGAAAAAAAAGTTATCTGATAAAGAAAAAGAGTATGAACATTTACAAAGTTATTTAAAAGAAAATACAGATAAAGTAGTTAGTTTTTTGATGAAAAATGATTGTGTTGAAAAAGATACTAATAGTTCAAAATATAGTTTGACTACTAAGGGGTGTATTGCTAATTTAATTAAAGAAGTTCATTGTTTAGCATTTTCAGAAATAATGAGTCACAAATTATGGTCTGAATTAACGAGTGTTGAATTAATACAGATTTTTAGTTGTTTTACTAATATTGTTGTTGATGATGAAAAAAAGAGTTTTAAACTTGATACTGAAGATAAAAAATTAGAGGAAATAATGGATTCATTAGACAAAATGTATAATTGTTTCAAAGAATATGAGATGAGAAATGAAATAGATACAGGAATTGATTATAGTATACATTATGATTTAATCGAATATGTTGAAGAATGGTGTAAATGTGAAGATATTGGACAATGTAAAAATGTTTTAGAACGCGCAGAAAAGGAGAAAAATATATTTTTAGGTGAATTCGTAAAAGCTATATTGAAAATTAATAATATTTCATCAGAAATGGAAAAAATAGCGGAATATATAGGAGATATGGGGTTCTTGAGTAAATTGAGAGAAATCCCTAATATGACTCTTAAATATGTTGTTACAAATCAGTCTTTATATGTTTAAATTATCTTTATACCATTATATTTTTATTATAATTAATAATTAACAAATAACAATAAAATATTAAATTATACACATAGAATATATATTTGTAATTAGTATGAGATTAGTATTGAAAACATTATTTTTTCATCTTATGTGTATTTTTATTTTTGGGATTATTTATTGGAATTTAGCGGAACATTTCTCTCTAGTAATAAATAATACAAGACCAGAATTTTTAGATTTTGTTTTTTTAAGTACAACAGTTCAAGCAGGTGTTGGACTTTCAGATTTAAATCCTTTAACAAGTTTAAGTAAATTTTTGTTAATAGTTCAACAATTTATAATGATATCTACTAATGTGTTTTTATTTTATTTTTTTACTAGATAATTGTTAAATACTTATTGAAAAATATATAATATTATATATATATAATAATAAATATATATAATGTATGCGACAGTTTATGGTTTAGGCAAATTATTTTTTATATATTTAATTATTTTAGCAATACAAGCTTATGTTGTAATAACTTATACATTACATTGGAAAGAACATAAGAAATGGATATCAACATTTAATGATGATGATCCAAAAGAAAGAAATGAGTTGGAAAAAGTTATAAATGATAAAATACAAGAATTAAAGAAAAAATTTGAAAAAGAATCTACAAATGATTTTATTAATTATTTATTAGATGAAAAAAATAGGATTTTTGATTATAAAGGAAATAAATTATATATTTTTATGTGGGAAAAAGTAAAAATGGTTGATGGAAATTATGATTTTATAAGTAATATTCATGTTAAACAAGATGATATTGGTGTTCGTTTTTCTGATTTGGTAAAGAAAAATATATATCAAGTTCCTTTCAATGAATTTAAACCAGAAAATGTTATAGCAGATATGTTATATTCATTGAATGACCGTAATATTAATGATGGATATAAATATTATTGGTATGACCCTATTTATAGAGAATTAGTTCAGAAAAAAAGTTTTGCTATACAATTAAAGAAAAAAGATTATGATGGTTTTATTGGAGCTGGGTTTAATATTAAATCTATATCGAAAGAATATTCAGAAATTTATTATGATAACATTTACAAGGACAGATTATATCCTATAAGTTTTTTTATGTTTATTGGCTCATTTTTGGTTTATAGTTTTATTAAAGAGAATAATTTTTGGAAAGTAGTTATTTTATTTTTATTAATACCAAATATATATATATTATATTATTTAAATATTACTGAAGATGTATCCTCTGTAGAACAAGAAGAAACCAGATTAAAAGCTATTAATGATGGTGTATTGAGTATATCTTTTTTAGTATCTGTAAATATATTTATATTGAATTCATTAGCATCTAATAAAAATTTAATTAATAAACCAATCTTTTTAGAATCATCTGTTATTTTTAGTTTATCATTATTATTATTGTTATTCAGTATTTATAAACAAACTAATTTTAACAATATTGCTGATATGAAAAGTAACCGTATAACAAAGCAATTAACGTTCAACTTGGTCGTTTATTATAACTTGTTTATTGTTATAAATTATTTGTTGTTCATTGCTAAGGAAAATCAAATTTTGAAGTTAAAATAATAAATAAAATATAAAATACATTTAAATATATTAATTTATTTAATTCATATATTTAGATATGATAATTGGTAAAAAATACGAATTGATTTGTAAAATAGGAAACGGTGCTTTTGGTTCTATATATAAGGGTAAAAATATAAGAACCGGTGAAAGTGTTGCTATTAAAATGGAACAAGTAGATTCTCAAACAAAGTTATTAAAAAATGAAACGAAAGTCTATCAGTATTTATCAAATTTTAATTATCCTTGGATATCTGATTTAAAATATTTTGGATTATGTGAAAATACTTATTATTTAGTTTTGAATTTATTAGGTCCTTCTCTCAGCAAGTTTAAAATAAAACATACAAATATTTCTTTGGATATTGTTTTGTCTATTGGTATTCAAATGTTAGATAGATTGAAATTTTTACATAATAAAGGTTTAATACATCGCGATATTAAACCCGATAATTTTTTATTAGGAACTGGAGAAAATAAAAATAAACTATATTTAATAGATTTCGGTTTTTGTAAAAAATATATAAATGATGATGGAAAGCACATGGATACTAAAATGTTGAATAATATAATAGGAACACCTCATTTTATAAGTTTAAATGTTCATAATTTAATACAACCAAGTAGAAGAGATGATATAGAATCCATAATTTATGTTTTAATTTATTTATGGAATAGTGACTTTATAACTATTAAAAAGAGAGAAAATATTGAAATAAACCCATTAGATTATTTAAAAAATATTAAAACAAATTTAATTAATAATGATGATTTACATAATGTATTTAAATTAATGTTGGAAAGTGTTAGAAAATTAGGATTTGAAGAAGAACCTGATTATAATTATTTGACTAATTTATGTAAGGAACATATTAAATAATTAAATAATTAAATAATAAACAATATAAAGACATCACATATATTATACTATAATATGTCGTCACAAAGTGAAAACGTAACAAAGAGTGTTTCTTTATTAGGTCGTGTTAAGTGGTTTAACAATAAGGCTGGATTTGGTTTTATTACTGTAACTGATGGTCCACAGTCTGGAACTGATATTTTTGTTCATCATAGTTCTATTAATGTTGGTTCATCAGCACAATATAAATATTTAGTTCAAGGTGAATATGTTGAATTTACTACTGTTGATACTCCAGAAGGAAGCAAACATAAAGTTCAAGCTGGTACTGTTACTGGTGTAAAGGGTGGTAAATTAATGTACGAGACTAGAATGGAAATCAGAACATCTGTTAGAAATTATAAGCAAACACAAGATGGTCAACCAACAACTTCGTCAGTACCAGTCTCTACACAACCAAAACAAAGAGGTCCACCAAGACAACAAAGAGCACCACAGAAGGGGTCTGATGATGCTAGTTGGACTAAAGTTAAAAAAGGAACCAAAGTTTAATCACAATATAATCAGTTTTTAATAAATATAATAATAAGTTTAAATAATAAAATATAAAACATTTTATTATTTAATAGTATATGAATTCAAATACTAATATGTGTTATAAAAGTGGAAGTTGTCCAAAAGCTGGAATAAAAATACACGAAAGTAATAATGAATATAAAATAAATCCATTTGAAAATCAAGTAACAAATTTAGATTTAAATATAGATAATTATGAATTAAATGGTATTTACAAATTGTTTAATATTAATTCACAAATTTTAGATGATCACATAATGAAAGAAGCCAGAAAATTCTTATTAAAATTACATCCAGATAAATCAAATTTGAGCGCAGAATATTTTATTTTTTATTCAAAAGCTTATAAACGCCTAAGTGAGGTTTATGAATATCAAAATAAATCAACGAAGAAAAATATAAATGTTAATGAATTTTCAAAAGAAAATAAGTTTACTACTAATTTTTATAATGAAGAAAGTGAAAAACATTTAAAGAAATATTTAGAAAGTAATAAAATAATGGACGAAAAGGATCCAAAAAGATTTAATAATTGGTTTAATGAACAGTTTGATAAATATGGTAAAGACAATATAGAAAATGAAAATGGGTATGATGAATGGTTTAAATCAGATAAAGATTTATTAGAAGAAATGACTATAAAAGAAGAGAAAAAGTTCAATAATATTTTTGAAGAACAAAAAAGAAAAAAAATGGAGTTAATATTATTAAATAATTTAAACCAAAATGAGAATGATTATGGTGATAATGATTTGAGAAGAGTTTATGGTACAGAAAGTATAATACCTGTAACTGAAGATGATTATAAGAATAGACAGAATTTCAAGAATATTAATGAATATAAAAACTATAGGGATTCTCAAGAATTAAAAGTTCAAACAGAGGAAGAAGCATTAAGTGAATTATATAAACGAGAACAAGCAGATAATGAAATGAGTTCAGCTTTAGCGTTCAAATATGCAAAACAATTAGAAAATTCTAAAAAATCAAATGAATTATTTTGGGCTAATTTAAAACAAATACAATATTAAAATTTTATTTATATAATATATAAAATATGGAAAATAATAATAGAAATGTATATGATGAAGAGTTAATTATGTCTAACACAAGTTCAATATCAGGTGGTGGAAGAGGTAAAAAATTAAAGAGTCTTTATAAAAAGACAAAAAAATCATCTCATAAAAAAACACGTAAACAAAGAAAAACAAGAAGATACAGAAGAAGGACCTAGATATATGTAGTATGTTCTTTAAGTAGTATAAAAATATATTTAAATAAAACCATTTAAATATACTTTGATAATGTAGTATATAATAAAATGAATACTGAAATGAATGAAACTACTGTTATGAAGACTGAATTAAGTTCTGAATTATACTCTCAATTTGATAATTTGGTTCAAACTTTAAATATGTTGAAAACACAGATTAATAACATCACATCTGAGGTTAAACAATTAGAAAAGAATGTTAAAAAGGAAATGAAAATTGTTCAAAAGGAATCAAGTAAGAAAAAGAAGAAGGGTGGAAACAAATCACCATCAGGATTCGCTAAGCCTTGTAAAATCAGTAATGATTTATGTAAATTTTTAGGTAAGGAAGAAGGTACTGAAATGGCTAGAACTGAAGTAACAAAACATATTATTTCTTATATTGATACACATGATTTAAAGAAAAAGGAAAATAAAAGACAAATAGAAATGGATGATAATTTGAAGAAATTATTAGATGTTGAAGAAGGTGGTCAATTAACATATTTTAATATTCAAAAATATATGAACAAACATTTTTTGAAGGCTTAAATAATAAGAAAAAATAAAAGAAGACTAAATAATATTTTATATGATTGTAAATATTATTTATTAGATTGGTTAAATTCAAATACTTATTTACATCTTGATTTTAAATGGTTTTTTGATTGAATTTAAAAATTTATGAATGTTATCTTGTTGGATTTTTAAGCAAGGATAAGAGTTTGTATTTGAAGAAGATGTTCCACAAAGAGCATTTACACCATTATTAAGGACTAACCTTAATCTTAAATTTGTATTAATAGATTCTTTTGTTTCAACAGATGTTCTCATAATTTGGGCACTATTTTTTCCATTTTTATGATTAAGAGTGTATATAAAATTATCAAATGTTTTAAGTTCAATTAGTTCATCTTTTTTGAAGCTAATAAGCTCATTATTTTTATTGTTATTTATTATTACAATATCAGGATAACTATAATAAATAGTTTGAAGTATACTTTTAATAAAATCAGAATCATTTTTGATTGTTATAAATGTATCTGAAAACATAGTATTAACTTCTTTTCTTGCTTGTTCAATATCATTATTATTTTTAAAATTTTCTTTAATAATAGTCAAATCATTTTTAAACTTAGAATCTAATAGTGTTGGTATTTGTTTAGATGTATTAATCCAATCAAAAGTTCCAGTTTTATGGTTTTTTATGGATACAGAACATATTTCATTTTTATCTAAGTCCTTAAATAAACCATCTGCTTTTGTTGAAGTCCCTCCTTTATGTTCAAGAATTGAAGTAGGAATTTCAAAAAAGTTCTGAAAATCAGGAGTATTGTTTATAATATTAATAACCAAATGTTCATTAGAGATACCAGAATAATGTGAAGAACCGTCATGTTTAAAACCAGGCATTTTATTTATATGTTGTGTGTATAAATAAAATTTATATTAAAGTCTTTAAATCAATTTTTTCATTAATGATATTAATGTAGTTTAAGAATAGAGAAACCACGTCCATGAGTAATATCTTTAGAAGAAATAAGTGAAATAGAGTCGTTATTAATAAATTCAATACAAACTCTAGTAGGACCAATATTCCAAGATTGAACCAATTCAGGAGAAAATATAGTATCATCCAACATAATAATAGAATCTTTGTGTGCTAACTTCAATGAACTGATCATATCAGATTTAGAAATATTATATTGGTGACAACCATCAATAAAAATAAAATCAAACTTATCATGAGGAAAATCATTAATATACTTAGGAATAGTGGTACTACTATCACCAATAATCAATTGATGCCTACCAGGATATTTCTCATTAATATATTCTTTAGCAACTGAAACATATGGATGCTCTCCTAAATCAAATGAAACTAAAGTCAATGTAGGATTATTATCCAAAAATATATCAGCAGAATGACCCGCACCAAAACCAATTTCTAAAACTTTAATATCAGGTTTAGATGTGTATTTAATTAATTCTTCTACTTGTTGAGGGATTTGTTGACTATAACCCTCAAATATATAAAAACCTTTACTATTCAAATAAGTAGTTAAAGACATATATATCTAAATAATCTAATATTTTTAAAATATAAACTAAATAAAATACTTTTTCTCTCCGTATAAATATTATAAAGAGGAACATATATTGTATTTATTCGGCATATCCCAAAGACGAAAGGAAGTAAATTATATAAGAAGATATATTTAAGTGAGAATCCAGGAAAACCATGCACGGACCTGTGGGATGATATCCATTCACTAGCACAAGGTAAAGAATTAAGGAAA
>JACCDI011723123.1_pt1 | contig 12652 bp, 13 predicted proteins | sample 7442791 | NCBI WGS metagenome assembly JACCDI01 (sample SAMN15323434, study PRJNA562643) | freshwater metagenome | isolation source: river surface water | place: USA:Blue River Watershed | collected 2017-08-15
CGATCACGTTCTCGTTGACGCCGTCATAGTCATACGCGTCATTCGGCGACCACTGGTAGTGCCAGACGAGTTCGCCGGTCTTCGGACGGATAGCCAGCACAGAGGCGATGTACTTGTTGTCCATCGCTGCGCCGCCACGGAAGGCCGGGTTCCACGGGCCGCCGTTGCCGGTGCCCCAGTAAACCAGGTCCAGTTCCGGATCGTACGAACCGGTCAGCCAGGTCGAGCCGCCGCCGCGCTTGTAGGTGTCGCCCGGCCAGGTATCGCCACCCGGCTCGCCCGGAGCTGCGGTGGTGAAACGACGCCAGAGTTGCTTGCCGGTCTTCAGATCGTAGCCATCGATGAAGCCACGGATGCCGTACTCACCGCCCGAGATACCGGTGATCAGCACGCCATTGGCGATGACAGGTGCAACGGTCAGCGAGTAACCCTGCTTGTAGTCTTCAACCATGGTCTTCCACAGTTGCTTGCCGGTCTTCATGTCGAGCGCAATGATCGATGCATCGATCACGGTGCGATAGATCACGCCATCCAGCGCAGCGACACCACGGTTGTGGTTACCGCAGCAAACAGCGTTGTAAACGTCTTCCGGCAGGTCGAGCGGGGTCTTCCAGATCTGCTTGCCGGTCAGCGCGTCCACAGCGAGGGTCGCGTTCACGGTCGGCAGGTACATCACGCCATCGATCAGCAGCGGCTGCTGCGACTGCGGCTGGTTCGAATCCAGGCTCAGGTTCCAGACCGGAGCGAGTTTCTTCACGTTCGAACGGTTGATCTGGGTCAGCTTCGAGAAACGCTGCTGGCCGTAGCCCATGCCGTAGGTAGTGATGTCACCGGGGGTCTTGGTGTCATTGATCAGGTCCGCAGCCGACGGGCCTACTGCCAAGACGGGTGCTGCGATGGCGGCCATCGTGCCAGCCATTGCGAAGCTCAAAAAATTCTTTTTCATCGTTTGTATCTCCTGAATGCTTTCTTGTAATTCGTGCTGGGATATTGCTCAGATGGCAGTTAGCGTGCTCCTTTCATTGAGGCGGGGATGTGCTCTTGAACTACTCGGCATCCACCTGGCGCGCCGGGTGCGCAGCAGCAACCTCCGGCAAGCGCTCGCAGGCTTCGTAAATGGCACGCAGCGTCGGGTAGGATTCGGTATCGACACCAAAGCGAGCGGCGCTGAACATCTGCGGCACCAGAGCGCAATCAGCCATGCTCGGGTAGTCGCCGACGCAGAACTTGTCGCGCATTGGCGAGCGCGACAAATCCGCTTCCAGTGCGTCCAGACCCAAAGCCAGCCAGTGGCGTATCCATTCGGTCTTGCCTTCTTCGGATACGCCGAGCTTGCCGGTCAGGTACTTCAGCACCCGCAGGTTCTGCAAAGGGTGGATGTCGCATGAAATCGCCAGCGCGATCTGGCGCACCCGCGCGCGCTGCTGCAGGTCGGCCGGCACCAGCCGCACGGCTGGATACTTTTCATCGAGGTATTCGATGATGGCCAGCGATTGGCTCAACTGGAAGCCGTCATCGTCGAGCAGCGGCACCAGCTGCTGCGGATTGAGCGAGGCATAGGCCTCCTTGAACTGCATGCCACCATCGCGCGTCAGGTGCACCGACAGGTACCGGTAATCCAGTCCCTTCAGGTTCATCGCGATGCGCACGCGATAGGCAGCCGAGCTGCGGAAGTAGTTGTGCAGTACCAGGTTCTGGGCGTCGGTCATCCTTGCTCCGGAATGCTATGGGGTCAGGAAGCGACGTCGACGAAGACGCGGCTGCCTTCGATCTTGACCGGATAGGTGCGGACATCCTCGGTCAGCGGCGCGCACATGGCCTTACCATTGCGGATGTCGAACTTGCCCTGATGGAGCGGGCACTCGATCTCGTGCCCTTCGAGGAATCCGTCGCACAGGCGCGCATTGCCGTGGGTGCAGATATTGTCGGTCGCGTAGATTTCGCCTTCGACCTGATACAGCGCGAGGCTCTTGCCGGCGATATCGATGCCGATCACGTCGTCTTCGGGCACGGCATCCGTCGCCGTCACATCAATCCAGTTGTCGTCCATGGATTCCTCTGGTCTTTCCTTGTTCAGATCGGGTAGATGATGGAATTGGGGATCATCTCGCTGTCATAGATGCACAGTCGCGAGACGAACTTCAACTGGTCGCCTTCGCGCTTGATGCGGTCGAGGTAGCGGCCGACGTTGAAAACCGTCGATTCGCCCGACAGCTTGGTGCGGAACACCGCGTAATTGGCCTCGGCGACGATGATCCCGTCCTTGTCTTCGCGGATGGTCGTCAGGCCGACCACATGCCGCTGGTAGTACGGGACGTGATACAGGGTCTCGTGGATGCCGTAGACGCGATCCTTCAGCATGTTCTTCGACAGTAGTGCCAGCGTGGACAGCGGGAAGCCGCGATCGTAGTTCTCGCGCGGCTGGATCTTGTATTCGCAGTCGTCGGCAAAAAATTCGACCCAGGTGTCCCATTGCGCCGCATCGACGGCCGCGGCGTAATCGCTGTAGAGACGAATCAGGTCAAGCAGGGTCTGGCTGGAATTGTTCGTGGCCATCGTCGTCAGACCTCCATCACTTTGCGCCAGTAGTTGTACATGCCCCGGATCAGGGTCTCGGTGACCATGTGGTCGGTGTTCTCGCATGCATAGCCGCCCAGTTCGGCGACGGCGCGATGCGACGGCTTTTGCTCGAAGCCGAACTGCGACAGTTCGATCACTTCGCCGTCGTCCGCCGACACGAAGCCGGCCGGGCCGAACAGGTTGGCTTGGATCAGGCGGCGCTGCGTCATTTCCGGCGTATCGTCTTCAAAGCCGAAATGGGTCCAGACGAAGTCGAACGAGCCGTGGCCGTTGGGCTGAATATGGCGAGTCGACACACTGTTGACCTGCTGCTGGATGATCACGCTCGGGAAGATGGTCATCATCACGGCCGTCGGGCCGTTCCACCAGTCTTCGGGCACGATATCGATCAGGCGCTTGTCCTGGATCTCCATGTTTTCCTTGAAGCTGGTGACGCCCTGCGTGACGTCTTCTTTCTTGCCGCCGGTGCCGCGGGTCGAGATCATCGCCGCATGGCGGAAGTGCTCGTCCATCTTCAGCTCGGACTTGTTGTCCGCACGCCAGAGCCCGTAGGTGACGAACCAGGTATGCAGCAGGCCCGGGTGGTAAGGGTCCTTGATGTTTTCCTGCATCAGCTTCCAGTTGCCCGGAATGCGCTGGCGGTTGTAGCCGAGGATGGTCAGCTTGCGGCCGTTGAACAGGCGATCGAAGTAGGCCAGGATGGTTGGTCCCATGTAGTCTTCGAAGGATTCGACCTCATGATCGAACGACGCGAAGACCACGCCGCCGCGGGTGGCGACCTTCAGCTTGGTCAGGCCATGGTCTTCGATCTTGAATTCCTTCGGCATACCGCCGTTGACCTTGCCATCCTGCTTCACGCCACGGCGGAAGGGCACGCCCTGCAGGTCGCCCTTGAGCGAGTAATTCCACTGGTGGTAAGGGCAGACCAGTTCCTTCTTGTTGCCGTGACGCTCGCGGCAGAACTGCATGCCGCGATGGGCGCAGACGTTTTCGACCACGTTGATCGCGCCATCCATGTCGCGCGTCATCACCACCGAGCGCTCGCCAATCACGGTGCGTTTGAAGTCGCCAGGGTTCGGCACCTCAGCCTCGAGGCCGATATAGTTCCAGTGGCCCTTGTAGAACAGGCGGTCGAGTTCCTTCTTGTAGATGCCTTCGTCGGTATAGGCCCAGAAAGGGATGCGGCTCGATCCCTCGGCTTCCCAGACGTGCGGCTGCTTGAAGACTTCTGGCGTATTACCCATCGCGTTCTCCTTGCGGGAATATTTCGGTTTACTTCGCGACGCGAACGACGATGTCGCCTAGTCCGTCGATATGGCCGCGCATAACATCGCCCGCCACGACCGCATTCACGCCTTCCGGTGTGCCGGTCATGATCACGTCGCCCGGTTCCAGCGTCTCATAGCGCGACAGGTAGGCGATGGACTCGGCCACCGACCAGATCAGCTTGGCGATGTCGGACGACTGGCGCAGCTGGTCGTTGACGGTCAGCGAAATGGCGGCAGCGGCCGGATGGCCAATGATGGATGCGAGATACACCGGCCCGATGGGTGCGGAGCCGGCGAAAGATTTGCCGAACTCCCACGGGCGGCCCTTGTCGCGCGCCTCCAGCTGCAGGTCGCGGCGCGTCATGTCGAGTCCGACGGCATAGCCGTGCACATGGTTCAGTGCATCGGCTTCGGTGATGTCCTTGCCACCTTTGGCGATGGTCACGACCAGCTCGATTTCGTGATGGAAGTTGGCCGTCATCGGCGGATACGGGATCTCGATCGCCTGTTCACCCGCCTGCACCACGGCGCAGGCCGGCTTCATGAAGAAGAATGGCGGATCACGGTCCGGGTCCTTGCCCATCTCGCGGGCGTGCGCTGCGTAGTTGCGGCCGACGCAGAACACGCGATTGACCGGGAACGCTTCGTCGCTGCCTGCGATGGCCAGCGTGTAGGTCGGGGGTACGGGAACGGCGTATTTCATCGGGTTTCCTGTCGTTGAATGGTGAAGATGGATGATCAGAGACGGGCTTCGCGCCACAGGCCCAGCGATTGCAGTGCGGGGCGGTCCGAGTAGCTGAACAGCGTGGTGTCGCGCTTCGCGAAGAACTTGAGCGGTTGCCAGGACGGCACGACGAAGATGTCATCGCGCTGCAGCTGCCATTCGGTGTCGCCGACGCTGACGGTCGCTTCGCCCTCGAGGCACACGTAGACGGTGCCATCGGTGCTGCGATACGGGCGGGTCTCGAAGCCGGCTGGCAGTCGCTGTGCAAAGGCGCCAATCGTTGGCATCGGCGACGCGCCGGTGGCCGGGTTCACGAAGCGCATCTTGTGGCCGAGGTGCGGATCGGGCGTGCCCGCAGCGATGGTGTCGAGCGATGCCATCGTGCGCACGAACGGGTAGACGAACACGCGGGTCGGCTCGGCCGGCGCCTGATAGAAGTCCACTGGCAGCATGTTGTTGCCATAGCGGGCCAGCGCATCGCCTTCGGGGCGCACCGTATCTTGCGACGCACTCTTGCCATGTTCGGCGAAGCCGGCGTCATAAAAGCGCACGGTCGGGATGTCGAGGCCATCAAGCCAGACTACAGGCTGGTCGCCGAGGTTGCCGTGGTCGTGGAAGGTCCACGACGGCGTGATGATGAAGTCGCCGCGACGCATCGTGGTGCGCTCGCCATCGACGGCGGTGTACGCGCCTTCGCCATCCATCACCAGCCGCAGTGCAGATTGCGTGTGGCGGTGGGCGGGAGCCACTTCACCGGGCAGGATCAGCTGCAGGCCGGCATACAACGATTGCGTGATCGCCGATTGTCCCGGCAGGCCCGGGTTCTCGAGGATCAGAACGCGGCGCTCGGCCTGCTCAGCGGTGATCAGCCTGCCGGCTTCCATCACCTGATCGCGCAGGTTTGCGTAGCGCCACAGGGTGGGCTGCGCCGGGCTGTTCGGTTGCTTCGGCACCAGCGCGCCCAACACCTCCCACAGCGGGGTCATGTGGTCTTTTGCGATTCGCTCATAATACTGTTGGCGCGGATTGCCGTGAGCGGCTGTTTCCAGTGAGCTGGCGGTGTCGTGCATGGAATCTCCGGTTCGGGTGCTGATTCAGGTGCCGCTCGCGTAGAACGCGTCGGCATACACATGGTGTTCTTCGATGCCGCGCTGCTTGAGCAAGGCGGCGGTGGCATCGACCATCGGCGGTGCGCCGCAGACATACGCGCGCCAGCCTTCGAAGTCCGTGATGTCTTGTGCGATGGCGTCCGTCACGAGACCAACGCGTCGGCCCGAGTCGGGCTCGTCATCGGTAGTGACGACAACTTCGAGCTTCAGTGAAGGCAGCGCTGACTGCAGCGCGCGCAGCTGTTCCAAGCCATAGACGTCCTGTGGCGAGCGCACGCCGAAATACAGGTGGATCGGCTGGTCCATGCCAGCTTCGATCGCGCCGCGCACGATCGCGAGGATGGGCGCCAGCCCGGTGCCGCCGGCCACGCACAGCATCGGGCCTTCATGGCGGGTGCGCAGGTAGGCCGTGCCCAGGGGGCCGCTGACGCGCACCGCATCGCCGACTTTCAGCTGGTTGAACAGGTAGCCGGTAACGCGGCCATCAGGCACGAGGCGCACGTGGAATTCCAGTTCATCATCGGTGCACAGGCCTGCCATCGAATACGGGCGGATGTGGTCCGGCGTGAATTGCAAGGTGGCGTACTGACCCGGCGAGAAGGACAGCGGCTTGGCGGGTTTGAGGCGAATGATCTTGATGTCATGCGTCGCATCGGTGATCGAGGTGACGGTCGCCTTGATGATGCGGGCAGGGTGGGTGACGATCTCGTCCGGCTCCGGGATCTCGATCGCGCAGTTCTCGGTCAGTACGCTGGTGCAGGCGAGTACATAGTCGCCCTCGGTGGGATTGGTCAGCTTGGCTTCGCGACCGGTCTCGATCACGTTGCCGCTGACGACCTTGCAGCGGCAGGTGCCGCAGCGGCCGGCCATGCAGCTGTACGAGATCGGCACATCGTTGGCGCGCAAGGTCTCGAGCAGGTTGGCCCCGGCCGTCACTTGCAGCACGCGATCCAGCGGATGGACGACTAGCTCCATGGTCTCCACATGTACTTGTTGAATGTGGAGCCGAGTATAGGAAGCCGATCAAAATTAAGATATAGAATTGCCTGAATTGTCGGAATTCATAATTTGAATATTACTGTCGTGGGCAAGCCGTGGACCTGAAGGATATCGATCTCAACCTGTTGGTAATATTTCAGCAACTCCTGCAGGAGCGGCGCGTGTCTGCGGTGGCCGTCAAACTGGGGTTGACGCAGCCAACGGTCAGCAATGCGCTCAACCGTTTGCGCCAGCAGCTGGGAGACGAGCTGTTTCTGCGCACATCCAAAGGTATGGAGCCGACCGCCTATGCGATGCAATTGGCCGAGCCCATCGGCTATGCACTGTCATCGATTCACGAGACGCTCAATCAGCGCACGCGCTTTGACCCTGCTAACAGCGAGCGCAAATTCAAGATCGGCATGAATGACATCGGCGAGATTTACTTCTTGCCGAAGCTGATGGGAATGCTGGCCGAGATTGCACCTGGTATTTCGGTCTCGACGATACGAACGACCGGCACTGACCTGGCCGAGGATATGGAGACCGGTCGCATCGACCTGACAATAGGGTGGTTCCCGCACCTGAAGTCTGGCTTTTTCCAGCGCCGGCTGTTCGTGCAGGAGCATGTCTGCATGTTCAGACGTGGTCATGCACTAGACAAGGCATCGCCTCTGACTCGTAAGGAATTTGAGTCGGCACAGCACGTCGTGGTGTCAGCCGCTGGTACCGGTCATGCCACTGTCGATGCATCGATCGAGAAGCTGGGTGTGAGACGTAATGCGATCCTGACGGTGCCGCACTTCGTCGCAGTCGGTCATATCCTCGCGAATACGGACATGATTGCAACGGTTCCAGAGCGACTTGCACGACATTGCGTCGAGCCGTTCGGATTACAGTATGCACGACTACCGCTGAAGCTGCCAGAGATTGGGGTCAATCTGTTCTGGCACTCGCGCTTCCACAAAGAGCCGGGCACGCTGTGGTTGCGTAGCCTGATCTTTGATCATTTCAGTGACTAATTATTTGTTGCCGCTTTGCGTCTGAGTCACGATCTTCAGATATAAATAATATTATAGATATGATATCTATCTTTTAATTTTTTGGCGCATGAGGATATGATCGGGCATCAATTTTCCAATTTTGTCTTCGGCAAATGAAACCTACAAAGATTGGTTCTCAAATCGACGCTCATCGAGCAAAAAATCACAGCAAATTTTTGCTGTTCTTTGCATTGATTTTTGGGGGTTTAGGTCAGGCGATCGAAGTCCAGGCTGGCATGTGCGATATGCTTAGTTACTCGGTTGAAGATGCCGGGGACAAGCTAAGGAGGGCGGCAAGGGAATCAGACTTGGAGTCAGCTAAAGATGCGGCTCGTCGAGCACGAAGCTCGCTTGATGATGCATCAATCGCTGCGCTGGATTGTAAATGCACCGTCGCTTTTGCTGAGTTTGATAGTGCTTCGACCTGGGCGCGAAGGGCGAGAGATGCTGACAGCGGTGCGGAGTTTAACGAGTCGCTGAATCGTGCGATTAAAAACTTTAACTATGCTTTGGACTCATTGCAGCTTTGTCGCTGAGTGAAGTAAAGACCATACAATTGCGTTGGTCAGAAAAAATTAAAACTTTTGGCGCATTAGGTCGCAATTGCCGTAATACATTACCTTGCCTCGCCCCGGCTCATCCTCCGGATAAACCGCTAAGAGTCCCATCCCGGTCAGCCGGTCAGCGACAAATTCCAATCGATCAATGAACTTACCCTCGATCGATGCGTGAATCGGTAGTACTCCTTTGTATGCCGCATCTGTCACCTTTAGAGCCATCGCGCGCGTGCCGAACCGAGGCATACCCTGCACTTCCAATGAACGCATCGAAACATCTACCTTCACTACAAGACTGCCCTCAGCTTTGGTTGCGGCCATGGCATCCCAGCTATTGGGCTGAAAGTAATAGAGATCGCCAGAGCAGTTCAAAGCAAACGTTTCGGCCCGAGCGGTATTGATCAGTAGAAGTGCAGTGAAGACAAAGTATCGCATCGCAGTTCCAGTTAAAACTTAGTGCGCAGCGCTTCGCACTTACCGCGGAAAAGGTGGAAAACTGCAATCCTTTCTTTATTGTCGCTATCAAAAACCGACACATAAGATTCGGCCTCACCCGTGACTCGATTAACCACGATGACCAACTCTTGTAAGAATTGGCCATCGACGATCTGATTGAAGCGGATGCTACCCCCATAGTGCCCCTCGCCGACCGTTAGGTTTAGTACCTTATCGCCCACGTGCGGAAGGTACTTGGTCGATATTCTTTTTGTCGCCGGATCCACCTTAACCACGATGGTACCGTCAGCGCGAGTCGGATTTTGCTCAAACCAAGGGGAGTCGCTTCGATAGATGAATTGGTTACCAGTGCAGGATAGATTGATTGGCGCGGCCTGAGCCAGGTTGCCCACTAGGGCGAGGGCAAGAAACAGAACGCGCATACAGTCTCCGGTGGTAGAAATTACGAAAATATGGAAATCATACCAAAAGGTGATGCAGGCAAGACACGGCCTGGGGCTGGAGAGCAATGGTTTGCCTTGAAGGATTTAATGAAAACTATCAGAGCGATTTTCGAGGTCGACGAGCTCATCTGTCAGTTTGCATAGATTGAGGGCGACCTAGCATGTCTGCATCGGCAGTTCTTGCGCTTAGCAAAGGCGGCGGACCGGGAGAATCACCGAGGAGTGGTTAACGCTCCGTACTACGATTAGTCTAAAGAAGAAAGTACAGCTTAATGACCCTCGAAGGATCTCAATGCGATTCAGATAACTGCTTCTTATGTAATAAATACCAGTTTTTGCCCAAATGTTTGTAGTATTCCTAAAGCCCGGAAAGGCAATCTGTTTATAGGACCGAAGCGATTTTCTCAATGAGACGTATTTGTTTTTGTAACTGTCTAGTGGCTAGCAACTATGGACGAAAAAATCGCAAGAGTAATTAGTGGTATATCCACTTGGGATGAAATCAAGAGCTTCGAGAACAATGCCAGGGCTCGTAATAGCTTGACCCCAGAAATTGTTACAGCACTTGGAATGCGCTCAATTGAGATTGCCAAGATTCTTGTGGCCGAGAAGACGGGGTTGGATCTTTTGCGGCTATCTCCAGCAGAAGAAAAGATCGTCCGCGCTGTGGGCGAATATGTCGCCATAAAACGGAGCGAGGGGAAGTATCCAGGTCGGACTCTTGAACAGATCAAGAACCGAGGCCTCCTCGGGGCCGCTGAAAACGCTGTTTGCCGAGCGACACCAACACAGGGATACCAAAGCCTGGCGGATGCATCGCTCGAAGAGCTTTCTTATGAACAAATCGTAATTGAGCATCCAGATGAATTTTCGCCAAGAGCGGTTTGGTTCTCCCGGCGTACCTTAGGCTTGCCAAATACAAGTGAAACTCCCCCAGCAGACACTTCAGGTGAGACTCAGACGAGAACGGTGACTGTTATCCAATGGCAGAAGCAACAGGCTAAAGAGAACGACGGCGTGCTTCCGAAGTTCACTAATGCGGACACCGCATCGCTCCTGGGAATGAATGACCTCCAGCAGTTCGGTCGCGTGCTCGGAAATATTCAATCACGTATCGACTTTGCTTGCTACAAGTGTGGGTTGCCTCCTCTCGGTTTGGCGGCAGATGCGCCATTTGCACGTGCTTGGTCTCAAGAAGGACGAGACTGGAAATTCCCGGTGAATGTGATGCAAGCGGCTTCTCAAGCGCGAGTGTGGTCTGATGAAGATTTTGATTGCATCTTACGGATCACTGAAGAGCTTCCTGGGCAATCCCATGTCTTTTGGACAGAGGAGCTAGCAACTAACGAATCCAAAGTTAAGGATTGGGCCTACGGGTTTGAATCTCAACTAGCTACTGTGGTGCCTCAGAATGAGCAAGAGCAGGGGGCTCGTCGCAACCCTCCATGGTCAAGAGATGAATTGATCTTGGCACTTGATCTTTATCTTCGTCATCGCGAGTCCCCTCTCGGGAAAGAAAGCAAAGAGGTAATAGGGCTTTCCGAGTTTCTGAACCGGATGGGGAAAGTCCTTGGTCTCGTCGAAACAGATTCGTATCGGAATGCGAATGGCGTTTACATGAAAATGATGAATTTCCGGCATCACGATCCTGAGTACGTTAAAGATGGAAGAGTTGGTTTAACAAGAGGTAACAAGGATGAAGTGGTCGTGTGGGAGGAGTTTTCTGGCGATCGGGTACTTCTTGAACAGGTGGTAACAGCAATCCGCGCTACGGTTGAGACCCACGTCATTGATCGCGAGTTGGAGGGGGAAGATGAGCTGGGCATTATCGAAGCGAAGGAAGGCAAGATATTGTCCCGCCTACATCGAGTCCGTGAGCGCAATCGTAAGCTTGTTGAAGCAAAGAAGAAGCGGGTACTCAAGGAAACAGGCTCGCTAATTTGCGAGGCATGTGGTTTTGACTTCGTCAGCAAGTATGGGCCGGTTGCCGAAGGCATCATCGATGTGCACCACACGAAACCTATCCATACCCTGATGCCAGGGGAAACAACAAAACTAGACGATTTGACACTGCTCTGCGCTAACTGTCATCGCGTTGTGCATTCAACTAAAAAGTGGTTGGCGATCGATGAAATCAGGGCGCTGTTGATGAGAGAAAAGGCCAATTAAATCAAGTTATGAGGCAAGAGATTTTGAACACGCAAATCTAACTTGCATTACATAACTGCTGTTGCCAAACAAGTGCTCCATCTAACGAAGTAGTCCGTAATTTGGATTGCCTGTAATGACCCAGCAGAATCTGCTCACTTCAAGCCGCTAATGCGAATGCTTCAGCGGGTGTTTTCATGCCCAGCGCCTGATGCGGTCGCCGGCAGTTGTAAAAGCCGATCCAGTCGCCAATGACGCGGCTGGCATGTTGTAGCGTTTCGAACCGGTGGCGGTGCACGCATTGCTCCTTCAACGTCCGGATCACTCGTTCGACCATGCCATTTTGCTGCGGACAGTGAGGGGTGATGAACTCCTGCTTCAGGCCATAGCTGCGCACCAGCGCCGTGTAGCTGCGGCTGGTGAAGACCAGCCCATTGTCGGACCGCAGCAGGAACGGCATCGGCACTCGACCAAGCGTGCCAAACCGCGTGATCAACGCCTGTTCCAGCGCCATCTCGGCAGTCTTGGCTTTGCCGGAGCGCGACAAATGCCAGCCCAGCAGTTCGCGGGTATGGCAGTCGATGACCAACGCAAGTACCGACCAGCCATCGCGACCTGCCCAGACCCGGCATAGATCGGTCGACCAGCGCTCATTCGGCTGCCTGGCCACCGATGGCAAGGCCTCGATCCGAGGTCGGAAACCCAACGGCCGTTTCTTCACCTGCCAGCCTTTCAGCTGGAAGATCCGCTGCACCGTGTTCTTGTTGAAGTTCAGCAGGTGGGCAACAGTCCGGTAGCCAAACGACGGATTCTCTTCGATCATCGCCTTGATGGGTTCAGCAAAGCGAGATTGCACCTTCGGCGAGCTACGCCGTGATTGGTAATACGCACTGCGCCGAGGGATGTTGAACCATTCGCACAGCTTGGTCGTCGAGATCGTCGCGCCTTCTTCAGCGGCCGCCTGCCGAGCGAGATCGATCATTTGTCGTCGTCCCCCAGCAGGCTTTGATACTTTTTTAGGACACGCATCTGCAGCATCGCTTCGCCGTAGGCTTCTTGCAGCTCGCGAATCTGCTTCTCGTATTGTTCCTTGACGTCTAGCGGTTTGGTGCGCAGCGCATTCTCCATGCCTTTGCGACCATCCTCGACCCATTCCTCGATCTCGGACGGCGCCAGATCATACGTGCGGCTGGCTTCCGCTACGGTCGTTCGACCTTGCAAAATATCTAAAACCAGTTGAGCCTTGCGCTTGGCTGTCCAGCGCTTGAATTCTTCTTCCATCGTCGTGCTCATGTCATCTCCCTTCCGGAATATTAACTGAGCAGATTTTTAGTGGGTCATTACAA
>JACCDI010744001.1_pt1 | contig 12649 bp, 16 predicted proteins | sample 7442791 | NCBI WGS metagenome assembly JACCDI01 (sample SAMN15323434, study PRJNA562643) | freshwater metagenome | isolation source: river surface water | place: USA:Blue River Watershed | collected 2017-08-15
AATACTAGCTATCTAAAGTGGTTTCATGGTTTATCTTAACCAATGAGGTCAATTCAATAATTGCAATATTATGATCCAAAATACCTTATTCTTCTATTTTCATAAAAATTGAGTACAATGCCATGGACTGGTGCCAGTAAAGATTATTTTCTGTCAGCCCTCATCAAAAACCTGGACGATGTAATTTTGCGCAAAAAGGCATCGCGAACAAGAACTCCTGTTCTAGGCTTCCCTCATCAATTCAAGCATGATATCTCTACCTGAAAAGTGTTCTGTGTGGGTAGACGAAAATGATTTTGCAAATATTGTGTCAAGTTCCTACTTTTTAGATATTGGAGTTGAAATACGATTTAAAGCAAGCTGATGTTTAGCCAATATTTCACATTTTTTTCGTTTTGATGAAAGTTCAGATGAATATGGAAGAAAAAGTTGATGCTGTTAAACCAATTAACGGTGTTGAACGCAAGAAACAGCACAGATGTCCGCTGTGCTCAATTTATTCCAACTTCCTTTCCTTTCAATGAGTGATAGTTACCTCCGCTTGCTCAGAAGTCAACACAACTCCAGTGTGTCGATTTTCCACGTCTGACAACCACACATTCACCGCAGCTTTTTTCTCAAAATATAGCAATGAGGGGGATCAATCCTCTTGTAATAATTCTCCACCAACTCCCCCTTTTCAAACCCAAACTTCTCCACATAAAAGTTGATTGCATCAGTGTTGGAAGATTGAACATGTAACATCGCTTCGTCGACAGTGGATGCTTTCCCTTCAGTTTCGGATTCAATGTACTCGAGAGTTGAAGAGACAAGTTTCGTTCCGATTCCATAGTTGCGGTAGGCAGCGAGAACTCCGAGAGTCATTATGTAGAGGCGGTTTCTCCCGGGACTGTTGTGGGAAAGATCGGAGCGACGAGAGCAAAATTAGTTAGCGGTGGAGTTGACCACAAAAGAAAAAGTTAAACCCCAGCCATAATCAAGGCTCATCCCCACCTCCTAGCGCCAATGATTTGTCATGGCGTAGAATTGCTTCCATCTAGGATTTGCTAATACCTCCCATGATGGATAAAAATTCTCGGCCCATATTTGATCAAAGCATCTCAACTCATCGAAACGATCAATTGAACTCGTACAAAAAAACGAAAACGAAATCAGACTGAACAATCCCCAATAAGTTTTTACCCACCTATCTGGAATGGGCTCGATCCTTGTGCAAATGGCCCCCACGGCAAATCCATTCCAATAGGCAAATTTGCACAAATTTTCGTCCGGTGTCTTGGCAATCTCGTCGTAGAAATTGGCGTTGTAGGTGACTGGAAAACATGCTTGATTTATTTTCTTGAGCTGAGGCGTGAGGTAACACACAACGATGACAAGAAATACTTTGATAGTGAGTTGTCGAACGAATGAGCAAGATAGAGACCTAGATCGTAACGAGTCGTCAATGACGTATGGAATACTGGACGATACTAAGCTATTCGGCGGTCAGCAGTAAACTGCGCCAGGGGGAAAGCTCACCTGCTCCACATTGTCACCATTGATCAAACCGAAATCGACGGGTAAAGAGTTTTCCTTGCTTCCCTCCATATTATTGCAAGAGTATATTTCAACAGTTTGACGTAAGAGGTGGTTGAAGGCAGTGCGAGAAACCGTGGCGAGATCGAATGAAGATGATCGTTATTGTTCTCTATCGTCGCACTAGTGCTACTGAGAGTGTGTCAATGTAATAAGCAAGAGATGATGATATTATATTATTTTTGAATGCGGAGGTTATCATGTTTTCGTACTGATTCATACGTGAAGAATCTCGGAGAAAGTCGAGTCAAATCATAACTTCAAATTTTTCAACAGGCCATTTTAAGCGTTTTCACCATGGCGCAAGCGAGTGAAAATCTGATCGAGCGGAATCCGTCATACCATTCTGTACTTCCGGGTGTTTTACAAGCCCTGTTTTTGCGTGATATTGCCCTGATTCGCACCCTTTCGATTTTAAGCAATAACTTTCTACTTTCACCATAAATTGGAGCATTCAGCCCGTTCCAAACTATTTCCGGATGCAGCCTTACAAAAAAAGGTCAAGGTGATTAGGAAAACACATCATTATACATGTAATTTTTATTGTATAAACTTTGTGTAAAAAAGATATCTTTGACTTTTGAGTTGCTGTTCATTGGACTGCTAAAACTAAAAACTTCAAGAGCATCCCCTGAGTGTCAACCAAATGCATTTTATGTGATTGTTTATTGCCAGTTCTTCATTTAAAATTATTCTGCATGCATTGAGGATAAGCATTATTTGCCCATCATAGGAATTTTTGCATGTAATATGTGCAATACACTGTGTCATTGCCCTCTCCACCACAACATCCACAGATAGAATATTATTATCACTTGTTGGAAAAAATTGTATCATGGCATTCAATCAGCAACAAAAAGATGATGTGATGTAGTCTACATTGTCCAATACAAAGGTCATTGCTCTGTGTGTGGCAATAGTAGAATATGAACTTTGCAAAGATATGCAGTTGATTAATTCATCATTTCAAAGTGCACAAGAATATAGTCCTTGAACTACCCATTTGTACCAGGACAACAATACTGCTGAAATGAGGAAATTCACTCCCAACAATTCATTCTGGTACAACTAAGCTGTGTTGCCCCATTCTCATCTTTGCAGGCCTCACTTCTTGGGTATCCTTTCTTATCATGCTTTGATGGGTCACTTTCAAATCTGGTGAAGTCAAGGGCATGATTTTTACAATATTTTCTGAAAATGAAGCAAAGAGTGCAAATGCAAAGTAAAACTACAAACATCCAGTCTTGTTTCCTAGAATGCACATTCTCATTTTTCTTTGTTTTTAATTCTCCATCTAGGTCACCTTTACCTTCATTGACACCATCATTGACATCTTCTCCATCTATCTCCACTTTCACTAAACTCATTTTATTGATCTTTCTTTTTTGTTGCAGTTTGCAGCCTTTGCCATCGTCATTTCCTCCATTCAAGTCCATCCACATATCATGAAGAACTCAATTCATCACATTTTCCATGGAACTATACAAGAGAGTTTTGGATTCCCCTCCAATTCAAGATATTCTTTTGAAAAGGACCATTCCTTTTTCATGAACTTTATTCTTTCATTAGTAATCTTGTGAGAGCCTTCCCAGTTTCCAGCTTGGCACTCTTGAAAGTCTTCCTCACAAAACTTTCTGTTGTGATGTCAAATCCCTTTACAGTGAGAATGTCACTATGTGGAATGATTCCACAAGTAAGATCATACTCCCACATGTCTTCAAAAACTCCTTGTCTACTCAAGAGTGGGTGGATGTAAAATATATTTCCCTCTATACCTGTGAAATGATACAAATCTTAGATGGATATGTTGTTAATGAAACAGTATCAAACATAGTGGAGTGAAGGAGAATAGGTTAACCTCCTCCCACACTCAAAAAATGAGACTAGATAAAAAGTCAAAGACAATAAAAAAGGCATTTAAACAATACTGAATCTCATACAAGATGGAGAGGGGCAAGCTGTGTCTTGGGATAGGAAAGAGTGAGCAACTTTGTTGTGACAAGATTAATGTCAAATGTAATGCCACAAGCAACAAGTGATTGGTGCAACATTATGTGTAACACATTGCATGTAAATCAGCAAAAAGTCCAGATGGAGGAATTGCCCCAGGTGTTGAAAAGATATTGCTCCAGTCTTACAAAAGTTATACAGGATTAACTAGATTAATTCTGAAACTACAAAAACTACCTTAATTCTTTTATCTAAATGAGAAAATAATGCAATGAATACTAAGAGCACAAACAATAGTCTGCTTTGGCAGATGCAAAGAAATTGCACCACTGACTTCACTGATTGTATGAGTAACCAGACCTTGAGTGTCATCTGAAACGGACAATTTTTGCAAACATCAATACATGGTTTGGTTATTTTAATTGCTTTCTAATTGAGTTTGATTTTGGGGCTTAAATGGAGGAGAGCGCCATTTTCGTTTGTGAAGAAAAGATGTAGGAGAGCGCCATTTTCATTTGTGAAGAAAAGAAGGTAAGAATTTAAACATTGATGAGAGTGCATTGTTGATGGGCAAAATTAATCCAAATATAGGAGGATATTCAACTGTAATATTTTATGATGAATCACTCCCAATTATTAGAGTAGTTGATTCATAGACAGCACAATCAACTATAATGATAACTGGTAACACCACTCTGGGGAAGTGGTACCTCCACACTTTCAATTTAGACAAATGCAATGTCTGCAGATCATGTGAAACTGCAATTTGAAACAGTTTGCTTCATTGAATATTTGAAGGGAAAGTTTGAACATGATGATATCAAAAATTTCCCTTGCACAATTGGATTAAATGAAAAGAAGGGATGGATAACGGAGAGTTTGAGAAATTATCTTTACTCTATTGTCCCTTTGTACCCAGTTGTTTTGGATAGGAAAATAGATTTGGGACCAGACCAGCTCAACTGAAAATTGATAACTCAGCTAAGGCTCTGGGGATTTGATATGTTTCCCTGTGTGCTGCATACTGCATCTATGATGCAAGAAACATATCATAAAAATATTTAATTAAAACAAATTTGTGTGCCAATTTAAGTGAATGTTTTGTTGATCATACTATTTGTGGGAAACCACTGAACTTTGCCCAAGGGATTGTTGGATTATTTATTTTTAGTTGATTTGATCCAGAAACTTGATTTGGTTTTTATTGCAGTCTTTTGGAGAATCATGCACAAGGCTGTGGGTGCAGTCCCTAGGACTCATGCTTGCTTGATGGATCCAAAGTTTGTAGGAAGCTTGGGGACTCAAATGATGGTGACAATACCCAGATTGTCATGTTGGAGATGAACCTAGCAAATATAGTGGCATGTGATTTATTGATGGCAAAGGAGTTTCAAGGGCATCTTCTGATGGGGGATAAAAGAAGAAGAAGGTGGTGGCAAAGGATTTAATGAAAACACCCAATTCTATGGAGCAGCTGAGGACTTTGGCAAAGATGAGTACACATGGTACGGTTTTTACAGTAATAGGAGTAGACCATTTCTCATTAGATGATGCATATATGGAAGCTGAATTTCTTGCAAAAAAGAAAAAAATGCACTGTGGAAGGAGGAGAAAACTCGAGGTTGGTAAATAAGACAAAAGAGGAAGAGACAATGAAATTTTGTCACTGGTCAAATTTTTTCTTCCAACTCAGTTTCTGTAGTGATGGCTCTCCTGCATTGGCACAATATGCCAAAGATTTGGGGAGAAATAAAAGAGATAGGGGATGATTGTTGCAACTAAAGCTGCCTTACTTTGTATTGATGTAACAATCAACCAATCATAATTTTTTTCAATTGCAATCAATAATATCAACAGATATACTATAATTGCTCTTCTTTCTTCTACATTGTTCTACAAAAATTATTGACAATTGATTTGTTGTTGTCAATGGTGCTGTCATTAGCTGTGATTAATTATGTCATTGCTGTTACCATACTGACTAACCCTCTCCAAATCACAAAAATTCAATTGAATGTCAAAGTAGAAATGTTAGTAAGGAATGAGTGCTTAACAATGAGTCAATCCACTCAAACCAATTTACCAATTGCTCCGCTGGTAAGGCTTGTCCATGTCATCAATCCAAATTGTGGAAGTGTCCAGAAAAATGTTTGGTGGAAATGAAATTTTTTATGAAACTATTCATTTGATATTACCTGCTTTGTCAAATGAGGTAATGGTTAATATCTTGCCAGTAATATCAATGTTAACTACTCTATGGCATTTCATATATCAAGTAAAGTTATTTTTGATTTTTACATATTTTCATACCTTGTCAGTACTTGAGTGTTGAATGGAGCATAATAATATGATAGTGTGAGGCTGATTTGCAGGTATGATGGAAATGAAAAAGAGTGGATATCTGATAGATAGTAAAATGTTGATTGAAACATTTATAAAACATGATTAGAAGTGTTTTAGTTGGCATGCAGGTTTTGCTTTGTTGTGTTGCTTTCTGTTTTCTTTTCGCAACACTGCCCAATAGGAATATTATGTTGGCAAGAAGACATGCTCTGTCAAGAATTCGTCTTGGTGGCACCCTTGTTATATGGGAGGAATTACACAACACCCCAGCTATAATGTCGGGCTCTTACACATGGATTGATTTGTGTCTTGCTTTGTTTGTCATCACAGTTTTTATGGATTCTTTATGGCAATGTCTTAGTAATGTCAACCTTCGTGATCCATCTAAGGAGCCTTAAAAGAGAGAACTGGTATGAATATGAGCAATCAATCTATCACACTTTGATAAAATAGCTATGATCGTTGGAAGATTGAATTCAGCTCATCAGAGAGCTGAAAGAAAGTCAGCGAAGGTTGTTCAAGCTCGATTTTTGTTCATGGATGCTGTCCTCTCTATCGCCCTGATTTTCACAAAATCGGCAGATAGCCCTATTTAAAGAAAATAATGCTGAAGTCCTGGAGAAAATTTACCAAACTTGTCTTAAAATGTACCAGTTAACCAGGCCCGACCCAGATAAAACATCAATTTTAATTTTCTCCTTCTTTCCACCCCAGATAGTCCCTCGCTACCGTCCCCACTACCTCCCACCAAAGATGGATGAAAAATATCATATTCGCATTCTTCCTGCAAAATACTCAAATACTGTAACCCACACACGGCAGGAAGCAAACACGGCCTCCCTTCTTTTGGAACGACTCCCTGATTTCCTCTTGCACGTTGTAAGTGAAACGATGCCATTTTGGCCATTTCCACTGTGGCGTTGCGGAGTGCCTCTTTTGCTTCATTTGCGTCTTGTGCGTTATTATTTGTCGCGTTTGCACCGTTGCCTCCATTCAATGATGCAGTCAAGACAGTGTATAAATTATCCATTGTGATGGAGTGTTTGGTTGCAATATCGATTGGAAAGGAGCATTCACCTTGGGTGGCACGAAAGGCGGTGGATCTTAATGCAGTGATTAGTCCCAGGCCAACACCAATGTCGGAAGCCACGGTGTCAGATGCATCATCTCGAACCTAGGATCGTCAAATCCAAGGAAATTGTCATGCAACCATGCAAAGACGTTGTTGCGAGATAAATGTGCGAAGTTTGGTATCGCAAAAATGAGATGTTGCCGAAGACTGTAGTTTCAGATTTTCAATATACGAAATCGAAAATATTGCGGATTGGATAGAACTCACACCAGCACATTCCAAACTCAAATACAAAACATTCGACACCGTATCCTCTCCGTATTGAGCTACATCCCTAACTGTTTCGTATTGCATTACATCCAAATCCACCTCTCTTGCTTCCATTAGGCGTCTCAGAAAAGTGTGCGTCAATCCGTGAGTCCGAATCACTTGTTCCTGACTTCGGAAAGTTGGGTTGTGTTTGCGTGACGCGACGAGAGAATTTAGAAGAGGATCGGATGATGACGACGATTGTTGATGTTGCAAACCAATCTGCGAAGAATCCATGGAATCATAAATTCCCGTAATGGCATCACGCCACCATTGCATTCTCAGTCTCGAACCGAGGGAAGAATCTGTTCCAGCTTCACTCGTCTCGTTGTCGTCAAGTAATATTCCACTGGCATTGGTGTTTTGACCAATTCCGCGAGAACGCCCCCCCATCAACCGGGAAGCATCTTTGATACTGGCAATTTCGACGTTGAAGGCGCGGAGGGCAAAGTATGCTTCGCGTGCCGACGCGGGCATGAGGAGTCCGCATACTAATCATATGAATTGCGATACGGTTTTGAAAGACATAGTTGTCGTTTTATAAATGAAGCGGCGTTGTCATGTGTACCATTTGAATGGTCAAACAAAGCAGGAAAGGGACGAATAACAAACGAAAAATGCAGCGAGATTTATGCGAGACATGTTGACAAACAGAATATATTGAAATGGGAGATTTAGGCGACGAAGATATTGAAAAATCAAACACAAATGAATTTCCACAGGGGAAAATTAGCACAAAAAAACAACACCCACTCACAATATCCTTCCATATCCCGGGTCCTCACCATCTCCACGCAATGCTCGTGATCTCGTTTTCGCTGCTCTGTCGGATATTCGAATTTTCCAGCACCTTTGGCATTGTTACCAGAACTTTCACTCATACAACGGACGCGACACGCAACAAATCCTGGTGGATTGAATTTTTGTTGTGGAACAGCATCATTTTTAATGATTGGACGTGACGAGATTCCAGATATCTTTGCAAAGTTTAGCGATGATAAAGCAGGGTGTGACGAAGGGAAGCGGCGCCGGGAGGCTGGAAGAGATGCCTGTTTGGTGCAGAGTTGCACAAAGTTGTTCATCATCGTTGCCCACGCCATGGCGAGACAATGGCTATACCTCTCTTTCTTGTTCTTCTTTTTGACCTTGCTTTCTTGAATTCTCGAACCCTTGATTCCCTGAGCCTTTGGACCCTTGAACTGTTGAATGGGTGGTGTAAATCTTAACCATCCTTTGTATCATGCTGACTCGTTTTCTTTTCTGTATTTGTACGTGTTTGGTTTGATGAAGATACATATATATTTTGTGTGTAATACTGTCCGGAGTAGTATTTGCGTAAGAATGTAGTTACAGTGTGTGCGGTACTGAGAGGTACTCTATTCTGATTGAATGATACCAGTACGATCCATAATTCCATGTAAAAAATTTAACACAGTGTAGTGTGATAGATCTACGATTCTTCATCATACAATAATACTATCTTTTTGACATAGGAAAATAGTATTATTTTTTACGAAAGAGGAAACCTCCACGTGGAATCACGTCAACTACTGAGGGAAGAAGTGCAAAGAATTTTAATACACATAGTTATTGCTTTGAAGCAGTAGTGGCCATGGCCCAGGTGATCACTAGTTTAAGTGATTCACTACCCCTAAATAAAATTATGACTCTGTAGTATCTAGAGAATCACCTGAGATACCATGGGGATTCTTTTGATGTGTGCCTGGCTTGTGCTTGATGTGTTGCAGTGTTCTTGTTCCAACATTGACACTCCAAACTCCAAATAGGAATCTCTTGTTCATCACACCTCACCAATCATCCTGTTCCTTGTCTGTTTCTCGCCACCTGTCATCCATCATTAACACTCATTCTGATTTGCAAAATTTGTTAAGTGTTTCAGGTACTAATAGTTAGACATGGAAATACTTGCTTACTCAGCAACTTTGACAGTTTAAATTCACCATCATACAAACCATGCAGAATATTACGCACTAACTACTTTCTTATTCCACTGCACAAGACCAATATAAGCAGATCTGTGGGATTCTCATCACCATCAATGTGAGTAGTTAGACACTTTGTCATCACTACAGATTCACATACAACAAAATAACATACAGAATTATTAATCTTCTGCAGTACTGGTTCTAAAGGTATTATTATTTATTGCCAACATATTATCTCCATAGATATGTGAAGCCCGTTGACAGGTATACTCATCATATTTAATTTATATCATATAACTCCTAGGGTCTCCATGCCTTTCTTCGTGGCCAAAAATTATGCTCCAAAAGTACACATCTCACTGTTTCTTCAAACACCAACTGACAAGTGCAGTAATAAGGTATATTAGAATACCAGGACAGGATCCATGGATAGCTTGTCCCCAGCATGATCACTATCAACAAACATGCAAGATCAACTGTTTTTCCTATATTCAGTGGTGAATTAGATGGGATGGGTTCTTAAACATCATCATAGAATTCAATCCAGTCATGTGCATGGAATTGTGTACTATCAATAAAAGTATATGTTGGATGCATTCATAACCTAGAGTCATGGTGTATCAATAAGTATATCATCATGTGTAGGGCTGATTTTAGGTGTCCTTGAAAAGGTAATGCCAGGTGTGATGACAACATAGATACTTCAGTTGATATGTCTATCCACCTAAGGGATTGGTTATTAGTTCCATGCTCAGGCAGTAATTCTGGTGACACATCCAACTCTGGTTGGTAATCTGTGGGGAAAGGATAAGGTGCTAATCTGTAAACTCATTGAACCTAGGTAAGTTTCCTTCCACATACTTCTCATAGTTGTGTATATCTTCTTGCACATACTTGGATGGGCTAATGCCCCATGCCCATACAACATTCTCAAGCTATATTAGCTTTAACTTTGCTCCTAAGAACACATCTGGTTCACTCACAGAATCAGGTTGAGCAGGAAGTGCTTCTCTAACTTAGTCAGTACTGGGTCCAGGTCATCATGTATACATAGTGTATCTGCTACATATATCAATATGTATGAATAATGCTTTTGGGTCCATTGATAGTCCCTCTAGTACAGACTTTCCATATATTGGGATCGGCCTTGTTAGCCTCATACCCAAGATGTCTCATACAATTATCCATGTGACTTTGGAATGCTGCTCTAGCAGACTTCAGACCATACAAAGCTGTGACAATAATTGCCTTTTGGCCTTTGTCCTTACCAAACTCAGGACCAAGTAATTTCCATATCTTTTTTGTTGGGGGCAGTAATGCATGCATTCATAATATCTGCAACTGTTACTTTCAAGGCATTTATCAGAGCAATATTTAATAAAATACAAACTATTTCTCTGGATACAACAATAGCATACATTATAGTTGCCAGTACATCTGTCATTTGTCCCCTGTAACCTGAAACTAATCTTGCTTTTTGGTGGAAATCTTCATTTCAGCATCAAACACTGTTTGGCATTAAATGCACTGGAATCCAATAGGTGGCTGAGTACCATCCTCAATGACATCAAATGCCACTCAGACATTATTCCTTACTATGGCAATGGCATCTGCCCATATAATATTTTAACTTGTGGGTGAACTTCAAGTGCCAGGAATTCCAAGTCAAAATTATTTTCAACATGTGCTGTGCCCACCAGTTAAAGCCAGGTTCATGGTCTATGCCCATTGCTACAGCTACTTGGGGATCTGTGCATGATGAGACTCCTTCATATCAGAGAGTTTTCCCCATGAAATGGAACTATCTTTCTGTTGAAAACATACAAACCAACCTGGGGTAGCATGTCATAAAATTTTGCTATTGTGAACAGCTCTCTGCTCATCTCAACTTATTGCTGTACATTTACGACAGCTGTATGCTTGTCTAGGATTATTGCTGTAGGATCTGTCTGTATATCAACAAAGCACACAAGTAGTATGTATTTATCTCCATCCATATTTCTTTAGGCATACAATGCCTGTGCTAAAGCACTGGTAGTTAGCAGTGTCACTTCACCATCCACAAACTCCATGACATGCAGTAGTGTGTCCAGAATTGGATTGTCTGACAACCAATACGAATGTCATCACTGTCTTGCTAATATGCCTTCAAAATGCCATTCATCATCAGACTTCCACAGAGAAGCATTATAGATGTGTGCACAAACTTGTCACCTACTTCAGGTATTTGATCCTCATCATCACATGTTATGTACTCAGGGGTATCAGATATGCCAACATGTTCAAGTTCACCATGTGTAAGCTTTGCACCTAATCATTTCTCAGTAGTTTCCTTTGAGGAATGCATATTGTACTGTACCTATGGGTTAGCCTTTTCCACTTTTTGAGTGGCTGCATAATGTTGGAGTATCTTTGCAGACATAGCTGGTCCCACATTGATGGCAGGCCCAAGATACTTTTGTAGACATAATGTTTTGTTGGGGTAGTCAATAGTGCCTGGGCAGTGCATGATCCAATCATACCACACCAGCTTGCAGAACCGACTGATGTCAGCTGTCTCTCTGAACATGTTTGTCTCAAAAACCTTATCATTTAGGTGGCATACACTCTTGGCACTATGCAGACTTATGTAGGCTTCCAGCTCTAGGCAGTCATCTCAGAGTCAAATGGGTGCTCCAGTAGCAAGCATCTTAAGTCCAGAGCCTTTCTCAACTCATTAGATTCTTTTCTATTGGCATTCTGCTAGGGAGAGTACGGCTCAGTCTGTTTTAGAAGCTTCTGGCAAAACTTGCCTAGTGTCTGCTCCTTAGATTCATCACACACCATGGGTAGTGGTATGCCTTCATACTGAAACATCAGTGATAAAGCGTTGTGGACTTTGCCCTTGGTCTTCATAGGATACACACATATCCATCCAATGTCTGATGTAAATACTTGTTCACACTTGTTATTCCTATACAAATACATGTTGGAGAACATTGTATCAGTGAATACTAGATAATTTAAGAGTCTGTAAAGTAACATACAATCATAAGTATTAGCTTGTAAGTCAAGTTCAACACAAATATTATCTTGAAAGAAACTATCTAATGACTTCACAGTGACAATGGGACACCGGCAGACAAAGGCTGGAATCATTCCTTCTCCATTTTTGAATTTTTGTGAGCACAGGGTTCTTGGCATTAGTTCCCATTTCCCATCTTCCCATTTGTGGCAGGCTTTGAATCAGTACCTTTGCCTTGTTTTGCACCCATGTGCACTGCAATTAAATTGATGTTCTGAGAGAGGGTAGCAAAAGAGGCAGCAAGAGCCTTGAATTTTTCAGCACCAAGCTTACAATTGGCATGTTGGTGTTTCCCATTGCTGCTACACACAAGTCCAGTGAAACCTCCCAGTGTGAAATGATTCCTCATCGTGGCCTTCTTGGCAGAGGAGAGTTGGGCCAATCCATGGT
>JACCDI011944655.1_pt1 | contig 12643 bp, 5 predicted proteins | sample 7442791 | NCBI WGS metagenome assembly JACCDI01 (sample SAMN15323434, study PRJNA562643) | freshwater metagenome | isolation source: river surface water | place: USA:Blue River Watershed | collected 2017-08-15
AAAGGCAAAGGCAAAGGCAAAGGCAAAGGCAAAGGCAAAAGAAACAGAGCAGGAGATATTCCATGTGCTGTTATCAAAATTTGGGGGCTAATAATTCGTTTTAGGTTGAAAAATATGCTGATTTTTACAATCAAGAACAACATGAATCACGAAGAAAATAAGAAAAACAAAAAGAGGATCAAAAATGTCTGTCATTGAATTTTTACTCTTGTTGAATGGTGTGAGTAATATAAGTAACACCCTCATGTAAAAAGCAGTGGATTAGATCTCAAATCAAATGTTATAGGTCTAAATATTTGTTGTATTTCAATAGTTTTACAATTATATTTACTAATGTGACAATTTGCCACAAATAAAAAACCAATCAATAATGAATTGACACTGTTATCAAAACTAACAATGAACTAATTTGAGTCAGTTTGATAGTGGTAAATCATGTGACTCTTGATTAAAGATATGTACAATCTCCATTTTTTCAATTTCAATCTTTTTTCTTTCATGATAACTTTTACTTAAATGGTGTTTGATAGAACACTCTCTACAATGCAATCTATGAAGATCTATCTTGGTCAGAATCAAAAGGGATAAAATCATTAAAACAAGAACATAAAATGTTGTAGTTTATTCTTATATATTCAAATGTTTTTTCTGATTCAAGTCAAACAACTTTTTTAAAAAATGGAAAAACAATTCATTATTAAATAAATGAAAAAGTAAATTATGGTGTTGTTCTACAAATGTGAACAAATATGATGATATAGATGAACTTCAGACACAGATCTCATTCTGATATGAGTTTTGTATATATTTCCCCCTCTTGTCACAAATAACCTGATCTGGATTTTCTCAGAAACTATTTCCTTTTGAGTGCATCTATTCTTGAATTTTTGAGTCACAAATCATGCAACTTAAAAGTTTGAGTGTTTGATTCCTAATCATTCAAAAAGAATAAGAAAAACCAAAAAGACTCTTTTGTGATGTGCTGTTGAATAGTGCCCATCAAACCTAGTCAATGAAGATTGTTATCATGAGAATATTCCAAAATTATGCATTTATACCTTACAAATTTGTTAAAAATGACAACCAGACAATTTATATAATTTTTATCCAATAGATATGAGTGCCAACAGAGAGTAGATTTGATGAATGATTGTAGCTGTGTCCAACTTTCATCAGACATTTTTGCAAATGATGAAAATTTACATGATCATACTGTTTTTCAATGAATTACACATTTTATTTTTTGAATAACTATTCATACAAGCAACAATATGTACAAATTTCATTAGTTCTAAGTTTTTAAAATGTTTTGGATCATTTTCGATCCTGTGTTAATTGACATTTTGGACATGGTGTGTAGTTATAAATTTTATATTTTTGTGTATAGCTTGCTCAAATTGTAATGTCCCTTTGTTTGATATAAAAATATGATGTCATTGGAGTTTCGAAAATTAATTACATTTGGAGTAACAAACCCTTTTACAAATCCATCATTAATATAAATTGATTGCAAATATTTTTGAATATCAGTTTTTTGTAGATGGTGTAAGATTCCAAAAACAATTCTCATTTTAGATTTGTATTTTGGAATGATAAGAAGGACGCTTATTCAAAAGAAAGAATTTGGAGATGTTCTCATGCCCATATATGAAGAAATCCATTTCTCAACCCTACTAACTGTGTTCTTTCCAAAAAAGCCTTTCCAAAGAGAGCAGAATTCAAAAGGGGTCAAATTAATCTAATCAAAATTATTACAATGATCAGTTTTTGTCTTCACAATTGTTTGGTAGGAATGCAGGTTATGAGTAATGGTTCATAACAGTCAATGATTAAATGAGAGTCATTGTCATAATCTTAATTTCAATCTATTCTTGAGGGGATAGAATTTTTCTTCCTAAGACAATGCTGATATCAATTTTCCATGGCAAATTATTTTCATGGAAGTTTACTGACTATTGGTAGGTCATTAGTCATGGAATATATTTCCTGTGAAGTATCTGAATAATACTGTTACATCTTATTGATTTTGAAAAAAGATTTAGAAGATAAGAATCACAAGAACTGAAAAAAATACACTGTTTAGAGAAAATTTCAGTCACTCCAAATATGCAAAGAGTGGTCATTTTATATCTAAAAGTTATTGGAATTTTCAGTTAAACCAGTTTTCATCAATCAGGAGCATGTCAAAGCAATCTTGGGTACTAAGATGCAAAGCTAGAAAGAAAGTACTGGTAGAATCTGGAATATAATAAAGAATCTGGAGCTTCTCTATTTTTAAAAAGAGTCAACGTTGGAACCAAATACAAATTTTACCAAAATAATCAACAAGGCAGCCATAAAAATCTGCTAAGTAGAATAGTACAATAATATGAAAAGTTTAAATTGAAAAAATCTTCATGCTACAAAGAGTGGTTCTGGGGTCATGATTACTGTTTGGAGAAATTACAAAAAGCAATTGATAAAAATGAGTACTGAAATGTCTTTTTAGAAAAGATACAAAAGCATTCTCATGGCTATTTTTGGAGGTAGGGGATGAGACCAATCTTGATCAATATCACAAACATAAAAAATATTCACAATTCTCATACAAAAATCATCTTGTGATTTGTTTCTTTTTTGGGATGATTCTGTTCCTTCCTTGAGACCTCCATCTCATACATCAAACTATCACAAATACTTCAGACATCATCAAAAAGAAAACAAAGAAGGTGAAGTATTGTAGCTCAATGGATCAATTTAGCTGTTATATCAAGGTCCTCAAACTAATAATTGAATTGATATTAATTGTTAATTGAATTTCACAAAATGATGTACATAAATTTGTTATTTTTATCAAATTATAGTGGCTGGTAACAGAATTATAGTGTATTGTTGGTCAAACTTACAAGCACCAAACCTAAAGACTATGTGGTGCATTTTCCTGAACCTCACTGCTTACATTCATCAGATTTCCATTGCATGAATTAATAGACCAGTACATTGTCAAGAACATTGACTATACTAATGGTCACATAATTCAATAGTTGAATCATCAAATTGAACAACTGACTGCTACATGGTATAAAAAAAGAAAAATATGAAGATAATTTCTTGGAGAAATATTGTAGAAGCAGACAACTTTAAAATGACTAATCCATGACTTTTTTCTTTGATTAAGATGAATGAAATGATATCATGCAAAGGCACTTGTGAGATGGTAAATAACCTAGTGTTCTCTTGGATTCACATGGTTGAATATTGTGGGGGGTATCAATTGTTTAGAAACTGCAGAATGCACCATGTGAAGTTGTTGGGGTTAGCATTCAGACTCTCATATTCATAACAAAAATTACAGGTATCAAATCCACTCAATGGTTATACCGGGATGTACTTTATCCTTCTTTGTTGTTTAGCACAAAATTAATTATTAATTTTCATTAGCTTGTAAAGAACTAGTTTCTGAGAATACTCCTATTCGATGTTTCAAAAAAAGGATGGTAAAATTTTTACTTATCAGTATGTTTATTTAAATTGTATGATATGTGATATAGAACATTCCTTTCCATCCAATCAATTAAGACAAATCATTGTTTTCATCTAATATTTGAATTGAGATTTTATGGCATGCCTATAACACCACTCAGTGAATTTATATAATTAATCTTTTAACAGGGTTCAAAGTTCAAAAAATAATGCTTGATCAAATTTCATTGTAATTTCTACTTTTGTCAGGGTCTTGTTTTACTTTGAGATCTCGATTTTGTTGTACATCAAAAGAACTATAAACAAAACTTTGCCACAACATGCAACAAAAACTCCTGAATCAAATTTCGTCAGATAGTAGTGGTCTTGGGTACCAGCATAGTAAAAATGTGGTAGGTTTGTGGTCACAATTAATTCCTGCTAATTTTTGTCATGATTTCTTCCATCAAGACCATCTTGTTGATAATAATTTCAAGTTGTTGTCAAATTATCTCCATTATGCCAGCCAAAGAAGTAATGATGAATGCTTGAAGGCACAATTCAATAAAGGGGAAGTTTCAATGTCATGAGGGATTAACAATCACCTAGAGAACTTTTTATTTTCTTTTGATAATTGTGTTTAAGTTTTGTTTCTCAGCAGTACAACAGGTTTAAATCCTAAGGTTGTATTAAAATTGACTGCTCTAGGGGACTAATGTTGGTAGTGAAAAAGCTTCAACACTATATTCATCTTATCAAATAGTTTTTAATAAAAAATAATAGCAGGTTGTAATTTCCTTCAAATTTTTTCAGAAGTTGTTCAAGTTACAATTCCTTCATATCTCTCCTATTTTTCTATGTATTGATGCATAACTTCCTGCATTCGAAGGAAACCTGACTATATGTAGTTTGTCATACCAAAAAATATATCATGATCACAACATTAATAATCATGACTTTTGGCGTGTGCATTGTCATTTATATGATACAATAACCATTCCAAATTTACAAGGATTACATGGATCTCTTTTTGAAATTTAGCAATCAGTCAAGAAGAAAATGTAAAGTATAAAATGGAAAGAATTCAATAGCACCATGATAATTTTTGTTGTGTTCAGTTTGAAATATAAAGGATTTTGGATGCTAAGTGTTATGATGTTGATGTGAAGCAGAGAAGGCATTTGGAAAGAGAAAAATATTTCTTGTAGATTATTGGTGTTTTGCTCTATAAAAATTACATCAAATATAATGGAACTGTTTAAATGGCAAACTGGAGCAAAATTTTATTGTTTGACAAAGCAATGTAATTTTCAAACTCATTTCTCATATGTGATTTGGAGAGCATCAAATCTATGTAGTAAACATATACTTTTATCTCACCATTTGTAACTAAATTAAGTTCCCATGAGCAGGGGAATCTTTAGTAAATCATTTTTCTATGATGGTGATATATTGAGAGAAATTTAGGTTGTAATGAGAAATCCTTTCTGTTCAAACTTTTTTCATATGTATGGTTTTGTCCTGGTGTTCTGCTACTTGTAAAAATATCAAAGGGTACAAAGTTCAATGACATCATGTAGATATTGAGGTACATTCTAAATATAAATAGGTCAAATCAACAGAAGCCTTACATTATGAGCTTTTTTGAATTTATTGACAATTTTTACCTTTGAGACCTTTAATTATGCCAGTATCCAAATGACAACATCATAAGACCAAATAAAATACTATCACATTTTGTTTTTGGTTTTCTATTGCTTATTATTATTAGTTTCCCATTTTTCATTTTTATACTCCTTTCATTGATCTAAAAAATGTTCATCAGATGGCATGCTGTGAAGTAAATTCACCATATAGAAAATAAACTAAAGAATTGAAGAGAGTAATCTAAGAGTGGAAGGTGTTGTTTTTATGACCTAATCACACTGAGTGTGGTCAACACTTTGAACCCAAGCCATAGGTTAAACATAATGGGAGGACATTTCATGCTTGTTAAGCATTAGATTCATGGTAGTTCCTTGGTGGCTATGGTTCAATCACCATTTAGACTCATAATGATATGTTTGATGAACATGACATGGAGACTGTGCTTAATTTGAGTACTATTTCTTGCTTTTGCATCTTCTGAAGACAGTCAGAGTAGATGAAACTTTGTTAGTGAATTGCAAAGGATATTGGATACATCACAGCATGTTGATTACTTGTTTTTTCCTAGTATATAATCAAGTCTCCTAAAACTTTCATTGGTCCCTACATATGATTAGGGGAGCCTACAAAAAGTGGAAAATTTTCATATCAGTGATATGCCCAATGTAAGTAGTTATTATTTAGGTGTGAATATGATGTGGATGATTTTTCATAAGAATGTTCAACCAGTGACTGGATTTATTCTGGGAAAAAGTAACAGTAACTGTAAGTAAAGTTTGTGATAATGTTTCAAAGCTGCTTCATTAATAGACATAAAAATCCTATTCCACCTTGTCAATTCTAATAAATCTGCTGCTAAAATGCAAAGGACAGGTTAAACTTTATATGATGGCATATTGACTGGTAGATGTTCAGGGATGCTGAATATAGATCTTTTAGAATGATATTTTTCTTCAGATGCATTGCAAATAGTATCAAGTGATTTTTTGCTATTCATTGACAATAGATTAAGAAGGTCCTCCTATCCCAACACTGTTGTGCAAATATGTTCTTGTAATTTTTTCAAATTATCTAGTAACACTCAATCTATTCAGTCCTTCATCCACTTGCTAGATAGTCCTCCTGTAGCAACCCATTAGGTTCTCATCATGAAAGTAGACCCTGTTGATGTTCTTCTTTGATTCTGTCTCAAGTTAGTTATATTTTCTCCATATTTCTGTTTCCTTGAACTGAAATGGATAAAAATGAAGATAACAAATCTCTGGATCACTCTTGTGGTTGAAAAAAGAATTATCAATTACATATGAATCTGGCTTGCACTATGTCAACTTTCTTTGGAAAAGAAATCTCCATCAACACATTCGTGACCAGCTACAGATGCTGTAAAGGATTCATTTTACTACCAAATTTCTGCTACTATTCCTTCTTGCCAGCAAGAGGTCTTTCTGCAAACTCATTGGTAGCTTTCTACCCTAACCCTACATTCCTCTCTTTCTCAGTGGCCTGCTGACCCCAATCTTGTTTCCCCTCTGCATTTGACAAATAATGTGATGTTGCTTTCTTTGGATCTTCAACATCATAGATCTATACCTTGGTAATATCTTCTGTAAGATTTTTGATGAGCTCTGATAATGCTTAGTTTTCAATCTAAGTGGGATAGAACAGTTTCCAGTTGTTCAAGTTGGATGGTATTATTTTTGATTTTTCACCAACACCTATATTAAACCCAGGGTGGTGGGTTTCTATTTTTCCCAAGGCCAGAAGTCAGTCATTTTTGTTGCAATGAGAGCATTGCTTCCATACACACCATGAACCAGAACATATGGTAACAACAAGAAAATAAAAGTAAATAATATTTGTTTTTTGTGTTAATCCATAAAATTTGATATGAGTCTTGCCCTCCTTCCCTTCCTCACCCTCTTCATGCTCCTCCTGCTTTCTTGCCTTGATTTCCACAGCATTCAACACTGCCATGAATACGTCTCTCTCATTTGTTGACATGGTCCTGTAGGCCACCACCTGCTCCCTTTGAAGCTCATCTTTTGGGCAAAGACCATTCATTGACAATTCACAATTCTCACAGCCTCAACCTTTTCAATCCACCAATCATAGGACAGAGGAGTCTTCCCAGAAGCCATATTCTCCTCCCATCTCACTTCCTATTCACTTACATCCTCCCCTACATTGGTTTGGAAAGGACATCTTGAGCTATCATTTGACAATTTTGCTCCATTCCAGCCCAGTGAGTAAGCTGATTGGATTGGAAATAAATTCTACAGTTTAAAGATAATTCTAGTTTTATTACTACCCTGTCCTTTTCCTCCCTCATCCTTGCAGCCAACCAATCATTTTTGTTCTTCTTCCACTCTTTTATATCATTTCAAATTATGCAGGCTACTCTGCTGCCTTGAACATATTATCCATTGTAGTGTCATGTTTGCCACCAGTCACTGCAAACATTGCATCATGTGTGATTGCATTTACCATAGCTTCTACATGCTCCACCAAGTTTGCAACAGTAACAGATGCTGCTGTTACCTATTTTGTCTTATGCTATTCTGCAAGATCAGAAACAGGTGAAACATGAATGAGTAGAGCTATTGAATGCTGCATGAGTTGATGATGAAAAGTTTGGAACGGTGGTAGTAGTAGATTACTATTCATTGAAAGCTCTCCCTTTGTTGGATGCTAAGGTGACACATTCAGAAGAAGTGAAGACTTGGATGAAGGCCATGGACTCTGGAACTGACACATTGGGGTTCTGGGGCATGAACTCTAATGCTTATGAGTCCTGTTGGTCCATGTCAGTTGAAAAGCTACAGGTTGGCCTACAAATAAAGTCTATAACTGGTTCATTATGGTTTATTACATGATTGATTAACTATTTGCACCTTTCATGATTATTTTCATTTTGATAGGACAAACTTGCCATGTTACAAAAGGAGTTGTTCTCTATGTGGTCATGCCAATGATTTATTTCATCTTCATTGTGATGGAAAACTTATTGTATCTAACCTTCAATGAAAGTTCTATCAACCATCCTGATCTCAAAAGAAAGCTGGTATGGAGCTGAGAATTCACTCAACAAATATGATCAAATTCAGACATGAATTCTATCTTCATCCCATGAAAAGGCAAAGGGTGCAAATAAGGGCAATATTTTGTAAAAACTGCTTGTTTAACACTTGCAGAAAAACCTGTATTAAACTTGTACAATAAAATACTCCTATTCCTCTTTCAAATTTTATTCTGGTAGATAACCTTTTGATATTTTTAAAGTGCAAATCTGATTTCAATCACATAGATAAGAATGGAATGATTCATTGACATTCTAAAATAAAAATTACTGTAGTGTTCACATGAATTGAATATCAAGAATGGATTATATCAATTTTAAAATACATTGCAATAAGTACTATATAAATGTTTTGGGATAAAAATATATTTGTGAACAAAGTAAATAGTGCTAATTTTCCATACTCTTTCAATGTGGTTGTTGTATTGAAAACATTCTATAGTTGAAGTTGACAAAGATGAATGCTGCTGCTGTACCAAGTTAGCTTTTTGAACAGATCCATTCAAAATCTACAATTCATTCATAGCTAGCCAGATTTGGCAAAATATTGATGATAGTGATATAAATGTCTCACTCCAAAGTGTGACATAATGTGGTCTGGTGATGATTGTGGAGGGAGGGCAGATGTCATCACAACCACTATTTCTTTGTTGAAGAGTTCCAGTTTTACCATGAGTCTAATCCTCAATCTCTACAGCCTTTGTTCATAGAGAGGCTTCTAATGACAGTGTGCAAAAACAAAAAATATGTTCCAGAAGAAAACATTGTAATAAAGAAGAAAGTTGTTGCTCTTGATTCAGGATTTTATTTTTCAGTAGGATCCATGCACCCCCTTGCAGTGAACCAAGGATTTTCAAACAACATATTTCATTGATGGCAAAATTTCAATGACCTGAGACTTTTACAGTTTGGGCTCGTAAACCCACCAAATATATGCAGTAATTTCAAAGTATGAACTACTGCTTCTATGTGTGGATACTTATGAAGGAATGCTATTTATATCCCTTCTTTTTAACTGTAGATGGTAACCCAATAGATTGAAGGATCATTGCTTGTTGAACTCAATATACTCAATATATTAATTGCTCTATCATACACAGACTTTTACTAGGATTACAAAAATACCATTTCAACCACATGTTCCATACAAATCAATTCGTAGTTTTCCAGATTTTAGTGTCAGTTTGACAAACAAAGAGCCCAAGCAAGAACAAATTAATGACATGGTGAACATCACAGAGATGAACATAATAGGTTGGTGAATCATCATTAGTAAATAATTGCATCAAAGCAAATTGGCTCATGTGCTCATTGAAGTTATACAGGCACATATTGGTCCTCATGTTGTATTCATTGGTTTCAAAGAAAAAACTCCTTCCAGAAAAGTCAATAGTAGAATCCAGGTACCAATGCACTGGAGGATGTCTATTTTGATGATAGAGGATTCATTTTAAAAAGAACATGGATATTTGATTGACAATGACATTAAGACAAAACTTAGTTGGCATCATCTTCTTGAAAACATCAACGAGAGATTTCTTTGTTGGCCAAAACTCTGGATATCAAAGATATATTCAACAATAACTTGATCTAAAGATTTCTGCTTGGACTGGATTATTTCAATTGTAAAGCACAAAACTTTGACCCTGGACCTAAGTTGGAAAAGTTGTATGTCATTACTCTATTAAAATTAATGACATGAACACTAGCATTGGATATGTCAAGGTATTCTGAAAAATCTTGAAAATGCGAAAACTTTAAGCCAAAAAATGTCTTCTTTGTATGCAATTTTTACATATATACTGTGCCCTTCTCATTGTAAAATAAAAATGATAATTGCCAATTTTTGGAGTTGTCCTTTGGTGCACCCTATATTCAAGAAATCTCTGATGACATATCTTGAAGCCTGTCATATTATGTTTGAAATTGCTGACATTATGACATGTCACCAACATGTCTAGAATATTTTAAATAAGCCCTTGACAAAAGTGGTTGCTCTTTCTATATTTTTTGTTGGAATCTGTAAAGAGTGATATAAAGATTGTACCATTGATGATTGGCATAACATAAACCTAACTAAATATCAAAAACATGAAGACATTGTTGGAAATTAATTGCAAACACAATGATATAATGTGTCAAAAATGTGATTATGGCATTATTAACTTGATTGTTATTAATGGAAGCTACAGAAGGAAGGTATTCAATCCAAGAGGTTGAATTCAATCCAACTGAAGAATAAACCAAATTATAAATTTATTGAATAACCTTAGACCAAGAGTTGAGGAAAAAGGTATACTGGCACCACTTCAAAATTTATACCTCTATATCTTCATCCTCCCCACCCATTCATATCACCACAAAACACTTCACAAAATATCAATAAAGTCATAACTAGTTTTGTTCATAAACAATAGGTTCTTTGCACCTATCTCAATACCTCCTATCTATTCCAACATCTTCTATATGAGTGCTTCAAATTATCATTGTCACAAGTTGTGTTTTCCTTTTCAATAGTATTAGCTCATCATGAAATCAGAGCTGTCATAGAAACATATGAAGTTTGTACTCATCAACCAACTGCATCAAAGTGAAATAGGAATTTTGTGTTGTGCAAATCTAGCTGTAGCCAGAGGATGATTGGATATTATTCTACCTCATTTGGGCCAATGGTCTCTGAACATATGAACATATTGGATGGATAACAACCTAATTGTTTATCCTCTCAATATCAGCTTTCTGCAAAGATATCAACAAGCACAAAAATATTGCAACATATAGTCTAGACTGAAAATGAGTATGGATGGCTCAATTTTGCACAATATGAAATTTAGTTTTTGAGAAATACTTTTCAAATGTAATAAGCAGAGATAATAGTGTAAAGCTTAAATGTGCAGTCAACCATCTTACATTCATGTCAAAAATTAAATGGCCAAAGACTCCTGTAAATCTTTGCTACTGAACTTTGACATCTTGGATCTCTTTGTCTGACAATTTCAAGGTAATTTTCTTTTAATGTTGATTCTAAGATCATTACAGTGACAATTTGAGTGGAAGAATTTTCCTTTTGTAGCTATGTAGTATACATCCTATTTGTAACTATGAAAAGTATGAATTTGTAGTATCCCATAGTATGGGATTGAGCAGTATTTCATGATGGATTTCATTATGTAATTGGGCATAACAATTCAAATCATCAAGCTTAAAAATCCGAAACTAATATTACTTTGGATGTTGTCTCTAATCTCTCCTTTGAAATCAGTCAAATTTTTTGTAACATGTTTTGTACAGCCACATTACAGGGGGAAAGTACAGTATGTCTGTTTCTTGTAGTGCTGTTGCATGAGATACTTTATTCCATCAACACTCTTACAAATGGTTAGATCTAACTTAGATTTTCACTGCATTAGATTTTCACTGCAATAGATTTTCACTGCAATAGATTTTCACTGCATTAGATTTTCTCAGCAAGTTCATTTGTGTCCTTTCCAACTATTGTCAGCTTGAGGCATTGGGTTCAAATTACTCAACCTCCTGAGCCTCCTCATTACCTCCTATGCCATTCAATCTTCCTTTGCAATCAACAAGCTTTCAATTGAGGCCAATGCAAGGTTGCAACAGAAGTTCAAGTAGGTAGGGTTGCTGCTTTGTTCCATGCACAGTATGCTATGACTAAATATGTATGCACTTCTGTTATTACAAGTATAACTGCAAATACCTTTGATAGCCAACAATCAGTCTACAAGAATTGTCAATACTTCATATTGTTATGTGTTAATAAGTAACAAAAATTCTTCTGGAATTATTTTGTGAATGGAATTTTTAAACTTATTCATTGTTACCCATCCTCTTGTGATGTTCCTCCATGCATCCACTTGTCACCACAGCATTGCCCACACCCATAATCTTCTCAACATAACCAGGCTCTTTCACCCACCTGATGAAGTATTCCAAATTAACACACTTTCAACTCATAACAGATGTCATTACAAACTCTTTGATTTTAGATGCAAACCATTCTCTTCAACAGTGTCCAAGGACAGCCAATTTTGGTGCTTCTTGTTCAATCCTCTAGCATTCCCCTCTTGCTTCAATTCCACAATACCTTTTGCTACAAAAGGCCCAAATCAGAAATTGTTGAAAAATATGTCTGAATCATCTGCAGGAGAAGTCCAACAGATGTCTGTAACAATTAATGATTCACACAATCCAAGTTCCTTTGAATATTCCTTCTCTTCAACCATTTCTACACAAAGCATGACAATGCTCACATGACAACATATGGAATGAAAAATTGCCAAAAGAGTGAGGATGAAATGGATGAAATCCCCATCCTGGGCATGCATATCTTAGTGACCATACTTTAGTCAAGGTGTAGTGCCCAAGCAAAACAGTCAGCTGTATATGATCATCCCAAGCCACTATCACTCACCTAATATCCAAGAACTTTGATTGGGAATAAAAGGATCTTTCTGTTAC
>JACCDI010682780.1_pt1 | contig 12641 bp, 11 predicted proteins | sample 7442791 | NCBI WGS metagenome assembly JACCDI01 (sample SAMN15323434, study PRJNA562643) | freshwater metagenome | isolation source: river surface water | place: USA:Blue River Watershed | collected 2017-08-15
AGATTGTTCTTAAGGTTCGTGCTCCCCAGGCCGATGAGCTAAAGCAGATCAAGGCGGGATCCGTCCTGATTGGCATGCTCGATCCCTTTGATAATGCAGGAATTTCTGCCATGGCAGCTCAGGGAATCACTGCTTTCGCCCTTGAGGCCGCACCGCGGACCACTCGCGCCCAGAGTATGGATGTCCTGTCCTCCCAAGCCAATATTGCTGGTTACAAGGCTGTGATGTTGGCCGCAAATGAGTATCAGCGCTTTATGCCCATGCTGATGACAGCTGCCGGAACGGTAAAGGCTGCCCGTATCCTAATCTTAGGTGCTGGAGTAGCCGGGTTGCAGGCCATTGCGACCGCTAAGCGCCTTGGCTCAGTGATTGAGGCCTCTGACGTCCGCCCCGCTGCCAAAGAACAAATTGAATCCCTGGGCGCCAAATTTGTCGATGTACCTTATGAAACCGATGAGGAACGCGAGATTGCTCAAGGGGTTGGTGGTTATGCCCGTCCCATGCCAGAGGCATGGATGAAGCGTCAAGCTGCACTCGTGGCTGAGCGTGCCGCACAAGCTGATATTGTGATTACCACCGCCTTAATTCCTGGACGTAAACCACCTGTTCTCCTACATGCCGATACCGTGGAGAAGATGAAGGCCGGTTCGGTGGTGATTGATATTGCCGCCGGACGCGGTGAGAACGGTTCCGGGAACTGCCCACTGACGCGTGCGGACCAGGTAATCAATCACAACGGCGTCAAGATTGTTGGTTACACCAATTTACCAAGCATGGTGGCTGCAGATGCCTCAGCCCTCTATGCCAGAAACTTGCTTGATTTCATGAAGCTCATCATTAACAAGGAAGGGCAACTTGCCATTCCTGCAGCAGCCGATGACGATATTGTTGCCGCCTGCTTGATGTGCCGTGATGGCCAAGCCATTCGCACCAATTAATTATTGAGGGAACTAAAATGGATGCTGCTGCTATTCAAAGTCTATTAACCGTCCAAAACATCACGGTTTTTGTATTAGCCATTTTTGTTGGCTACCACGTGGTCTGGAATGTAACGCCTGCTTTGCATACCCCGCTCATGTCGGTCACGAATGCAATTTCAGGAATCATCATTGTGGGCGCCATGTTACAAACAGAAGTCATCAATGGCGATGAAATTACTCTAACTAGCTTGATTGGAGCGCTAGCTATTTTCCTCGCGTCTATCAATATCTTTGGTGGTTTTATGGTCACGCGGCGAATGCTTGAGATGTTCAAGAAAAAAGCTCCGAAGAACGAATCGGCTGGTCACTAATAAGAGAACACATCATGTCAAACTTCACAGCCATTTCTTATCTTGTTTCGTCCGTGCTATTTATTTTGGCACTCAAAGGACTCTCGTCCCCAACCACCTCACGCCAAGGCAATCTCTATGGCATGGTTGGGATGGCACTTGCGGTTATTACTACCTTCCTAATTCCTTCCTTTAAACCGGTATATTGGTTAATTGGTGGAGCGATTATTGCGGGCGCCATCATTGGCTCAATTGCAGCGCAACGCGTGCAAATGACCAAGATGCCTGAGCTCGTCGCTTTAATGCACTCCTTTGTTGGTTTGTCAGCGGTGTTGATTGCGGTAGCTGCGGTCTTTAATCCTGCCCAAACCCACAGTGGCGCTCAAAAAATTGAGCTGTTTATTGGTGCATTCATCGGTGCGATTACCTTCACTGCATCAATTATTGCTTTTGGAAAACTCTCTGGTAAGGTCAGCGGTAAACCGGTGAGTTTTTCTGGGCAACACTTGCTTAACTTGATCATGGCCATCTTGATGGTCGCTGCTGGCGTTGCATACTTCCTCACTGATAGTCACGCCGCATTTTTGATTATGTGTGCAATTGCTCTTGTACTCGGTATCACCTTGATTATTCCGATTGGTGGAGCCGATATGCCGGTAGTAGTATCGATGCTCAACAGCTACTCTGGTTGGGCGGCAGCTGGTATTGGCTTTACCCTCAATAACCCTGTGTTAATTATTGCGGGCGCTTGCGTGGGATCCTCCGGTGCGATTCTGTCTTACATCATGTGTAAGGCTATGAACCGCTCAATTACCGCTGTTCTACTCGGTGGCTTTGGTGCCGAAGCCGCTGCTGGCGGCGAGGATGGTGGTCCCAAGAACTACAAAACAGGTTCAGCAGAAGATGCTGCCTTCTTGATGACCAATGCTGACACGGTGATTATTGTTCCGGGTTATGGTCTGGCGGTAGCACGCGCTCAGCATGCCCTCAAAGAGCTGACCGAGAAGTTAATTCATCATGGGGTGACCGTTAAGTACGCCATCCACCCCGTTGCTGGTCGCATGCCAGGGCATATGAACGTACTCTTAGCAGAAGCAGAAGTCCCTTACGACCAAGTTTTTGAGATGGAAGACATTAACAGTGACTTTGGACAGGCTGACGTGGTTCTCGTGTTGGGTGCCAACGACGTGGTGAACCCTGCGGCACGCACACCAGGCAGTCCTATCTTTGGTATGCCAATTCTTGAGGCATTCAAAGCCAAAACCATCATCGTTAACAAGCGTTCTATGGCAGCTGGCTACGCTGGCTTAGACAACGAACTCTTCTACATGGACAAGACCATGATGGTCTTCGGTGATGCCAAGAAGGTCGTGGAAGATATGGTCAAGGCGGTTGATTAAAACTTTTCTCTAAAAAATCAAAACGGGGCAAATGCCCCGTTTTTTTATTAGTTAAAACTTAATTAAGCTGAATCTTTGCCTTTTCAATTACCGACTTCCAGCGCGAAATATCAAAGTTATATAAATCAGTAAACTGCTGTGTATTCATTGGAGCAATCTGGACTCCAGCTTTAATAAATCGCTCTTTTACTTCTGGTGTATCTAACATTTTTAAAATGGTACTGTTCAAGATTGAAATAACGTCCTTTGGAGTACCTGCCGGAACAAATACACCCTGCCATAAAGTCATCTCGTAACCTTTTACTCCCGCCTCTTGCAGAGTTGGTAGCTCAGGAGCTCCAGAAAAACGATTCTTACTTGTGACAGCTAATGCCCTAACCTTCTCACCTTTGTATAGTGGCAACCCTACCGGCATCCCTGCAAAATAGAAATCAATTTGCCCCCCCAGTAGATCTGTTACAGCTGGTGAACCGCCCTTATATGGAACATGAATTGCGCGTAAACCAGTACTAGATAAAAATAATTCCCCCGCCATATGGTCAGAATTTCCCATACCAGAGGATGCAAAACTCATTTTTCCTGGATTTGCCTTCAGGAGTTCTATCAGATCTGCAACAGTTTTAGCCTTTGAATTATTATTTACAAGAAGAATATGAGGTGTGGCTGCAACACCGACTACCGGAAGCAAATCTTTCTGTCCATTAAAAGGTAATTTGGGGTTAGCTGCCACGTTAATTGCCAAACCATTTTGGGCAAATAAAATCGTGTAACCATCTGGGGCACTTTTTGCAACAATATCAGCGGCAATTGTTCCAGCTGCACCACCACGATTTTCTACCACTACTGGTTGTTTGAGGGCAGCACTCAAATCATTCGCGATAATTCTGCCAACAATATCTGTAGCGCTACCTGGGGCAAAACCGATCATCATCTTAATTGGCTTGTCTGGATAGGCTGCCATTGCTGGACTAATTGTAAGCATCGCAATTATTGCAATGATTTTTTTTGCATAATTTTCTTTAATCCATTTCATCTTTTGTCTCCTTAATTTATCAATTGAAATTATTAATTGGTAAAACGCCCACTTCTTCTGCACAAACATTTAATGCTTTTAATATTTCTTTAGAAATTGGTATTCCATATTTCATTCTTTGTTCCATCAGTTGATGGGCTCCTTCACCGGGTATTCGAATTTCACTCACCCCTGGTAATTTGCTTGATTCTTTAATATCTAAAACTACTTTTGAGATACGCTGAATAAATTCATCTTGATCACCGAATGCACTTGGATCAACAGCAATCAATGCCTGACCTGTGTTTGTAATCAAATCATGATGCGCATTGAAATCGATTGTCTCCTTTCCAACTGAGGCGCCATTCAACGATCCAGCCAGAAAACTAATCATCAAAGCAAGGCCATAACCTTTGTGCCCCCCAATTGGTAAGAGCGATCCATTTGATGCTTCCATAGGATTTGTTATGGGTTTACCGGCTCTATCGATCATCCAACCTTCAGGAATCATTTCCCCCCGTTGGGCCGCTAATTTAACCTTGCCATAGGCGGCTACGGTTGTTGCAATATCCAATATAACTATTGGTTTGGCAGGTATTGCAATTGCAATTGGATTCGTAGATAACAATAAATCAATCCCACCCCATGGCGCCATATGATTAGCATTACCAACGGCCATATAGATTCCTATTAATCCTGCCTCGGCAAGCATTCGGACGTAAACAGATGCTGCGCCTGAGTGATTGCCATGATGGCTTCCAATCCAGCAGACGCCATAATTTTTGGATTTTTCAATCGCTCGCTCAACCGCCTTTGCCATGACCAGATGACCTAGAGCATTATCACCATTTAACAAAGCAGTTGCACCCTGATCTTTATCAAATTTAATATTTGGATGCAAATTGATTCCGCCAGCTCTTATTCGCTTCATATATGCGGGTAAGCGAAATATGCCATGTCCATCCGCTCCAACCAAATCAGACTGAATCATCAGACTAGCTACTATCTTCGCATCAGTCTCTGGCACTCCTACAGCTATAAAATTATGTTTTATGAAGTCTTCAGCTTGAGCAACTGGAATGTTAATGCTAGTCATAAACTATCCCTATTCCGACTTCCTCTAAATTCCATGCTATAGGTGTATAAATTTTGGGGATGATGAGTAATTGTGGATTCAAATAACTCATCATTGGCGTTGTAATACCTTCGAATAATTACTAAACACGGATCTTTTTCCTTGATTTTTAATCGCGATGCAATCTGATGAGTTGCGCTAGTTGCATATACATCTACTTCAGCACGATCAATTTGAGTGCCGTATTTGTTTTCAATTTGCTCAAATACCATTGAATTTGAGTGATCTGGATCATTAGTTAAGGATGCGAATTTTGGAAGAATAAAAATATCAGTCCACGCAATAATCTGATCTGATCCCATTTGTTTTCGAATCCCTCCAATGTGATACCAGGATGAATGAACTGCGGCGCCCACAAGTTTGCTTTGAGTTTGATCGAGCTCAATATACTCTTCTACTAAATTCGTACGATACGTATCTCGTGGATAGCGCAATATATCAACTGGCGAATTAAAACTAAACGTAAATTTTCGGGGTACCTGCCTTGAGATTACTTGTGTAGGAGCGCCCTGACGTCTAAGAATTAATCCGCTGGTCTCTAGCGTCTGCAAAGCATGTCGCAATGTATGTCGACTTGCGTTATAAGTTCTACATAAAATGCTCTCCGAAGGAAGCGATGAGCCCACTGGCCACGCCCCCTCTCGGATTCGCTTAGCCAATAAAGTTGCTAAAGACTGGTATAGAGGTATTCGACTTTTCAAGCTAACTAAGGCCAAACATTTTCTTTCCAGCAATCGGCAATCTTGCCTTCAAGATATCTCCGGATAAAGACTCGGTAATGTATAAATCTTTACCATCTTGACCCCCAAAACACAGGTTCGCTAAGTGATGGTGATGATGGTTTTCCGAATAAATAAGGTGAGTTGGTAGCATATTGCTATCAAAACGCCAAATCCCGATTCCTAAATGGCAAACGAGCAAGCCATTTTCAGAATCCATTTCGATACCATCAGGTCCGGCAACGCCTCCCGTCAATTGAACTGCAACACCAGTTTTTGAAACAGATCCATCTGCCATCAGAGGTAAGCGCCAAATTTGTTGCGATCGAGTAGCGGCTACAAATACATGCTTCTCTTGGGTATTTAGAGTAATTCCATTTGGACTAGGAATATTCAGCACCAAACGATCCAATTGCCCATTAGCTCTTAACCGAAATACTCTTCCTGTAGGGTCGGCTATCCCAGTTTGTCCTTGGTCTGTAAAGTATAGATCACCGTTTGCCGCAAAATGTAAATCATTCAAGCCCTTAAACGCCTCACTATACATCGAGCCTAAGATGGTCTCTAGTTGGCCAGTTTTCGTATCTAGAGCTAATAAACCTTTTTTGTAATCACAAATGAATGCGCGGCCATCTTTGTGGAATTTCAAACCATTTGGCCAACCATCATATTGAGTGATTAACTCCCAATCACCCTTCGGCGAAATTCTAAATATTCTGCCAAATGGGATATCAACAAACCATAAATTACCTTCACGATCAAAAGAAGGTCCCTCCAAAAAACACTCCACTTCAGCATTTTGCCGATTTGGATCCGACCAACTCGTTCTCGACTTCTTGCGAAACTTTGCTGGCATGGACATAAATACCTCGGCCTTTATTTTTTCGACTGGCTGAAATGGGTTTTGCATTGTCATTAAATCACTCCTAGTAAAAGTTATACGTATAAGTTTAATTTATAAGTTTGATCTTACGCTTCATATTTAACCACAAACAGTGTTAATCTAGCCTTTAAGTTTATTGGTAAATAAATCAAATTTAACTTATACGAATAAGAAGGATTGTATGAAGAGCGTTGTTGTAATTGGCACTGGAACTATGGCCTCTGGCATTGCTGCTGGATTCATCTCCCAAGCTGTACCAGTTGTAATTCTGGGGAGGAGTAAAGAGAAGGCCACATTATGTTTAAACAAATCCATGGAACTAGCCAAAAAAATTGGTCTCTATGGCAACTACGCAAACAAAACAAGCGATGAAATTAAAAATCTTCAGATTGCTGAGAATTTAGAAAGTTGGAATGATTGGGGTACAAGCCAGTGGATTATCGAAACGATTTCTGAAAACTTATCTGTTAAGCAGGATTTATTTAGAAAACTTGATCAAATCGTACCAAAACACATTCCAATCGGAAGTAATAGCTCTGGCTTTCCGATTACAAAGATAAGCGAGGGACTGGCTACCACTAATCGTATGTTTGGCGCTCATTACTTTATGCCCGCAGAAATTGTCCCACTGGTTGAAATAGTACTTGGTGAGAAATCTGACATAAAAATTGCTGAAGAAGTAGTTCATTTGTATCGAACTATTGGCAAAAAGCCGGTTTTAGTAAAAAAAGACATACCAGGATTTTTGGCCAATCGAATTCAGCATGCATTGATGCGTGAAGCACTTTCCTTGGTTGAAGCTGGTATTGCAACTCCTGAGGATATTGATGACGCAGTGCGATTTAGCTTTGGGTTTCGATATGCTGCCGTAGGCCCCATGACCCAAAAAGAAATTTCAGGATGGGATGGGATGGCGAATGCTGCCAAAGAAATTTATCCATCACTGTCAAATATCACTCTGCTTCCAAAGAAATTACAAGATTTGATGGATGATGGAAAAACCGGAATGAAAGCTGGTGAGGGTTTTAAGAAATGGAGTGAAGAAGAAATTAAGAGTGTTACTGATCTCTATAGCAGAAGATTGAAGGCTGCATTTGACGTCCTTAACATGGAATAACGCAATATCCACCAGCTATGGCATCTTTCAACCTTTCCGAATTTGGATTCACTCCAATTCCAGGTAAAGCTAATTTTTTACAGTTAAGAAATCCTCTATCAGCTACTAACGCAGCTTCACAGATATCAAACCTCAAATACTGATTTGACATGCTAAATCCCCAAGGAACATTTCCAATTGCAAATCCAAGGGCTGCAGTTGATGCGGCACTAATTGATGTTTCTGCTACTTTGCACGCCAAATTAATCTTTAACCCATTTTTTTCTAATAATCGCGCGCACTCCATACCCTCCATCAATCCTCCTGTTTTAATTAATTTCAAACTTGCCCCATCCAAGGCTTTTAGCTCAGTAAATCGCTCAATTTCGCTGACCCCATGGATCGATTCATCTAGGCCAATCAGTATTTTTGATTTTTGCTTAAGTTCTCGAAACAATAGCTCGGAAGAATTAGCCGAAATCAACTGTTCAGCAAATGTTAGTAATTTTGTTTTATCTGAAGTACAAAATTTAACGGCATTTTCTAAGGTCATGGCTCCATTAGCATCAACGGAAATAACATCACCATTTAATAGTGTGCATAATTTCTCAACTCTCTCCAGATCTCTCTCCAAAGGAAGGAGTCCCACTTTAATTTTCCAATGTCGAAACCCTTCTTTACGAAGCTCCTTTGCATCGCGTAACTCTTTTTCTTCATCCCCGCCCAACATCCTAAGAATCGGGAGCGGGGGTGGATCTTCAAAGCCTGTCCCCATGAAATTTTTTCTCAAAAATTGCCATAAAGGAAGATTTTTCTGCTTGGCATGCAAATCAAGTAACGCCATTTGTAGACATGATTTAGCAGATGTATTTCCATATAGGACACGGTTAAATACACCGCTAAAGTCGAGTGGGGTTCCCCAGCTCAAATCTCGGACTTTTGATATCAAATATCGAAGATTGGCAACCAAGCTATCTAAAGTTTCACCTGTCATAAGAGGCGCAACTGAAGCCTCGCCCCAACCGACCAGACCACTGTCGTCGATCAGTTGTAAGACTACTGTTTTTGCTTCGTTAATTGTTTCCCCAGACATTTTGATAGGGTCAATCAACGGAATCGATAAAGGATATATCTGTGCTTGAACAATTTTCATTAGTGTATTTATTAAATCATAAAAAAGGAGATGTTATGCGTAAATTTATTCTTGCATTATCTGCGATTGGAGTGTTTTTATCCCCTATTTCACAAGCTCAAAATTATCCGAATCAACCCATTAAATTAATCATTCCATTTGCTGCAGGAGGGCCTTCGGATGTTTTAGCAAGGGGCTTTAGTCAAAAATTAGGGGAGTCGCTTGGACAGCCAATCATTATTGATAATAAGCCGGGGGCTGGAACCAATCTTGCCGCAGACTTTGTAGCAAAATCAAAAGCAGATGGCTACACATTATTCTTGATGATGGTTGGAACTCAGGCAATTAATGAGGCTCTCTACAAAAAACTCAATTACAACACTATTAAAGATTTTGCACCGATATCACTAGTTGCCTCATCATCACTGATGTTAGTAGCAAATCCTAGTGTTCCAGCTAAAAATGTTAGTGAGTTGATAGCATACGCAAAAGCAAATCCCGGTAAGGTTAATTTTGGCTCTTCTGGGACTGGAACTCCTTTGCATTTAGGTGGTGAATTGTTTAATGTTCAGGCTGGCGTTAACTTAATACATGTTCCATATAAGGGTGCTGCTCCAGCCCTTACTGACGTGCTGGGCGGACAAATTCAAACAGCAATGGTCGGAACTCCAGCCGCTTTACCTTATGTAAAAAGCGGAAAACTTACAGCCATCGGTGTTACTAGCCTAAAGCGCTCATCAAATGCCCCTGAAATTCCAGCAATTTCGGAAACGCTTCCTAAATTTGAAGTTGAGCTTGTTTACGCTATGGTTGCACCTGCTGGCACTCCGAAGGATATTATCAATAAGTTAAATTCAAGTCTAATTTCAGTATTAAACAATCCTGAAATTAAGTCACAACTTAACTCAAAAGGATTTGATGTTATTACAAGCACTCCAGATCAACTTGGCGAATACATCAAATCTGAAATTGCTAAATGGGCGCCGATTGTTAAAAAATCTGGTGCTACAGCTGATTAATTTGGAAATTATTAGGATTGCACCATGATTGAATTCTCAAACAAAAGGGTGATTGGCCCCGTTATTCGACTTCACCCAAGTGACAACGTAGTTGTTGCGAGAATTGATGCCTCAATTGGAATGAGCGTTCCTGATGAACAATTTACTATTCGCAGTCAAGTCCCAGCAGGCTATAAAATTGCGGCTCGCAAGATACCTAAGGGCGAACCTATTCTTAAATACAACGTAATTGTCGGGTTCGCAGCCTCGGATATCGAGGCTGGATCAATGGTGCACTCTCATAATACTGAGTTTAAAGAATTTGATAGAGACTATGCTCATGCAAGTGCATATAAGCCGGTTGACTATATTCCGGATGGAGAAAAGGCGACCTTTAAGGGAATCGTTCGAGAAGATGGAAAAGTTGGCACTCGTAACTATATTGGAATCCTCTCTACGGTAAATTGCTCAGCAACTGTCGTTAAAAAAATTGCTGAATATTTCACACCAGATAGACTTAAAGATTATCCTAATATTGATGGTGTTGTTGCGTTCTCACACTCTATCGGATGTGGTATGGAAATGACTGGTGAGCCAATGCAATTGCTAAGAAGAACAATGGCTGGCTACGCTAAACATCCAAATCTGGCTGCTGCACTCATTATTGGTCTTGGGTGTGAACGCAATCAGCTTAAAGGCCTCCTTGACCAAGAAAATCTCAGCCCAAACTCTCGTCTACATACTTTCATTATGCAAGAGACTGGCGGGACTCGAAAAACAATTGAAGCGGGGATTGCGGCGATTAAGGATTTGCTCCCTGAGGCAAACCTATCAACACGCTCAGTTGTTTCTGCAAGCCACTTAACAGTTGGATTACAGTGCGGTGGATCCGATGGTTTTTCATCAATTACTGCAAATCCTGCCCTTGGCGCTGCAGTTGATATTTTAGTTAAACATGGTGGCACCGGGATTCTTTCTGAGACCCCTGAAATATATGGCGTTGAACATACACTCACCAGAAGGGCCGCATCTAAAGAAGTTGGTGAAAAATTGATTGAACGAATTCGCTGGTGGAAAGATGAATATTCCGTTAATCGGGATGTGCAAATCAATGGCAATGTCAGCCCAGGGAATCAAATTGGCGGACTTGCAAATATCTTTGAAAAATCACTTGGTTCCTCAATGAAAGGTGGGACTGGCCCACTAATGGATGTTTACAGATATGCGGAGCCAGTTAAAACTAAAGGTTTTGTCTTTATGGATACGCCCGGCTTTGACCCGGTTTCTGCAACTGGACAAATCGCTGGGGGAGCCAATCTCATAGCATTTACGACTGGACGTGGTTCTATGTTTGGATCAAAACCGGCACCCTGTATCAAATTAGCTACCAATACCCCAATGTATAACCGGTTGGAAGAAGATATGGATATTAATTGTGGAGAAATATTAGACGGAAATATTTCTGTACAAGATATGGGTCAAAAAATCTTTAAGCTTTTCTTAGAAATTGCCTCTGGCAAAAAATCTAAGAGTGAGGAGTTGGGACTGGGTGATCATGAATTCGTTCCGTGGCAAATTGGAATTATGAGCTAAATGTTGAACACGAAATAGAATATTATCGATATCCCAGTTGATCTTTATGGGTGCGCTCTTGACCGTCTACAAATAGTTTTTTACATAATCCTGCCCCACTGCTATGAGGCTTCTTGCTAGCCTCTTTTTGCATCTGAAACATGGCCTCAAAACAATCGCGGCGGTGATCATATTGACTGATAACAGTTTTGACCTCTTTACCCTTATAAAAATAGGTGAAATCAAGTGTCCAATACTGATCACCTAAAGGAATTGGCTCGCCCTTTTTAAGAACACTGGGTTCCTGCTTTACCTGTGGGGCACATCCAAATAAGAACAGCGTGGCCACAACACCTAAAATTTTATTCATTAGAAATAGTCACTATTTATAGCTTGTACCAAGCTATGGTATCGATATTTTTGAGAAATAAAAAGGGCAGCCGAGGCTGCCCTTTGTTTTGGACCGAAGTCTTAATTACATCATTCCGTCCATACCACCCATACCGCCCATACCACCCATACCGCCTGGCATACCGCCGCCAGCAGATTCCTCTTTGGGAGACTCTGCAATTGCGCAGTCAGTGGTCAGTAATAGTGCAGCAACCGATGCGGCGTTTACTAATGCGGTTTTGGTTACCTTGGTTGGATCAATCACACCTTGAGCAACTAAGTCACCATACTCGCCAGTCGCGGCGTTGTAACCATGATTACCTTTACCAGCTGCTACCGAGTTCACCACGACGCTTGCCTCATCGCCTGCATTAGAAACGATGATACGAAGTGGCTCTTCCATGGCACGCAAGACGATGCTGATACCAGCATTTTGATCGGGGTTATCGCCCTTGAGGCCAGCAATACCTTGCTTTGCACGAATGAGCGCAACACCGCCGCCAGGAACAATTCCCTCTTCCACGGCTGCACGGGTTGCATGCAAGGCATCATCAACACGCGCTTTCTTCTCTTTCATCTCTACCTCGGTTGCAGCACCGACACGGATCACAGCGACACCACCAGCTAACTTAGCAACGCGCTCTTGTAATTTCTCGCGGTCATAGTCGCTTGTGGCTTCGTCGATCTGCACCCGAATATTCTTAACGCGGGCTTCGATCGATTTCGCATCGCCTGCACCATCAATAATGGTGGTGTTCTCTTTGCCAATTTCAACACGCTTAGCTTGTCCGAGATGCTCAAGGGTGGTCTTCTCGAGGGTTAAACCAACTTCCTCAGCAATCACTTGGCCACCGGTCAAGATCGCAATGTCTTCCAACATTGCTTTACGGCGATCACCAAAACCAGGAGCCTTCACAGCACAGGTCTTTAAGATGCCACGAATGTTATTCACGACCAAAGTTGCCAAGGCCTCGCCTTCAACATCTTCGGCAACGATCATCAATGGGCGGCCTGACTTTGCAACTTGCTCGAGA
>JACCDI010838114.1_pt1 | contig 12641 bp, 6 predicted proteins | sample 7442791 | NCBI WGS metagenome assembly JACCDI01 (sample SAMN15323434, study PRJNA562643) | freshwater metagenome | isolation source: river surface water | place: USA:Blue River Watershed | collected 2017-08-15
AAAATGATTCTTCATGCAATGGACCCCTCCCCCAGTTTTCGAACATTGTCCATAAACCAGGTATTCGAAAATTATTTCAGTTCACAGCAAAAGACACGACTAAATCCGACTCGTTGTACATGTTTTTACAGAACCCAACCACAACTGTCAACAAATTGCAGCGACACAATAGAGCGATACCTCAGGGACAGAAATGGCATTTTATATTTCAGGCGATACCATTATTGTTGATTACAGTCCAAACCACGTTGACATTGCTTCATTTCCTCCGAAACAAGCACAACGGTTAGCAAATGACACACGCAAAAATTCACAAAGCTATTGATAAAAAATAGTCGCAAATTCGCTGACTCATCATTCCGGTACGTTCGTTCAGAGTCGATCAACTCGACACAAATAGACATCAGCCCATATCCCCATTTGGTCAAACCCAGTCCACTAGCGTAACTCCAAATAAAAATATAGCCGCCCAAGGTCATTTTTACAAACACTTACCATCAAATCCATCCACTCTGACTCTTCAATCTTGGGCATCCTCGAATATCCCTTAGCGGCGATGTAGTTGAATGCCTCCTCGAAGAAATCAAAGTAAACTCGCTGCCCCTTCTCCTCTCGGACCAAAAAATCTCCCTTCTCGAAGCCTGCGGAAATGGTGGCGATGCACCGGGGGTATTTGCGGGTGAGGAATTCGATTGGGAGTTGGGCAGGGGCGCCTCCTTGCTTTGCTAATTTGTCGGACATCGTGAATGATTGTGCAGGATATCTCTACAGAGGTGTGTTCGGTGAATATTGTTTTGAAGGAAGCGGCGGGAAGGATAGGTCAGAAGCCGGCGGCAATTGTCATGGAAAATGACCTATCAGTTTGACCAGGTCATTTAGTGATTTTTTTATTTTCATATTACGTCGAGTTTTAGAGCAAAACCACACACTGAACCCGTTTTTGTGACTGCTTATGAGGCTTCGCAAAAGTGGCATAATTGTTCAATTTCATTACTTCTTATGATATCAAATGGATTTTGATTTTCGACTTTGGAGGCTGTTGAATTGAGCTGCAGATATTACCCTAGAACAGTAAATTAAGAAAATCAAACACATGAGAGTTCACATTGTATGAATTCCACTTGATTATTATGGCGTTTTAGTAAGCCGGCAAAAATGATCAGCAACAACTTGATTATCAATAAAATGATTATTGTTGGCTATACTTCGAATTAAAAAATATGTTATCATGCCATCAAAAGCAAAAATATATGTGTTAGTCATTATTCCACTTGTCTTGCAATTTCAAATTTTTAAATATGTAACCCAATTTAATACACCAACAAATCTAACCACATCCATCAAAGCCACAATTATATTTAAGATGTGATGAGAACTATTGTGCAAGAACTAATATTTTTTGAGAATTGGTGGCAACCTTTTCTACAACCAAAATTCAAATGATACTGCATCATCTCAATGAAGATATGCCAGGTAATCAAGTAATGTCAAATGAAATGCATCCAAATAGAATTATGATTTTGAATCACCAAAAGATTAGACTAAACTCATCAAAAAGTGCACCTATGAATGTGTCTCCACCATGATTACCTTGTTGATTTGGCTAACTCTCCAACTAAATAATCTCAAAAATGTGGAATAGGTCACAAAAGGAAGAGTACAATTACAATTAAATAACATAAATTCAGGCTGACAGCTGGCATAACAGTATCCCTGAACAAGGGAATCATCTTATTCATTCACTCCATTAGTCTCTATCCACCATATATTATTCCAACAGGACAGAGCTGCTTGCCAAACAAGCCAATCAAACAAGCTAAATCAATGGATTGAAAGTCTTCAGCAATATTTATTGACTATCATTTGCAACTTTACAGAGTTAGTAAGGATACAAAGTATTATGAAGCAAATAAGTTCAAATGGGAAGAATGAAAAAAGTAAGCAAGTAAGACAAGACGCCAAAAATAAACATGCATATTGAAAATTAAATGAGATGCAAAGAAAATAAGTAAAGAGTTGGAGCAGTCATAATACAAAGGGAATTTTCCCACTACATAAAAGAAGAATGGTTACTGGGGAAATGTACTGAAACCACTTGAAGAACAAGCAAATAATGCCTGTCTACCACCATCAGAATTTCAACTTGGGTCTGCAATATTGTTATCAAGAAAATCATCCAGAAAATGAATCATGATGATGAATGGCCACCCTGACTTCCTTGTTTGAGCTGATTCTCGTCCAAACCTGACCCAATCAATATCGCTTTCATCAAGTACGAAAATTAAATCATCATTTTGCATGAATCGGTGCAGCTGTGTTTAGGAAGTATGACACATATTCCCTTGTGAGTGGTCGGTCAACGTTGAAAAATACGACTCTATTTGGGATATTCCTAATTACTATCCGTTACGCGAATTTTCGCAGACTTGGAGTTTTTGTTTAAGAATAGAAACGACGCTTTCAGATTCAGCGTTATCCCGTCTCGTCAAAGGTGCGGTCAAAAGGCGTTTTGAACAAATATTCCTTCGAGTCAAACTCTCTCAACTTCACAGTTCCCCCGGCGCATTTTTCCGTCTTACTAGTGTCGAAATCCCTATCCAATAATGATTTACCTTCCTTTCCAGCGCAAAATGCAATTTTCTCCAATGTTGCAGAATCAATAAAGTGCTTTATTATATTCCAAAATGTTCTGAGGATTTAGTGGAAGGCATGTGATGGATTAGCTAAATTGGTATTTTATATAGGCTGTAAAATTTGACTTCCCATGAAATTTCAACCAGAATTCTTACCTAAAGACTAGAGGAGGGTCACAGATGTAAGCTCTGTGCATTCTTTCAGGGTAATGACCTTGTAGAATTGTCAGTGTGTGTTTAACAGTTGACATTGGGGGAGCATTTGTCTGTAAAAACGATGCATTGCCATTGCGCATGATCAGATAACAAACTACTGGACTCCATATAAAAAACTTTTTCGGAGCAACTCACCAACTTAAATCCTTGGTAACCAATCACAATGCAAACTTTTTCCCTCCCAGATTTCCTCCTCGAACAAGCAATGGCCCTTTCCAAATGATACACCAAGTGCCGCATATTGTTGATCTCATCCGTGGAATTCTCACGTCCCGGAGTCAAATACAAAATGCACCGTCCATCTTTGTCGTACCCACGACTATAAATTTTGCCGGTTTCGTTCTCGTGCGCTATGATATTTGCAAGCTGAGTCAATTCTTTCTCACTCTCCGGGCTCAAATCTGATCTTTGTTGAGAATTGTTGATATGATCAAAGCATCTTTTGATGTCTTCGACCCCAAACTCCTCACGCCATTTCAATGTTGATTTGATTTTTCGTATTGCTTCCTCTAAATTTCCTTTCTCGGCACGATAGTGTCTCAGAGGCATATTTTCGTCAGCCAAAAATTTCTTTTCCCGGGGAGTTAGCGCATTCAGAATAGCTATTACTCCGGAAGATTCGTCGTATATGAATCCATTCGAAGTGGCGATTGCTACACGACGTTCATGGTCCAATTGGGTACAATCATCTACTAGTGGGGGTACTTCGTTCGAATATTCCTGCGGTGGAATTTCCTCGCGCTGCGAAAGATCACTTCGCTGTGATACATCGTTTTCTTCTCCCCATGATTCCAGAGAGAATGACGATTGAGAATGAGTAATGATGCAAGAACGGGAATCTTCCCTTTGAAGGCAAGTAGAGTTGGTCTTGTCTTGATCGAAAGATCCTTTCAGGAGTGAGCGTGAACGGAGGAGTGTGCGGGCCGAAGTCGTCAAGGGGATTGTCATTTTAATTCAAAATTCTGGATCAAAAAACGAGAGCACAAAAACGTTTGAATCGTAAATAAATAGTATTGTAAATAATATTGTAATCCTTATCAACCCTCCCAAAATCTATTTCTTTTTGATAATTAATAACAAGGTACTATTATTGTCACGGCTTGTGGTCGGCGGGAAACAAGATGAATGGAGCAATTCTCGTGGTGGAGCCTGCTACCTAATTATTACCTCGGGAAGACAGATGCTACTTGACTTCAATTCCCAGATATCAAGTTTTGAGTCGTTCATATTTTTTTTCTCGAATTGCAACAATGGAACAAATACTTCATTTCTAGTCCACTCAGATATAACGCACCACGTAGTACCAGGATTTGAAAGCGGGAACTTTTATTTTTCTTTGTATTACACTCATTGATGCGCACGTGCCAACAGCCAAGCCAAATAATATCATGTGGTACAACAATACTACCAAAGTCACAACATCACAACATGAAACGAGAGCCTTCCACTTCCACGTTGATATCATAAAAACTATCAAAAAAAATTTTCAAATAATATGGAAGCAGAATCCTGTTATCGATTACACCCGTTGACATCGCCCCGACAATGCACCGGCTATCCACCCGCCATAATTCGCGACGAACCAGAAAATGAACTCAATTTCCTACTCGAAGAATTGAAGTGTCAGAGAGATGATTCGAAATTGCCGAATCGTCCGACGCAAAAAAAGCCAACCAATCAAGCTTTGGCGTGCTCTTTGGTCACGAGTGGTAGCCACTTCAACTTCAAATATTCGATTGCAACTTCAGAGGAACTCACGCAACAACTTCTAACCGAGTCTAGGAAAATTGATATAGCAAAACCGGTGATCATAATTTGCCATGGATTTATGAGTTGGAGGAATCAGATGCTTCTTGCAAATCTTGCTTCCAAGCTTTCAAAGGAGCTGGGTGTGCATACACTTCGATTTGATTTTACTGGCAATGGTCATTCGTCAGGAGAATGGAAGTACGCCAATTATAAACAAGAAGTTGAGGATCTTGGCACTGTGGTTAATTTTGTCAAGAGTGGATTGGGGTGTAAGGTCGGATGTATCATTGGCCATTCTCACGGGTTTTCTGCAGTGTTACATTATTCTTCAATGACTAATATGGCAAATGAATCTGACCGAGAAAATGATCGCTGCAAATATTATGTAAATTTGGCCGGGAGATTCTCTGACCCCGACGAAGATGACCCATTAAGTAAGTTTTCGCTTGAACAGCGTGAAGAATTGAAGGATAAGGGATGTTTTCAAATAAATTCCTTTTTTGGGGATAGGTCATTCACAGTGACAAAAGATAGAATTGAAGCCAGAAAAATGCACAGAACTTCGGTATATCTAAATAAGTTGAAGCAAAATGATCACGGAATAAAATTCCTGACAATTCATGGAAGCGCGGACTCTGTTGTTCCGGTCGATAGTGCCCATCGGTTTCGTGATGGAACTAGTAACCATTTGCTTCGAATTATCGAAGGAGCGGATCACAACTTCAATGGATTGAAATTCATCGACGACATTGCATCAAATGTTATTGATTTTTTGCCACTAAGATGGTAGTGATCATTTAATAAATTTTTATATAAGAGTCTTAATGAACGTGTCATCGCAAGAACTACCTAGCTTCTAAGCAACGAACGTTGAACATCAAGCGTTAGTTAATGCATTTGCAAGGAAGCTACCATATCAAATACAACGAACATAAACAAAATTAGGAATATCTCTTTTCAGCTCTGCGTAGTCGTCAATCCTCGTCTTCACCTCTTTCAATTTCGTGCTTTACGTCTATTTCATGCTGTACTTCGACATCATTGTCGTCATCATCGGGCCTCTCTCTTTTCTTTCCTCTCGATTTGATCAATTGCTCGTGGCAGATTGCATGCTGCGCCAATAAATCGTTCGCCATATGCCATAAGTCATGGTGTGTTTTTGACCCTTCCTCCTCGTTCAGTAAGATTTTGTTGCATAGGGGTACATGGCATGTAGCGCACATCCAAGTGGTCTTGCGTTTAACTTTACTATCCGAGCACAAAATGCAAGCCCTGTCACCAGCTTTGTTATTTTCGGATTTTGGTATTTTCACTGCAAGATGAAGATGCCTATCACTGAAATGTTTACGAACCTTCCTCAAATCCTCTTGAGTGGCAAAAGCCTTGAGTTGGCCGTGTTTTACAGGATGCAGCCCCTTTTGCTTCCTGTTTTCGAGGATGGAGTCGATTTGGTCATCGGTGGTTTGACCCACGATGGTCATATTGGACCGCGCCTGGAAAGCTGCTTCCTTCTTCGAACAATGCTCGCAACTGGAAGATCTTTTGATTGCCTCAAGCTCATCTTTGAGTTCATTTTGAGTTACAATTATTTCGTTTATCATGGTTCTCGCAGTTAGAATATTTTTCTGCAGCGTCTTCATGAGTTGGTTCTGGTGCTCTTGGCCTGTCACTAGCTAAGGTGTCATAGAGAGATAGCAATGAGGACGATTTGTTGCATGACGATGATTTAGGTATTGAATCGTGACCTCATCATATAAAGAAAGAGTCAAAAAACATGAAGACAAAACTACTAACCTGCTGGAGAGTTCCTAAGATGGCTTGGCTGTCATCGATTTCCCCTCGCTCCTGGATATCATGCCTCTGAAAATTTCCTCTTTCATTTGCGTTGGGACAGGGCTCCTCTCCTTCTTCATGGTCGTTGGCAGGGCGAGCTGCAGGCACTGCAAGAGGTGGCACCGGCGGTGGGAGGTTGGGGGGCAATGGAGAAGGTGAGTTTGTGGGGGACTGTGACATTGTTTTTCCTCAACTGGGCGATGTTGGGGTCTATTTTGCGGTGTCTCCTATGGGCACCTCTGTCAGGGCTGAAATCGGTTATTTACCACGCATTGGGTGTATTTTGTATTATCATCGTTTGGGACATTTCGGTCCCAGTTTTTCTGCCTTCGTCGAACCGCCCTAAAATCTAGGGGTAAAATGTAGGTGACATGTGATGGGGGACGTGACGCGAACCGTCACCATCAGTCTCAGTTTTTTGCCAGGAAGACATTGGAAGGGCGATATTTTTTGAGCGATTTATTTTATTGTTTTGTGGAAACACACTACTAAGGAACTATCACAGATATTATCTATATAGTTAACTATCACAGATAACAAGACCCACCTGGCTTGTGTAACGTGTCCTGCTTGAACTGGTTCTTGAAGGACATCATGACGTGTCGGGCGCAGGGTGTGGTGGTATCTTGTTCGCTGCCCCATCTGCTATGATTTGTCAGGGGTTCAATCACAAGCCTCTGTTGCAACTCCATTGGCCACAACACATCCAGGACAAGCTTGTATCCAACATGAACCCCAAAAACAAAATCAGCTTCTCTGAACTTGAGTTAGCTGACAGTCTCTTACACCTGGAGTGTAAGGCACAATGCTTTGACATATGCAAATGTGCCATCCTTATTAAGGGCCGCAACTTTGTCACCACCTTTTGAGAACAAAAGGCCAGCATGTCAACTAACTCAGCCCCAGCCTACCTGCTCCATCTTTTTAGTCTCCATCAACAGTTCCACTGCTACATCCTATGGTTGAATTACATCCCCAGTGACTCTAACGTTGTGGCAGACTCACTATCTAATGATTTTTGTGTCATGGCCTAAATTATTCTCATCCATTTCTGCACTTATACCCCAGCTGACATGCTTGCAGATCTGGATGCCATCAAACAAGATTGTTTCCTTAGTTGTCTCCACATTGCAATGCAACCAGTTGCCATTGGAGTCTCTCCTGGGTGAGCCCACAGTGCCATCACCTCTTGGGGTGCCAGGGTTGCCTTCACCAATAACTTGGCCATTGATCCATTTGCAGTAACATTCCAGTCCTACAAGTCTTCCTCCACTTAATTTGTTCCAACAAATTATCAGCTAATAGCCATTGCTTCAAGGCTTGACCAGCTGAAGATTACGTATGGGCAGTTGCCAACATGTTCTTGCAGTGGGGGGCCAAGATCCCCACCTCACATTGACTAGCAAGATTAACTTCCAAATTCAATGCATGTTAGCCCCCTGGAAATGGAAGGACCCACCAAATTCCCATTTCAAGCCAATCCCCATCCAAACTATTGCCTTTGTAGCAGCCAACCTTTCCCCTCAGTCTAGCTTCCTCCAGTCAACCGCTCATATGATCATCATTGCCTTCTTTCTCCTTCTTTGCCCCAGAAAATAGATCAACTCTAATTCTGCTTTCCACCAACACCACTTCCTTCATACTGCCTAAATCCAACACTTCATTACTATTGCCAACTAGAACTTCACACAGTCTCTGATGCCAAATTGCTCCAGACACTCCTGGCCTTGCTCACCTTCACACAACAGAAAAATGGAGTCAAAAACAATTTTCTTTGCCTTAAATGCAGTGGTGATCCTGTCCTCTGCCTTATTTTAGCTGTAATTTGTCATGTGCATCACCTCTGCCAACACAATGCACCACCTACCACACCCCTTGCCCACGCCTTTTTGTCCTTTGGGCTTCATGTTGTCACTTCTTTTTTCATCACCACTTACTTCTCCTTCAGACTGTCACCTTTCTTGGTATGGATTTAGGGCTTCTTCCTTCCAAAGTCTCAGATTTCTCATCCTGTGCTGCTGGAGTCATGGCTCTCCTTGTGGCCAATGTTGACACTGACATCATCCAACTCCTTGGTTGTTGATGCTCTAACAAAATGATTTGGTACCTCCACCTCACTGCTAACCCAATCACCAAACATTTTGCAAGCAGCATGCTAGATGCAGTTTATTGCCTCATCCCCAGCCAGCTTGATCCTTGGCATTAATTTCTCACCGTCCCTCATTTTTCTTTGGTTTTCATGATGGTCAAAGCCCACTGTCACTTTAGACAGTTGAGCCTCTGGAGGCAGGTGTGACACAGTCCAATTGAATGCTAGTAATTGCCCCATGTTTTTGCCACTACTCCTCCACCTTTCTTCTCTTAATTGTACATAGTAAGTACATAGTACAAATGACTGGGTCTCCAAAGTGGTTACACCAATACCCTTTCTTGTCAACATTCCAGTAGGTTCAAAGTATTGAACACCCTCATAATTCCTGGATCATTGCTCATCAAACTGATTTGTAAGTACTCCATAACAGTAAAATAAACTTTTCTACCCATATTCTTCTTACTGAAATACCGATTGACTCTAAAAAGTGTGAGTAAAGTAAAAAATTTATATTTATTATGTCCTCTATTTTTTGTGTGTAAATGATATAGTATGGTACATAACAATAACTTATTTACTACTCCTTTTGGGGGTAAATCTCATTACACTTGCTGATGATTTCTAATTAGTGATGCATTAAATCAAATTGCTTTTTGCCTACATTAAATTATATTAGGTGCTGAAAGAACCTTGTAATATGGATAGAAAAGGAACATTTACCAATTCTTTCATATACTTTTTGACAGACAAAAATGTCCCTGTGAAAAGCTTGTTTGTTTGGTTGCTGATCAAAATAATTGTGACCAGGTATATTCATGAATATTAGGTTTCTCTAGATCTGGAATACAGAAAGATTAAAAATTAATATTTAATATCTGTGTCATAGTATTTTCATTCTAGACTCAGGATTCTATTCTTGAATAAACAATAAGGATAGACCTAACTAAGAAATTTCAGTATTAATTGCCACAAAAGTCAAAAAAACACTGAATGATACAGAATGCCTGCCAAAATATTTTATGCTCCATCCTTCAATTTTTGGATAGATACTTTCTTAGTGCAGCATAGAGCAATTATGCAAAAAATGTTTTTTCTTATTGAGTTGTAGCAAATTTGTTGTGTCACCCAGTAGTATATGATTGGAGAGCAATTGGGACAGATGAATGCAGAGGACAATTAATAGAAACAACAAAAGGGCAAGATTTGTGTAGTGAAAACATATTGATGCTGATATTTTTAGCAAACCATTCAAACAAGCAATCACTAGTTTAAGGCGAGTAAAATAAAATGAACCCAATAAACAAGTAATGATTCATTATGTATTATACAGCATAAAAAGGTCAGTATACAATTTTAAACAGCTTTTTTTATTCATTTACCACTCATATCAGATTTCCACATATACTGGTTTGTCAACAAGATTGTACTTACCTTGAATAGTAATCATCTAGATAATAACGTCATGGCAAATTGGCAATTCCAAACAATTAAATTTGACCTTTGTTTGTGTTGTAGGGTACTGGCCACTCTCAGGTTTCACCATTTCATCACAATACAAAGTGTCAAATCTGATTTGTTGACATCATCAAAAAGATGAGTTGATCCACAAGTTTGTACTCACCTTGCATTGTAAACATCTAGACAATGATGTCATGGCAACAAAAATGGTAAGTCAATCTATTTTAAACATTGGTGTGGACATATTTATATCATCTTGTTTACAACTTATTGTGTTGAATGTGTTCTAAGATTTTGATTATTTGTAAATATCATGATCCCCACCCAATAGCTACAAAAGTTTCCATCATCAGGACATTAGTAGTATGGAATTACACAAGTAAGTGTGTAATACTTGTCATATTATTTTTAACTTTGAAAAATGCCTGAATATTTTTGTTAGAAATTGTTACTAGATTTGTTTCATACTGTTACTTATTTTGATGCAATTTATACATTCAATACATTTGAATCACTACACAAAGTGAAAACAAACGAACAGGATGTGAGATAGAATCGATGTAAATTCTTCATTAAATACATTGTAGCATCTCTAATATTTTGCATGATTCAATGATACTGATTCATTTTGAATAAATATACAATTGAATAATCTATCATTGAAAGGATTATATGTGTCAATATACACAAAGGTAAGTTGCAATTCAAACTAAGCATGTAATATATTCAGATTGTTGCAGTGTAATCAACATCACCAGAACAATTGAAAAAATCCATTTTGTACAAACTGCATTGGTATATAGTATTTTCTTTTGAGTAACACAGTATCAATTGCTCATACCCAATTTGCTTCAACAGGGAAAACAACCAATATTTAAGGAATTCAAAATTGAATTAAACAATACATTTAATTTGCAATTTTGATATTTGAGATATAATATGAAAATACAATAAATGAGCCTCAAAATTTTTGTGTTTTAAAATTTAAGTTGGTATATGAGTTGGTATAGTATTTTTTAATTTCAATTTGGTACATGATTTGGTATGTGTTTGTTATATTCTTGGCATACAAAAATGACCAAAAAATTTGACCATGTCTAAAAATGTCTGATCAGATTTTACTTAATTTGGTACATGAGCTGTATACAAAAGAATCTGGTATATGACCTGCTATACACCTTTTTCATTCTACCACTGGTATGTTCAATGCCAGAGGCTACAAGATATGACTATTTTTGACTGCTATACAACTGGTATATGTCACAATGGTATACATATAATGACCTTTTTTTAAAATATTTTACTTCAAAGTATTTTTTGTGTTTTAGATAAACCTGTATCTGTAAACCCCTCTTAAAATGTCTCTAGCTTGTTGTCCCTTAAAATGTTTCTAGCTTGTCTTCTTATCAATGAAGATAAAAAGATATCATCCTTGCTTGTCCACCTTTCTTGACATATGATGACAGAACCATCAGAAAATGATTGATGAATCACTGACACTTTGTCCCTGTGTTATTTTGGTGTTTGAATCAAAAACAGACAAATAAAGGAAAATATTGAGTAACTGGGTCCATAAATTCAAATGCAACAGTTGAAGCAATTGCACATTTTCACAAACACAAATTCTAGCACATTTGTACCAAGTTACCATGAAGTGCATTTTCTGTTGCCACAGTCACTGTTATGTCAACATACATTATTGGATTCTGTGAAATCTTGTTGGCAATTGGGAAAATCCCCATGTAATGGTGAAAGTAACATTTTTTTCAGCTATACAAAAAATATATGGACAAGGTTTATGGAACTCTTTCTAAATATGACCAACGCCCAATCCCTTTTTGTGTAATGGAGCTTATTTGATTGTTGAGCCTGGACAACAAGGAAGGTACCATGGTTTTTGATATGCTGATGGGATTACAATTGATCAGCTTGATGAGTGTCAGCTAAAAGAAGAGGAGGAACTCTTTCATGTCCAAGTGGTTATTTCTGCAGTAGACGTCAATAATTTCATTGATAGGTCTCCAATTATTGCTCCATGGGAGACATTTGACATGGATGAAACAGGACAAAACAAAAAGCTGTATATTTGCTTCAATAATCTGAATTCTCTCATTGGAATGATGTGGTATTGTTACAACAATTTTTGCAGCATTAAGATCATCACTGACAAGATCCCCATCCAACACAACAACTCTGAAACAAAACCAATGGCAGATATGAAAAATGATTGTGTCTGTTTTGATGAAACAAAAGAAAAAGCAGAATAGATAAAATTTGTATTATATAAAATTTGCAAACATAGTGATGGATCAGTATTGTTATTTTTACAATAAATGATGATTTTATGATTGAAATTGTATACATACAATATTCAATTCAATTTGATTTTTTCCAATTTCCTACAATTCAAGTTGACTATATACCTGTTTTTGTTTCATTGTTTTCCTTGCCATTGCTGTTAACAACTGTTACATTTTGCATCACAATGAATCTTTGCCTACCAGGTGTTACATTGACTTATTATGGCTTAAATGGAGATTTTACCATCACATCACTGGATTCATGATTTTTTTGTTTTCTTTGTCTAATATTTCTTTCAAATTGTTATCATCTCTGCAGTATGAGTTTGAATTACTGTTTTTATCAGCAAATATTTGTAT
>JACCDI011279723.1_pt1 | contig 12640 bp, 9 predicted proteins | sample 7442791 | NCBI WGS metagenome assembly JACCDI01 (sample SAMN15323434, study PRJNA562643) | freshwater metagenome | isolation source: river surface water | place: USA:Blue River Watershed | collected 2017-08-15
CTCCATGATCACAATCCTCAAGATTAAATTAGAGTTTTTGAGACCATCTTGTTTCAAACAAAGAGGGTTTTCTTCATCTGTAGAAGGTGCAACTTGGAGAGGAATTGTGTATACAGGAACTTCTGAGTCTTATGAAGGGAAGACAGAGCCATAATCAATCAATTTTTTATCAAGTTAAAGAATTGTGGCAACAGTAAGAAGCAAATAGGTGAAGATCAGATTTATAGATTTTCCAATGATTTATGTCTCGTTTTTGAAGTCCACAATTGGTAAAGGCTGAATTTTGTGTTTGACAATACAGCTATTGGGATAATATTTTTGTTTGAAGGACCTGATGCCAATGGTCTATTTGGCATTTGGTGAGAGATTGGAGCAAGGTTTACCGTCCAAGTGATCACAGGCCTCATAATTGAAAGTTACTTTAAGCTTTAAGTATTACCATAACTCTGCCCTATCAATTCAAGTGTGTATTTCTTGAAATGAAAGAATTTGTTTTCTTCACAGTAATAAACTTTATGTAATGGAAATGGTAAAGTGTAAAGTGTATGGCCAAATCATTGTTTTGGAGAAGACATTGTTTGACAATGGTTAACACTTGATGGCTGTGAGTAAAATGGGTATAGTTGGTGACTGACAACCAGGTAGCCTGAATCCTGAATATTGGTGATGAGCTTAAATAATGCAGCAATTGGAATGAAAATCATATCTCAGTGATATAGGTTATGTTGGTTTGAGAAAAATTGTAATTGCCATAACAAATGCTTTTTCACTCAGTTGAAATAACTTTCCATTTATGAATTTGTGGAAAATAATGAGGGTTAAATTTATGAATAAAACAATTAAATGTGGATGAAAGTGCAAATGCATTTGTCACTCAGTTGAATTAACTTTTCATTTATCAATTTGCAGAAAATAATGAGGGTTCTTATGCATAAAACAATTCTGTGTGGATTAATGTGAAATATAAGCAAGCCCTACACTATCAGCTTTGATAGTCATAAGCAAGAATGAAAGGTGGGATATTAGACCAACATTGGTTGGAAAGTCAGTAATGGAGTTGTTAGTGATAATAATGATATATTTTGGGAATGTTTTTGGATTGGATTATTTATTGACATGTTTGGTAGGAACGGTTACTAGTTGAAAATTTGTCATGTGAATCTTTTTGTACTAACAGGCATAACCAAACATATTGTTCAAAATAATTATGAATTCAAATTTCTTATGTTTAGGTCACTGGATTTCATTGTAATTAGTAGGGATTATGTGAGAAGTACATGAGAAGAATTAGACATTTCAGACTTGTAAAAGTAGAAACTTGCCCTTCAAAAAAGAGATGCTGATCTAAAATATGTTTTCAAACTTATCGTCATCAGCATATTTTCCATTGCTACTGAAACAATTATGCAGTAGGCTACAATGGTGTCAACAGGAGCTTAGAATATATGAAGAAATAAAACAGGTAAAAGCCCAGGGAAGAAATTTCCTCACAAAGCATAAGTTCAATATGGTTACATTTTACATTGAAGTCTAAAAAATTTCAACATTTTTATTTTTGGCTACTTTCCTTTCTGACATATTACAAGATCCAAAAGGAATCCAATCATATTGATTGCTTTGGTAGTAAGTAATTTTATATGTACTGTGTGGATTGTAGCCAAGATTTTGGATTTTATTTCCACACCAAGTGTGAAGTTGATGATGGCAGGTAATTTTTTGAGAAGGATGCCTTCTAAGCCATGACAACCTCCATTAGTTTGTGTCCACATCATTGGAGGTCATTCAGTCGAAAATACAGGAGGCTTTTATTCAGTAAGAATAGGTGAAGTAAATTATCATTATTTAGTGACTTTTGATTACATCAACTACATTACATCAGACCTAACAACATCTCTTGATGGTTGACTCATGAAAAAACCTGATTCATAATGTTTTTGCAAATGTGTGGCAGTGATGATTCAAAAGCATCCATGCATTGCTTTTAAGACTGTAAACCATGAAAACATCTTATAAACAAGAATAGAGGTTATAATAATGGCTTGGAATAAATGTTGGAGCAAAAGAATGCAAGCTTAAATAGACATTTTGCCTGAATAAAATTTAGATACGAATTTTTGAGAAGTATTTCTAGATATCCCAAATTGCAATACCTTTTAATGCACTATCTTGATATTGAAAAGACATTTCCTGAAAGTGATTTTTATTCATTGTTGTAATGAAAATGCAATCATCAAAAAGGAAATATCAAGTAAAAAATAAAAATGTTAATCTTCAGAGAAAAATGTTGAATTCTAGACATTAATAGAATGCAATCTCAATCAGTACATGTTAGTTGTTAAAACATATCAAGACACAACACCATTTTGTATTTATGGCAAAGATACATCAGTAAAAGGTAGTCAACCCCAAAAAGTTTATTCATAAGACCAAAACCGTTTTCACAAGTTGTTAAGAACAAAAAGACAAATAAATTTTCAATTATCATGAAAAAATATTGAAATGAAACATAATGGAGATTATGATTTCAGCCACAATAAAATCAATCCTGAAACAACATCACTGTGTGTTAAAAACGATCTACTACCTCTAACTGGTGAGCTGTTATTAATAGTTGTAGACTAATTCAAATTTGTTGAACAAATATTAAAAATTTTGGAAAGTTCAATAAACTTTTCTATTTATACAATTGCATTGATATTTCCATATAATTCTCTACTAATTTCAGATGAGAATCCATTTTCAAAACCCATTCCTCTATGAAAACCAGACATATCTCTGAGCCAATTGATCAATTTACATGACTTCAAAAAACCATTTGAATCCTGTAGAACCCTCAGGAATCCAATGAAAAATACCCCACACAACAAAACCTTTGTTTAACTTTATGGTACCCCTCCTATCTTTTTATTTGTTTCCAGTTTGCATCATGGTCCTTTTTCATCTGATAAGTAGCAAAATCAATATTTGTCATCAATAAATAAATCCCTAATTTCTTTTCTCAATGAAATGTGTTACATATAGAACTCCATTGAGATTTTTGGTGAATATACCAGTGTCATTTTCTTTTTAGTTCACAAAAATAATTTATGTTGTCCTATCAATAATATTTTCATTAACTAATTTGTATCTGATGTCCACATGCTTGTTATGGCTTATAGATGTTACCTTCTGAGATAGCTCCTACAATATCCACACATACCACATTATGTACCACATGCAGATCACCATACCTACAAGTAGCTACAATACAAACATCACTTCCTTCAAAGACTTTGACAATTCAACCCATTCTGCTTCTAAGCTTGAGAGAGTTGCTTTCTGTTGAGCCATATATCTCCATGAAACAGGAATGCTGCAAATGTTTTTATGGAATTAAACCTTCTGCAAAAATTTGATTGTCTCATTGATTGCTGCTTTGCTCTCAATTTGTAAATTATCATCCACATATATGGCAGTAAACACAATGCCTTTCTTACTCTTGCATTCATAGAAAAAATTGGTCAACATCTCCACCTTTTAATCCAATGTTACATAAAATTTCCACTGCTTTCTTGTGAAGTTGCCTTGCTGCTTGTACAAGTCTAGAGATGACAATGCACACATCTTCTGTCAGTCAGAATGTTTGATCTGATTGTTTTCTTACAAAGCTCTCTCTCATTCATAACATAAAATTCCTTTTTTAGTGTTTTACTCCATTCTTCTCTGAACATTGTCAAAGTGATGAAATCCTTCTTCAAAAATTTGGTGTTCTTCTTCAATCACTTTGCTGGTGATTAAAATGGTGTGAGTATCTGTCACGTTACTCTTTACTCAGTTCCATCCTCAAATTGGTTCTATCTACTAAACAATCAAGTCCAGTTGTTACATCTTGAAGGTGTTTTTGTTAATGCTTGCTTGTTATTGTCTTCCAAATTTTATCTTCATCATCATCTGGGATTGAATGGGGGTCGTTTTGCTGGTATCTTGTTAAAGCTTATACTTGAGGGCTCATTTTCAACGTCTTCTTTGTCATTTGCAATGTTTTGGACTTCATTTTTTGATTGATCTTCATATCAAGAAATTAGTTTTTCTTTCTAGTATCATGAAATGCTGGGTTTGAAAACTTGGGCCATTTGCTGTAGAGTGTGATGAGAAAATACACATCCCTTAGTAGCAAAACTTGTTAGGTGCTAAGATGAAGATGATGGTAGGTACCTTTTGGACATTTTTCAATATCCCAAAAACATGCAGTATTTACTGCAGTTGACAAATTTTCCTTTTGAAGATAGATGAGTGCAGAAGTATATTTTGCTGAATTGGTGCAGAAAAGTAAGTCACACAGTATGATATAATCCCTTCGCTCAAAAATGAAGAAAACCAACAGAGTCATATCTGATATTGTTAACTAATTCTGTGCTATAAAATGCAGCTGAAAGTTTTGTTCAACATCCCTTGTACTCTTTCATACAAATTTGGAAATTTTCTCTGAACCTATCAATAATATTGTCATGCACCTAACACAGTGTACTTGTCTTTAGACAAGTAGTTTACATGTTTTCTTCCAGTCAATAACAAAACTGCATTGTCACTGCATATATAATTCACATGCTTCAATGACATAATTGATGACCTGAATTCCTGGATTATTTTCAAAACATTCTTAACAAGGTTCCCTTTGCAATTAAGAATGCATTTAACTTTACAAACTCTGTAGGATTGTCTACCAGAACTAGGAACTGATTCATTCCACTCAAACTATTAGATGCACAAATGTCCAGGTATAGGTGTTCCCCTTGTATTGTTGAATGTACAATCATATTTTATTTCATTCTGTTTACATTTGAACACATGGTTTCTCCCATGACTCATGCTTTAAGGGGATTGAAATTGTCCATCACCTTGATCTCCGTATTCGCTCCAGTTGCCCTGATTGTTGCTTCATTTGGATGGTCTATTTCGCTATGAAGATCATTGACATTCTTGATACGTGCATGATTTTTTTCTATTTTGTGTTTTTGTATTGAATGCATTAATCCTAGGTGCATCATTGGTGTTTGCTCCAATATCATGTTTGAGGGATACAATTCATACTCTATCAATCCATCCATTATTCATTTTATAAGCAGTCAATTGTTACAGTGGTATCAATCAAAGTTTATTTTGTCATCAGATTAAAATTAACTACTGATTGATAAATCTACAGTTATAAAAAGAGATTTTTGGTAGCTCTGATTGAAATAAGCTTACATAAAACACCAACAAACCAACAGTAATATTTTATGTTGGTCAAACAATTCACCAAATTTATATAATTTTTTCTGTCAAACTACATTATGTTCAAGAGGAAAACTATCTTTGGCTTAATAACACATTGCAGACAATAATTTCATTAAATAATGTATATGTAAAGCTATTTCTGTTATTTCCATGTCACCTTGTGTTATTACTCATGCCCACAATACATAGATGATCACCCTCATCATATTTGTATTTTATAATTTATATATTTACAATTATTCCTACAATTCTTTTGTGACAAGTTTGAAAGACCAGCTTCAAAAGAAGACTTGTTGTGTTATTGCTGTCCCCAGCAGGTCCACTGTTTTTGACAAAGAAGGACTTTGTGTAAAGAGGGAGGAACAGTCGAAGCTCATGATTGAGCTCTTCCACAGCACAGGTAATAATTTCAAAGTACTGTTTTCTCACCTTCTTGCAAATGGTGAAAGTTTCAAAGAAGTGTGGGAGTATGATCTTATTTATGGATTGTATCCAATAAAGTTTATGGTCAAGGTATAACCAGAGGATCTGATATATTATGGCCTTGAAAACTTTATGTTAGCAGGGTTGATAAATGCTATGGTCTTGGCTTGAACAGCTGATGAAGTAATAAAAGTTACGAAGTATCAAGAAGGCATGGACTTTTACCAAGTCCATCTAGATGCCAATGGGAACTCAAAATCTCTGTGGACAGGTCACAATGCAGGTAGAATTTGAAATATTTAAATGAAGATGATGATGATGACCCTAAGTAGAAGGAAGAGGGCCATATTGAGCCAGAATTTTGTATTAGAATTAGACAAGGATGGAGACTATTGTTAGGGTGAGGTAAAATGGGTCAGTTCATTCATATAGGAGCAAGTTGTAGAAAACCAGACTGGATCCTCATTGGATGTATTGCACTCACAATGTTTTGTCAATTTGGGGAGAATGACTTGAAAAAGCATACACTTTGTTTTAGAAATTTTTGTTTGGAACCCACAAAAAGAATAGTGAAAAAATTATTGTGTAAAAGCTAGGGAAGTTGAACAATGACACAAGTGTTTGAATGGTCAAGGGATGAGAAGCACAGTATGGCCACATTATAGAAGTTGGTAGTGTTCAATCAAACAATCCAACTTGATAACCAAGAAATGATGGTTCAGTGCATGAAATATGAAGATTTACAAGACTGTATTGCTGTATAAAATGCAGAGGCATGTATTTTTTAGAACAAATTGGTTTTACAACATACTAAGCTAAAATGAAAGAGATGTTTCTCTGATGAAAGTTTTTAAAAACAATTTAACAACATGAAGGAAAAGATCAAAGGGAAATTCCATCACTTACAATTCTCAGACTCCAATGGTCAATGGTACTGGAGGTTCTTCTGCATAGAAATTGAATAGCAGATAAGTCTTAATTGTAATCTGTCCTTTTGATTTGGATTAAAGTTGTGTTGTACTCATTTTGATACTCCTCCTTGTCTGGTACAGCATTTTCAAGATGAAAAATTTCAATAGTACTACTACTGGCTAACATTGCAGACGAGAGATCATTATCAACTAGCTCCTTGCAATATCTCTGGTACTTCAAGAAAAATAGATTTTGGTCATGTTGTTCAAATTGTTTTGTTTGGTAATCAATTATTCTAATCCATCATGCTAGTTCCTCATCTACAAAGGGTTTCCCATTTACTCATGCAATTTTTTTCTGTAGGACTGGTATGGATTCTAGTCAATCTATCTCTTCCTTGAATATCTCTAGAACTACTGAGGCTACTAGATAGGGTATACTCTGGAAAAGAGTTACTATTTCCTTTAGGTTGAACTGTATTGGTTTTGTTCCCCATAGACAGTGGGTCCTTTTGATTTCAAGGTAAGTATGTATTGTTGGATACTTCACTTAGCCTTTTTACACATAAAATCAAACATTTCAGTGCAAGTAACATTGTATGATTCCTACTTTTTGATAAAATTGTTGATGCCATGTATGGACATTCTGAGGACTGCTTGTAGCTTCATAGACAATTCACTGTTCTCTCACTGTAACTAAGGGTGTTCAAAAGTCAAAAGCTATTATACAATTTTATTTTTGCACGTTTTGAGTACTTATTATGTCATCTTTCATTGATATGCATTTTGTGTCTTTGTTTGTATTTGAGAAAAATTGTGTCTATCAGCTCCATAATTGGTCTTAAGGTCTAATTTAGATAGTTGCTGTTGTAAATATCATTTTCAACAAGACAGCCACTATCAAGGAGTCATTCTAATGCTACATATTTTTCTTGTACTCTTTAGATGGGCATTATTATAGAATACTTTGGTACTTTTAAGATGGAACAAACTAAAATTGGTTCAGGAATTATGACTTGACTAGTACTAGTAGACTTAGACATATTGTATCATGTATCATGTATGTTGTATTATGTATCATGTATCATGTGTCATGTATCATGTATCATGTGTCATGTATCATGTATCATGTATCATGTATCATGTATCATGTATCATGTATCATGTATCAAGTATCATGTATCATGTATCATGTATCATGTATCATGTATCATGTATCATGTATCATATATCATGTATCATGTATCATGTAATTTCATCAATGTTTATAATTACTACAAATATTGCAAGTTGGACTCTGTTATTGGACCCAATTGGTCAAGTAGATTCACTTTAGTTGCTACTCTTCAAGTTCATATGCTTTCTTGTGAGGCTTTTCTTTACTATGGATGTAAGTCTGACAAGCTTCAAATTCTTTTCAGGATTTGATCATCCTGTCTTGGACTCTGTAGTCATCACCGGGGTATTATCTGCTTGACCTGATGCAATCTTTAAGGACAAAGGAATCAATGTACCTAGTTTTTCTTACTTCAATTCCAACCTAGTTGATCTCCCAAAAATCCAGTGCAATGATATGTACACTCAACACTCAACCCAGTGGGTTTTCTTAGGTTATAAGGCATATGGGCAATAAAAGTAACATCAGTATCCTTGTTCAAGTAAAGAAGAGAGTAATGGCTGAGAACAATTCCAAATCAACTTCAGAGTAGCAGGGATTGGGTATGATATCACCAATTTACTCATGAATTGTAGTGCTAAAATGCTAATAATTTGGTCCAATACATGATTTGCTATAGGGTCAAGCATCTTGCTATGGACCCAAGTTCCATAGAAATTTTTATTTGAATTAAACAATGCCATAACAAAAATTTATGCTCCATGATTTTTGTCAGAGAAATGTTCATCAAGTGCTGCTAGGGCATTTTCATCTACACTTGTGGCATCTTGCCTGTCCTTGAAGACACTATCACATCTAGCTCTGTTCCCAATCTTCTCAAGTAGGTTTTGTTAGACCATGATCCAAATAGTATAGGGCTCACCTTTTGAGGGTAAACAGAGTGGGTGCTTCCATAAAGATTTATTTTGTACAGTTATGTCCTTTTTATTTTCTTTTTTTGTAAGGAAGTAATTAACTACAGGCTTCAAATGTTGAATTATAAATGCAGCATCTAATGTTTTATACTGTTATGAATTTAGCAGGCAGTGATTGATGGTATATGATGAGAACTCATGGGATAATGTAAGTGAGCTATAAAATTTTTATAAAGAAAATAAATTTAATATCAAAAAATATATCAAGTCCCTAGATTAATTCAAATTAGAATCATCATGCTTTGAAGTTTTCACAATAAAAGATATGAGTAGTATCCCTCAATGGCAAGACATCAATCCAATATATTCTAATTGCAGAAGATGTTTTTCACACATTGAAAACTATAGTTGCTAAAAAATAATCTTACCAACATATTTCCCCTAAATCTAGGTATATTTTTTGCTTGTTGGCAGATATTGCAACAGTAGAATAAGTATTATTGAATACTTTTTGAAAAATAAATTTCCCTCATTGGTGGACATTTTGCAATTGGGCCCTTCACAGAATTATTTGCGGTAAGTTGGTATTTGAAAATCATGCCACTTAAAAGAAAAATTTCACTGTGTAAGACCCACAATAATAGGAATATGACACTATTTGAAATCATGTATTGTCAGCCTTTAACAATATGTCATAAGTGTTTTAAGGGCAATAATATAGGTTGCAACCGGTCATTGAAGTGATGACTTGTGCTGTTAAGTGATAAGAAAGAACCCATTTAATTTGTTGTAGGGATAATCCACTTATTTCTTTTCACCACCGATAACTCAAAATAGGAATTTAACACTTGAAATATATAAGCCTAATATATATGAAAGTGAGTACTTCATGGGGTGTCTGACTCGGTGAATCTCTTCTAATTGATGGAATCTTGGATTAATTGACTCTTTTGTGTCATCCACACAAAGGGAGAAGGTTGTTTCTGCATATCCACTTTTGATAATTGAGTAGTACTTGATATATCAAAAGTAGTTTGGCTCTTCCATTTGTTATGAGTCATCAATATACATCCTGGCATCTAACTAGGCAACTGTCAATTAATGTTTTAGTGTTTGAAGAATAAAATTACTCCAATATTTGTCAGATCCAATACATTTGAAGAGTATATGGTGGAACTGGACTAATACATTCACATGAATAATGAAAAAATCAGGTCATATTTATGTACTCAGATATTCAAGGTGTAAGTTGATCTAAGTTTGAAAATCATTGCAATACAGTTTTGATGATAGTTTCAACTAACAATCAAATGTTTCCATGAGAAGTAATATAGTATTGATATCCAGTATTCAGATTTTGATAAAGAAAGAATCTGTAAACATGATAACACTCTTGCAAGTTGCCTTTAACTTGTTGGAATGATAAAATTGTGAATAAGTATTGGTAGGGAGCAGGGAAAGAAATGGGTGGATGATCAATTGCAATAAGAATTGACTTCTTTGCTTCTAAGCAAGAGAGCATCTTTTTTGGATATACATCACATTGTAAAAAGTTAATTTGGAATCATCATGTTGAAAAGGGCAATAAGTAAGAATATTGGATTCTTGCTAATTAGTGTCCAAAGGCCAACACACACACATTACATAAGGTGCAATTCTTGGGTCATTTAATTAAAAATGACTTTTACTTAACTCTAAGTAGAACAAACAGAATTCTCATTTTTGATAGCTAAATTTACAATAAATCTCCAATTGTAAAACAAAAATTCTAATCAAAGTGTCATCTACTCTGAACCACCACATCATGTCATTCTAGGGGGTTACAATCACACAATTACACCACTTATTTTGAATACAATACACTGGTTTAGAAATTGAAATATTTCTGCATCACAAGGGCATCTTGTCACAACCCCAATCATGACCATGGTGTCAAGTCCAACCTAAACCACCACCTTGGATTCCCCAGCAACAGACCATAGACCATCTGCCCAATATTGTTGTTGCATGCATGTGCTCCCCATGAGTGCAATGTCAAGTAGCAAAATGACCAGTTGGCTCTTTAATGACTGCCACTATGAATGGTTAAGCCTGTTGCAATTGACATTGTGGTGAACATCATTGTGGAGGTCTCAAGTCAAGGGTCAGATAGAACCTCAATTTTGATGCATTTTTTGGCCTCACATAAAAGAAAACAATTTTGATGCAAGGCATTAGCAAAGCATACCCCAGTATACTTTCACTGTTGTTCTTTTTGATGGTTTCATCTACTTTGTCACCAAAATTAATGATGATGATGATGATGGGGTTTAAGAATTTGTGTTTTTAAAGTTTGGCATTTGAGTTGATAATGATAAATATTTACATTCATTATTGAGTCCTTCACACTGGAATGAAAACATAAAAAACAATTCAGTCCTTGAACAAAATAATGATGCTTTTGAGAAAATACTTGACAGCTCAATTCAAATGATTATTGTTGTTGTTAAAACAGGATGGCCCTTTTACGATGAACACAAGAAGTGCATTATAAAATGTATTATTTCACTAAGTGCTCATTATTTTTTGTCAGGAGTAGATATTGGCCTTTTAGGAGACATTATATTAATAAAGGTGCACGTTGTGCACCTGTGCGTGGCATTCTCATTTCGTGTCAAGAGAATGTGTCTGTCCATCACCTCAACGAGTGGGATTTTTTTAGATGCATGATATTGATGAGCGACATACGTACACACTTCTTCGTCTCCTTCACCATCATCATACGTGCGCATAATATGCACTTTTTGTTTTCCGGGACTTGGCGACAAAAAGGAAAAAAGCGAGAAAGGTTTTTTGTTCGTGGCTGATTCAATATTTTTGAGGCTTTCGCGAGGTATTTTTAATAGATATCGTTATTGTCATAGACAGACTCACCTTTATTAAGTGTCCCCTTGAAATGATCCTACTAACGATACCATTATTGGGCTTGGTTGAGGAGACACGGTGGGAATGATAAGTTTTGGCGCGACAAGAGTGAAATTCAGACGTAGGAGTTACATACATATTACATTGATGTAACCTCCATTTTGCGAAATATAGTGCGTATCTAAAATTTTGATTATGGAAAAAAACATAGAGGCCCAAATAAGAGAATAAAATTCATTGGAACTTGTTTGTCATCCAACATTGAACTAAAAACCCGCGAGCTTGAAATACTGTTTTAAAAAAAATATATTACTGGTATCGTACCTAGATTATCATCATTGCCGTGGAAAAAGATATCTGAGAGAAAGGGTAAGAATTAAAATGTTGTAGGTAGTAAGTATTAAATTTTGAGAACATCTGTTGGTGGATATTATCAGCGGTAATGTTTTTACATACACGATTTTCTTCTTCTCATCTTCTTCTCACAGAGTGTTTTAGTTGATGAAGGTGCAAACATTAGCGTTAGCTTCACAATTAATTATCATCCTCGATTCAGTGATTGCTCTGTCTCACCCTCAACGCTAATTCAGGCCATTTTTCTTTAGAAGAACTGAAAGTGAGTTGTACCGTAGTTGTTTTTGTTGGTTACTTATGTGATTACCCCCGACGCCCCTATCCCGCCCTTTCCGACTGAACGATCTACACGATAAAAAGCATAATTTTTGCGCATTTCGTTCCCCGTTGTCGTTTCGCCTGTGGTCAACTCTTGAGTTGAGTGATTTCTATCGAGACAGACACGATGGTATTTCTGATGAATGCTTCTTACGAGCGTTTTTCTCGTTGCGATATCCACCGATCGATCTCTTTTGTAAGTTTGGACAAAACAATCTACTCACGGTAGGAGGAATCCACCACAATATTTTCTCCAGTGGAAGCAGTCAAAGTGGATAGGATGTTTTGGAGTTTCTCCGATTGCAACCTTTGAATTATTGCGTCAACCTGGCATTTCATGTGTCCACTTGAACTGGTGTCGGATTTAACTTAGTTTTATAAGCAATGTCAACTCCACCGCCTCCACCGCCTCCACCGCCTCCACCCCCGCCGAATGCCAACCC
>JACCDI012005837.1_pt1 | contig 12640 bp, 11 predicted proteins | sample 7442791 | NCBI WGS metagenome assembly JACCDI01 (sample SAMN15323434, study PRJNA562643) | freshwater metagenome | isolation source: river surface water | place: USA:Blue River Watershed | collected 2017-08-15
ATACTTCGCCATATATTCCATAGCAAGTTTTATTCAACAGAAAATGATCCATATGTTTTGATGAACTAGTCTCATGGGAAGAATTAGTGTTACAACATTCATGATTCATGTCTTGAATAACCTTTCTGAGGAATGCAATGTTTTGCTAGATAACTTAAAAACCTATCTAGTTTCAACTGTAAAAGTGAGTTAAAATTTAAAAGCTTTAACTGGGAAATTGAAATCATGGTTTGAAAAATGTCTTCTTGAGGAAAGAAAGGATGACTTCAATGAAAAAAGTTGGCTGCTGCATTCAAAGAGCAGCTGAAGGACATATTGCAGGTGTGGTGAATACGCCACAAATCAGAAAAAAACACATAGAAAATCATAGGACTGATGGAAGCAAAAATTCAAACGGCAGTAATTCCAAGAATGGTTTGAATGAGAGCATGTGTTCAAATACCTAATGTTGGATATGCTGAAAGATTGGACATAAAAGATCTGATTCTTCTGAGTAGAAGTAGGCTAATCAATCCATATGCAGTACATTTAAGCCTTCTGAAAATGGTGAAGAACTTGATTTTGTGCTTGCACCATGGATGCTGTTATCATTGAATATTTCAACAACTAATATATTTCCTCAGCAAATAAAGTTCTTGCATTGATAAAAGACAGGTATTGTTTAAAAACTTCATGAATAAAATGTTGGTTGTGGATGTAAATTATTGCTGGTCAATGATTTTATCATTTACTTCAATAATTTGGATGTTAGAATTTGGAGCCTCCTGATTCATCACAAATGATTTCTTTGGTATTTATGACACAGAGCTAATCAAGGTTGTACATGGGTCAATGAAGGCAATAATCAAAGGCAAGGAAGATATTACAATAAACAAGGATGTTAAACAACTTGCTGCATATTAGAGCTCGTTAAATACTGCAAGCAAGCCAAAGAATAACTTTTCACTGACCTTATTGCTTCTGAAGGTTGGAGTTCTTAGAGTGATGGTCAAAACAACATTGTTTTCAAGCAAGAAGGAACAAATATTCAACATTTTTTAGTCTATAAGTTGAGACTAGTGATGGCTGGGTGTGTAAAGTGGATGTGTTGCTAAATGATGTCCAATCAGTAGAATACACTAATCCAAAGATGAATTCCACTGTCATGACAATAGAAGTGGGCATTATTCAGAGAAAAAAGCAAATACAAACGCAAACAAGATCACTCAATTCAATTAAAAAGGATATCTTTGGTTTGTAAAGGAGAAACAAGAGATTTCAATGAGTATCTGTGATGGCCAGGTGTAGCTCACTTTTTAGTACCAGTTTTTCATCTCTCTCCCTATAAATACCAGAATCCTCAATATCATTGAGCCTGCAGCCTCTAGTGGCACATTTAAACAACATGATTGATTGTTTCTTATTTTTCTCTCACTATTACAACAGCCATTTGCTGAGTCAGGAGATCAGTTGCTGGAACCATCTATTTTCTCCTACTGCATAATTATATTTGGCTGTGAACTCTCTGGAATATGTCATCAGTTTGTTGCCAGTTTCAAATTGATACTGTAGTACTATTATGTTTCCCTCCCTTATTATCTTGCAGTCACTGAGTAGTAATTTTTATGACTAAGGTTTGCCTCATTCTTCCTCAATTTGTTGCCAGTTTTGAACTTTTTGCGTGCCATTGATTCGATTAATCTCTCCCCACATCTTGCAACCATGACAGACATATTCTCTAGAGTGCCCATGGCTAGATGAGAAGGAGTGCATTTTTTGAAGGTTATATGAATCATACTTTGATGGGAGGTTTCTATGTAGGAATGTACCGTTAATTTTACTTTTTAAAATTTAATCCAGAGAAACCAAGTTAGAATTAATACCATAATTTAAAATGAACTCTGTTGGGTGTTTGTAATACTGGGGATGTTCATGTAAATCAAGAAACATATATATATAATGTATGTCATATGGAAAACATTATTTTTGAGAATTGTCTATTCAACAAATATAAATTTGTTTCTTGATAATAGTATAAATTTGAGACTTTTTGATACTTGTTAGATGAGTTTGAGACATTTTTGAGACACTAAAATGTCTGGAATATTGATTTGTTGAGAGATGAGAAGTGTGAAAAAAGGCTCCAAGGTGGCCTGGATGCAAAAAAGATTATTTGACTAGAATTTCGTCTGGAATCTTGCCCCTTATTTCTCAGAAAAGTCTCAAATTGGTTTCCAATGCAAGTCTGGATCAAAGTCTTGGTTGCATGCTCAAACAAGTCTTTAGCAAGAACATTTTTTGTATCAAAGACTACATTCAAGACGCATTTCATTGTGATGAAAACAGTTTGTCAAATGCAAATTAGTCTTCAAGACAAAGAGATATGGAATTTCCTCCTGGCAATGTATCGTTGAAGTTGAAACCTTAGGGTCGACATTTCACAGAACTACTTGACAATAGTTCATGGTTCAAGTGTTTGGTCTCAACACAAAAGTTGTGGAAAAGGAAAATGCCTTCATTCTTTACATGGCTATCCTGAAGAAGAAATATTTATGGAATGTCCTTCAGGTATTTTTATGAAGCAGATGATATGCTTGTTTTCAATAAGTTCAACTGGGATCATATCAAGCAGCAGACAGTATCATATGAAGAGCTGTTGAAATTCTATGCCTAATATTTTTACTGGTATAGTTGTTAACCATTGTATAATCTGAAAACAATATGAACTTGATTTTATCTTTGTGGCCACATATAAACTGTTAAAAAAGTGATTCACATTTCTGACTGTAAATGATCAATAACAAATGAAAATTGACACCAAAATTGAGTAGTGGAAAAACAGCATTATGGGCATCAAGTAAAGGATTGTTTTCTGATTGAGACAAAAGAATCCATCGATTACAGCTATTTCATGGTTTACCAATTCCATGTCTTTTATGATTTTTTTGAAGATTTTTTGAAGGGGTATGAAAGTTAAATCTTGGAAAACTTACAGAAAGGCAATGGGATACATAGTAGAGGTAAATTATTGCATATTGAATGTTATTTCATGAATTTTTATTATAGGTATATTGACTTTAATTTAGATCAACATTCAGGGTATCTGTGTCAATTATCTTCACATGAGTTTTCTTTGTAATGACATTACTACACATGTCACAAATTGAAAAAACAAAGAAAAAAATCAAAATTGTTCCTTGAAGCAAATCTCACACACCCAAGATATAACAAATTTCTCAATAGAAATAAATATTTCTTGGAAAATATCCACTATAATCTAATGAAAATGGGTAATTAGGGCTAAAATCAGCAGAAGTTGGCCTCACTTATGACTCTGGTCATTACTTTGTACAACAATGTTTAGGCATCAAAGAAACTTTTTCATGCACAATTCCACAGGGATTCCAATAACACCAAGTGATCATATTTTGATACAAAGATTTTGCCACAACAGCACATTCACAAAATATGCCAGACAAAAACAAATTATGCTCAATCAAAAAATTAAATCTAGTAGCACCTAATCAATGGCAATCAAGTCCACAAATTTACATGGGAAACAGAAATGTAGGCATATTGAAGCCAGGGCTACTGGTATCACCTGGTTAATTGCATTCATCCTGATGATACTACTTTTGCTAACAATAGTCACAATTGGTTGTTGATAAAACAGGCAATGCAAGCTCAATCTTTGCTCAGATTATGGCAACAAATCCTGTAGAAAATTTCCCCAGTCACAACAATCAAAATACCATCCAGAGAGCAAAAGTGGTGGGCTGCCAAAATATTATGGACTGAATTTTCCACTTTTTATTCACAATTCAACAAAAGATTTCAAAGGCAGAAAATGGAATAAAATATCAAAATTCTAGTAGACCCATTCTCCTTAGAAGAAAATGAGCTTTTCAATATTTTTTCTTTTAAAACGGACAGGGGAAGAGGGGCTTCAATGATGAATGAGACAGATCTTCTCTGGTGTATTTGCATGAATCCATCACTTCAATCCAGAAATTTTGTATTTGCAGTATAGATTGCATATTCCAACCAATCATTCACATTTGCCTTGATGGGTTGAAAAGATAGAATTGTACATCATCTCTCAAATGTACATTAAAGAACTTGTTGTGTGATACAGGAATGCACTAGAAGCATGCACTAAGTGTTTATGGAATGTGATATAATACAATAATTACAACAGTAATCATTTTAACAATTGTCAAAGACAGTCTCAAAAATAGTAGCCTTACCTAGTACCAATACTAGGTTTAATTTACTAATAGGTTCACAACAAAAGAGAAGGTAAAAATGTTTAAGATATGTATGTCCATGAAACATTATTGCTTGAAGAATTCAAATAAATAACAAAATAAATAGTATTCATCTCTTGATTCAAAATTGGCAATATTGTTATTCATTTCACTACTTCCTTTTCACTTGGCAAACTCTTCACATTTTAGCTGTGAAATTGATGCTGTGAAGTATTATTGTTCATTCTCTTTTCACTTTAATAACATGTTACTGGAACATTGGAGATATTTTTGTTTGAGGGAGTTCATATGTTATTTAGGGGAACTCTATAACTTTGTGCACTGTTGTACAGGCTGGTACAAAAATAGTTGCCATCAACTGATTAAATGAAAAAACATAATAAGTATTCATCTCTATATTCAATATTGGCAATATTGTTATTTATTACAATATTTTTCGTTTGGCAAAATTTTTATTTTTTAGATTGTGAAATTGCAACTGTGAAGTATTATTATTTTTTCTCTTTTCACTTCAATAACATATTATTTGAACCATTGGAGATACTTTTGTTTGAAATTGTTCAAATGCTTTTTATGGGGAACTTTATAGCTCTGTTCCCTGTTGTATAACCTGGTACAAAAATAGTTGCCATAATATGATTATGCCCTACAATTCCTCTCTAGGCAAAAAGAGTTGCCAAAGAAAAAAACAAATTTGGTTGTCATTACATACATGTGTCAGATTGAGAACTTTACTTATTATTGTCAGTCTTGAGAGATTTTATTTAATACTGGAAATTCAATTTTATACCAAGAATGGTAAAATCATGTAGCATTTTTTCCATCTGAGGAATAACAAACACCAGGTGATTACTTCCAATAACATAGTGATCTTTCAAATAGTGCTGCTTGAGCACAGTAAATCATACTACTTCTCTAGTATGGTGATACCTTATGGTAGTACAGTGCACAAAAAAGCAATCTTTTGTAAAAGCTGAATAGTTTGTGCTTGAAAGACAATTTTGCAAATTATATCCAGCAATATTTGTCAGCCATTGAAATTAATTGATACCAGTGACATGAAAGATGGTGATGTAAATCTGAACATTCTTACAGGTGAATGATAATCTGATTGTAGGATATCATGCACAATTGAGGATACCATCATACTTTTGAAAAAATGGATTTGTTATGAAATTGGAGGGAGATTTGAGAGACTACTTTTCCAGTGAACATTTATTCAAATCTGAGAGAATAAAATTATGGCTGGTCATTAGTTTGAAAAATCATACATGCAACACATCAAAATTTAACCATATGGACATCAACATCCATTGTGTTGAGGCATGTCTGAAAAATTCTTGAAAAGTGACAAATTTTAGGACATAAATATACTTCTTTGCGTGTGTTTTGTTGTTTGTGCATTGTTCTACTCACCATAAAATTCTCAAAAATACACTCAAATTTTTACGTGCCAAATTTTTGAAGTCCTCATTGGGTACACCCTACATCCTAGGAATCTCCCATGACATATGTCAAAGACAGGATAAGTGTCTTCAAAATTTATAATTTCTGGCTAACACTACACCAAGTTCATGATATGACCACGACATTTCCCACAAAGGCTGGGACAACTTCACCAACAAGTTGAAGTAAAGTTTAGGAAAGATGTTCAATACATTAGAGGAAAGATGACTCCTGGAAATCTTTTGGAATTGTCTGCCATATAGATGAAGATGAAGGGATTTTATGAGTTAAAAAATCAATATTATTCAGGTGTTGCATTGTTGCTTTAACTAGTAAACTATTCTTGTACAGATATTGTAAATGCATGCAAAGAACAACCAAAAAATCATTGGTGGAGCAAACATAGCAAATCAATTGTATTCTGAGCACAAAGCACAATGACTTTGGAATAGAGAATTTACTTATTCAAGGAAGTGAATAACTGAGAGATTGGTATAGTGAATATGTTGGATATTCGAACAGTATATGATGCTTCTCTTGCATTATTTGTTATGTTTGTGAAATACAGATGAGTTTGAGGTCAAAGGCCCATTGCAGTATAGAATTGTCAAGTTCTGAGGCAGTGTGGATTTGCTTATCAGAAGCAGTGACATCTAACTATTCCAGAGTATGAAGATTAAAGTCAAGGTCCCAATAGGTGTTTGTGTTGACAATGGGCAATTTTTATGACAAAAATAACCCTACTGCTGAATATTCCAAACACACAGGCACTTTCACAAGTTTATTGCATGATATATTAAAGATGTAATTATCAAGGTTATCTTGGTCAAGTCAGCTTATTATATCATGACAAATATATCCTGAATAAGAGTTAATTCCAAACATACAGTAAGAAGATTTTGAAGAGAGGCATCTTGTGTCAACTGAGAATTCTGGTTCAGGTATTAGTATTGGATTAGACTCCCACATATCAGATGAAAGAGAACTGTGTGTGAACATTGAAATAATCAAGACACAAAGGGAAGGTGTCAAAACGTATATTCTTGGGGTGAGTTTTGAATAGATCACTCAAAATTGGAGTACGTAAGTGTCAAATCAACTTGATAAGTGTTAAAAGTGGATTTTTATGAAAGTCTGAGTATGTATATCTAATAGAATATCACATCAGCTCATGATATTGATTGATATTCCCATGAAAATAAGGCCCCTTGATTTATTAATTTATCAGTCCTCAAACTCTTATTTCCAATCATATATTGTTTATGTTATTTATTGTTTACTTACTCAAAATTTTTTAGCATTCTTACAACATGTCACTGATATGTTGTAAGAATGTTCAAATTGTACCCAACTTTGAAACAAAAATACTTTCCAACACATGATTTTTTCCTTTCAGTCACTGTGATTCACTCATTACTCATTCTAAGGAGCTCAAAAAAGCACTAATAGTAAAAAGTGGCATTATTGTTTGTCTACATACTCAAAATGCAGAATTACAATGTCACTCAATCCCATTTCCTTGAAATGTGATGGTTATTTTTGGGTTGACTTTGTATTTGACCATTTACCAAAATTTTTGACATTTTGCCAACATGTCACTGACATTCCAACTAAGTCAATGACAATGAACTGAGGTCATCAAACAGCTATAACAACAGAGTGAATAACTTACTACAACAAAAATGTACTTAAGCTTTACTTGATGGGAGAATCCATTCCCTTGACTTGAGCAGGAAGAATAACAACACCTCCTGGACTGCACCGCCTTGTGGCTTACAAATCCAATTAGAATCACATTTACAGACATCTAAGTCTTCACTGCTAAATTACCACACAGGCTGACAGCAATCATGGTAGGAAAGGCCTTAAAAAGCATGTCTTCCACAGCCCAGGCAAAGTCATAATATTGTCTATCTTGACTAGAACAAAACCCTCAATGCCATACATACACTTCTTACCAAAACCATCATAAAACCATCACATACTTACAACTAAATCATTTAGACCTAAAGGCATTTTAATTTTTGTTATTCATCCAGAGAAAAATTAGGTATAGTGATATTGGAATATATAGAAAAATCTTCAAACATGTCTCTGCAAAAGATGGACCCAACAGTGTCATCTGCTCCTTTCTTGCTCACAAGCAAAGATGACACACTCAGCATTTGCTTTTTGAAAAAACCGACATTCTCTTTGCAATCATGAGAGAATTTTCCTAGCACTGTACAATTAGCTCATTGGCCTTTTCAATGATACCTTGTATTGGTCAGTTGAACATAATATATAGTGTCCAGGCATTCAGATCCAGTGGTCGCCTACACAGAACACTGGTTCTCCTGCACCACTACCACCATATATTCCCCATCTCCACCCATCATACTGATTGGAAGAAGCCATTACTTGCAAATGCTTCAGCCCATGGCAATGTAACACAAAAACTGACTGCAAATTTCATTAATTCCCCATTTTCCATTACCACCAAAAAACTCTTGGTTGGATTCCATCTATCCTCTGAAATAGATGACACATGATTCTTTTTTCATTCCCTCCACTCCTGAAAAGGTACCAACCAATCTGACTGACACACACACCCTTGGGACATAGAAATAACCTTATTAGGTTGTTCCAATATACACATCATGAAAATGGGCCAATGACCAAGGGCTTCTTTTAAAGAGGATTTACATGAACAAATGGTGTTCTTCTCCCAAGGAATGTCTTACAAACCCTTCAAATATTTCAAAATTACTAGTTCTACATACAACACCCTCACAATCAAGTTGCTTGGTCTCACTGAGGATGTTTCTACACAGATTCTGACTGATGCACAGAATGATGCATGCACAATGCAGGACTGCCATATCACAATCAATATCATAGACATTGGTATATACAACACAATTTGCAGTTTTCTACCATCATTGTGCACTCATACAGTGTCATCTAACCCATTAATCATTTTATTTCCATGTACCCTAACAAGGGGTGGTCCCAGATATAATGAAGCAAATCTTAGTAGGGTTTGCACCCTAAAATTTTTCAACTTGACTAAAAACTGATCAATGAGTAAAATAGGATGTAGTTGCTAAATTATTTATCAAATTCATCTTTTCAACAAAATAATCAATCATCAATAACAATCAACTAACTTAACAAATTTCCTAATTCTAGAGTGCCCAACAAAGTATGCGCATCAATGAACTTCTGGATGGCAAAACAACACAGTCACTTGGCAATTTGATTTGGCATGAAAAGCAACAAAATCAGAACACTAAAAATTGGATCAAATCAGCCAAACAGAGCAATGCAATGAGACTAGAAAGGGAACTGAATCAATCATGAAGAGTAGATTGAATTCAAAACTAACAATCAACCAACATCAGGTGTGAAGAGCAACTAGCAGGAGAGAAATGAAACAAGCAATAACACTATGAGGAATAAAAACAAAGTTAAAAGGTGACATGTGACATTCTGGATGACAAGCAAACACATGTAAACTGTTTTGAAAGGGTAATCAAATGAATTGGACTAGTGATGTTGTCAGTACAACAACAAACAACATTTTTGAACTAACAAATTGAGAAATAAAAAGCAGAGACAGGAAAATTGAGTAGAGAAAAATTATTTTTGAGGATACAGAAATCAAGTGAAAGGAAAAGGCTCGCCACCAAGCTGGATTTCATCTGACTTTGTAAGACAACCACCACTATGCAGTATTCAAAATGAAAGACGTATCCCAAGAATCAAGATTCCCAAAAAATATTTGTAATAATACCAAGAGGGGAAGATTTGCATATACTCCTATCACAACACAAGAGCCCCAAGAACAAAATCTTGCAACAACACCTGAAAGTTATGAAATTGAAAAAGAGTACTTTCCTACACAGCAAATACTTCACTCAGCTGAACAAATTAAGTCATAGTACCCAAGTTGAATAAAGATGATTGAAACATACCAAGTGTTTGGCAGAAATTTTATTTCAAATTTGATACTCAAAAAATTTGGCTGATTCATTGAAGAAAGTCAAATACCATTGACACTACCTGCCAGAATAACTGATATGATGAGACTCAAACTCAACAACCCATCAGTATAAGCAGTAACATAGTGAATGCCCAAGTAAAGACATTTATAATGAAGCCATTAAAGATGACAATGTCGGCATTGTCCTGAAAGAAGCCAAAACCCTAGAGTACCCCAACAAGCCCTGTACAAACAATACATGTTCCAAACAGAGTCAAGCAAAATCAAGAACCAAGTTGATAACATAATTACACAGCGTCAGACTAACAAAGGGAGCAAACCTAATAAAATTGCAAGATTACTTCTATTGAATCAAAGGAAAATTTACAAGAGTGGGACTTGTTTGCTCACACAGTGACATCAACGCCGATGCCTTTAATGATTGTCACTAGAATCTTAGTTGGAATTGTCATTTTTTACAACAAAGAAAAATTTAGTGACACATCACAAGAAAAATGTCATTCGTTGACATTGTGGAAAAATCCTGAAGAGTGGCAAAATTTAGAGCAAAATATGTACAAAGTTCAATGCCTATTTTGTCCAAAACACATTTTACATGGTGCCATGCTAACTTTTTGTTTATTTGACGAATTACAGCCCTAAAAAAACTAGCACTCCAAGACCCCCACCATGGCACATATAATGCTGCTATTCTTGTCACCAACTATTGCAAATATCACAAGCTTTTACAGCAACATTCTATATTATTATCAATACAGGCCATAATTTTTTTGTGGAGTCAGGAACAAATTCAACAAATTCCTATGATGTTTTTGTCAAATACCTGAGTTTTGTAGCAGAACATTTTCTAGTAAAATTTAACTCAATATCATAAATGAAACCAAATTTCAAACTGATGCAATACCCAGATCACCATTTCTTGTCCTTCTACATTCTTGTTGAAAGCAGATTTTTTTCTGCTTTGATCTGATTTATTTGCCCAACTGCTGTTTCATTCAAATCAATATCACTTTCTTTAAGTTTTTTCAGTTTATTTTCATTGCCTGTACCCCATTGTTGAAAAAGCAGAGGTAGTTCATTTGAACTGAGAATTGTTTTCCAATATTGTTAGCTTATCTTTTTCTTTCCCATCTCTTTTTTGGGGACATTGTGCCAAAGTAACAACTTCTCCAGATAATGGCATTTAATTGCTCAGTTCTTTGTTCTTTACCAAAACCTCCTTCCCTTTGGCCTCAATCTTTTCAAGTTGCATCTGCTTCTTTTTCTTGTCTTTTAACTGCTATACTTTTTTGTTCATACAGGCACTTTTGTTCCTTTGAAAAAGTTGTCACTAGTTATATGACTGCCGCCAGTGGCATGAAAGATCTGCCCATGAGACTTTGTTTCTGCAATAAGTTTGATTTGGTCATTCATAATTGAAACAGTTATTTTTGTTGATTGTTTTGTTCTTTTAATTTCCACTCAAAGGGCCAAGCCATTGTAACCATTCCTCAACAGGAAATGACAACTCAAAAAATTTGCATCCTTAATCAAGTTTGCAACGTTGTTCATGTTGTCATTTGTATCCCCAAGCTCATGGTGGACTCTTTGACTCAATCCATTTACAAGTCAAAGGTGCCACTCCCACCTTTGACCATGACACCAAACACTGCTCTTCACTGAATCCCTCTCAAAATGCATTTTTTGGGGAGAGTTTCCTTGCTGATTGGATCAATTCTGCCAAAACCTAAAAGTCCAATTAAAAATGGCTTGATGATTGGTGACATATTGCAGTTGAGCCTAGTTGATGTCAAAAACTCCAAGTTTTCCCAAAATGTGCTTTTGAAAGGACCATAGTTTTGGTCCATTTCTTGTGTAACTGCTGTGGTGTTTGGAACACCTGGATGTAGGTAAAAACCTAACACACAATGAGATGCAAGTAGCTCTACATTTAGATAGTCAGGGCCACTGTCAACCTTAATGATACTCTTTTTTCTAGAAACATCTCCAAAATCTGGGAATAGAGGAACCAATGCATTCTTTACATATTTTTCAAACTCTTCATCATCCATACCACCTTTGGCATTCATACCAAATGAAATTGGCCAGTTTTTTTTTCCCTCCAAATGTACATCAGATATATGAAATGAAGTGTTGAATATCTGTTTGCGGTTGCATTGTTTCCTTCCTTTGTGCTGTGATTGAGAATTGGAAGTGAGGAGGAATTACCTCTCCTGTTGCTGTGCTCCCTGCAATCATGGTTATGGTTATGGAGCTTTTTGCCACAGCTTTTCTGACCTCAGGAATATTCTTCCCACAGTAAATAATTGTTGGTTACCCCCCTCTATGACCAAATCCACTATCAAGTGCAAGGAAGGTTTCATCAACATTTAGAATCCTCATCAGTTGATTGTTGGGAATACGTACATTCCCATCTTTTGCCAATTCTGCAAAACCAAGTTCCACTAGATCTTTTTCACAATTATCACACCACCACTCCAGATTTCGATAAGTTTTCCATCAGATCTTCCTTTCTTCCTGTATATTGCACTTTGCAGCCAAAATATCACATCCAGTCAAGACAAGAACACCCTGGTTTACCAATCATATTCAGACATGCAGCAAGTTTTTTTAGTTCTCTTCAGCTTTTCCTTCGAATTGTTTATTTTTATGTGAGAATCGAAGGCTTGGCAGATAGACTTGTAAACTATTGTAAAATCTCTCCTTTTACACCCTGTTTTTGAGGAGTTACACCAATGTAGCCTTTGGTTACAAGATTTCCAATCCTCTTTTGGTGAAGGTTTGTTTTGAAAGTTTTGTTGACTGCAGACTTCTTCTGCCAATAGACCTTTCTTTCCATGTGCCTTTTCTCTTTCTCTGCTGCGTACCATTTTGTTGCATGTTTAGTTGAATTGTTGAAAAGCCTTTGAACAGTAGCAGAGTTTGATCTGTTCTGTTGGGTCTGTGTTGCAGTTCTTTGTTG
>JACCDI011070930.1_pt1 | contig 12639 bp, 12 predicted proteins | sample 7442791 | NCBI WGS metagenome assembly JACCDI01 (sample SAMN15323434, study PRJNA562643) | freshwater metagenome | isolation source: river surface water | place: USA:Blue River Watershed | collected 2017-08-15
ATTGAGTTATTTGTAATTTTTGATACTTAGTTTTTTTAGAAGGAGTTCGTATGAACCTAAAACGTCGTGAAGCACTGCGATTAACAGCAGTAATCGGTTTGATGGCTGCAACAGGCCTCATTTCTCAAGCAGAAGCTGCCACTTGGAATAAGGCTGCCTTTGAAGGCAAGACATTGGATGATGTGCTGAAGGCATTGGGTGGTTCATCCGCTGACAAGTCTGGCGCCATCACGATCAACGCTCCAGACATCGCTGAAAACGGTGCTGTGGTTCCTGTTGGCGTAACGACCACCATGGCAAAAACACAACAGATCGCTATTTTGGTTGAGAAGAACCCAAGCGCCTTGGCTGCTCAGTTCATCATGGCTGCTGACACTGAGCCGTTTGTGGCTTCACGTGTGAAGATGGGTCAAACATCTAACGTACACGCTTTGGTAAAAGCGGACGGCAAGTGGTTTGTGTCAACTAAAGAAGTAAAAGTGACATTGGGTGGTTGCGGCGGCTAATTGGCTCCCCACACAATTCATTTGACTAAATATATTTGTACTGAAAGGAAATAAAAATGGCAGATCCAATGCGCGTACGCGCCCAAGAGACTGGCGGAGTTGTTGACGTTAAAGTGTTGATGAAGCACGACATGGAAACAGGTCAGCGTAAAGATGCATCAGGCAAGGTCATTCCTGCTCACCACATCACAACCATCACAGCAACTTGCAAAGGTAAGCAAGTGTTCCACGGCGAATTTGGCCCAGCGGTGTCAAAAGATCCATTCTTGAACTTCAAGTTCAAAGGTGGCGCTAAGGGTGATGAAGTGAGCGTAACTTGGGTTGATAACAAGAACGACACACGCACAGACAAAGCGAAAATCAGCTAATAAGAAAATAAGAAACCCGTCAATTCCACAGAATGTGACGGGTTTTCTCTATACGAGGAGTGAACAATGAAAAAAGCCTTAACAAGTGCTTTATTGGTCTCTTTGAGCATGGCAGCTGGTTTGGCCCATGCGCAAAGTGCAACGGATGATATTGCTAAATATCGTGAAATGATTGCCGACGGTAACCCTTCCGAGTTGTATGAAGCAGCCGGTGAGGACATTTGGAAAAAACCGATGGGCCCTAAAAATGTTTCACTAGAAAAGTGCGACTTGGGTAAAGGTCCTGGTGTGGTCAAAGGTGCTTCAGCTGAATTGCCACGCTACTTCAAAGATACCAATAAAGTGCAGGACTTGGAATCACGCATCATCACTTGCATGGAAAAATTGCAAGGCTATGATGCTCAAGAAATCATCAAAGCGGGCTTTGAAAAGGGCAAGCGCAAAGATGTGGAAGCAGTCGTTGCTTATGTCGTGACTGCCTCTAAGGGCATGAAAATCAATGTGCCTGTGAAGCATCCTAAAGAAAAAGAAATGTACGCCATGGGTGAGAAAGCATTCTTCTTCCAAGGTGGTCCCATGGACTTCTCATGTGCCTCATGTCACGGTGAAGATGGTAAGCGCATTCGTTTACAAGACTTGCCAAACATCACTGAGCAAAAGGGTGCTGCCTTAGGTTTTGGCTACTGGCCTGCTTATCGCGTTTCTAGTGGTAATTTCTGGACCATGCAACGTCGCTTGAACGATTGTTATCGTCAGCAACGTTTCCCTGAGCCAATCTATGTATCTGACGTGACGATTGCCTTGTCTGTTTACATGGGTGCCAAGGCTAAGGGTGGCGTGATGAATACACCAGGATTGAAGCGCTAAGTCGCGGGAGATAAATAATGAAAAAATTACATTTAATAATTTCTACTGCTTTGGTTGTCGCGGCTTCTACTTCAGTCATGGCGCAAAGTAAATTTGAAAAAGATCACGCGGCCAGTTTTCAGGCCAAAGGTCAAGCAGGCTTGGACCGTTTAGATCGTGATGACACGCAAAAGTTTTGTTCTGACCCAGCTGCATTGGCCGGTAAGGGCGATCCTAAAAAACGTGAAGCCATTGAAAAAGCCAATATGGCGACCATCAAGCAACCATCTGATGGTAAATATCTAGGCGACTGGAAAGAGGGCGAAAAGATTGCACAAAGCGGTCGTGGCGCGACTTGGACAGACAAAGCAGGCACACCGAACGGTGGTGGTTGCTACAACTGTCACCAGATCAATAAGAAAGAAATTTCTCACGGCAACATCGGCCCATCTTTGTGGAACTACGGCAAGATTCGTGGTAACTCAGAGGCAGTGGTGCAGTACACCTGGGGAAAAATTTATAACGCCAAGGCTTACAACGCTTGCAGCAACATGCCTCGCATGGGTCACTACAAGTTGTTGACAGAAGACCAAATGCGTCATGTGATGGCTCTCTTGTTGGATCCTGAGTCACCAGTTAATCAGTAATTTGTAGTCAATGAAGGCCGCTATTTCATTGGAAATTGGCGGCCTTTTTATTTTTAAATAGGGTTTTTTTATGTCAATGAATCGTAGAGAGTTTTTACAAGTTTTGGCCGTTGCTTCAGCGGGTGGTATGGCCTTGAATACAGATTATGCGCAAGCACAATCAGCGGCCAATAAGTTTTATGATTTGCCTCGCTTTGGTAATGTGCACTTTCTGCATTTCACTGACTGTCACGCACAACTAAAACCCATTTATTTCCGTGAGCCTGATGTGAACTTGGGCTTTGGTGAACAGTTTGGTAAAACACCTCACTTGGTGGGTGAGCATTTATTGAAAGCCCACAATATCAAGCCCAATACCTTGGAAGCTCATGCATTCACGTACTTGAACTTTGAAAAAGCTGCAGCTACCTACGGCAAGGTGGGTGGTTTTGCGCATCTAGCCACTTTGGTTAAGAAAATGAAAGGCAGCCGTCCTGGCGCATTGTTGCTAGACGGTGGTGACACATGGCAAGGTTCAGGAACTGCTTTATGGACCAATGGTCAAGACATGGTCGATGCCTGTTTGGCTTTGGGCGTGGACATCATGACACCGCATTGGGAGATGACGCTTGGTGAAGAGCGTGTCAAAGAGATTGTAGAAAAAGATTTCAAGGGCAAGATTTCATTCTTAGCTCAAAACATCAAAACCAATGACTTCGGTGATCAAGTGTTTGATCCCTATGTCATTCGTGAAATGAATGGTGTGAAAGTGGCGGTCATCGGCCAAGCTTTCCCATACACCCCGATTGCTAACCCACGTTACATGGTGGCCAATTGGACCTTTGGTATCCAAGATGACAACATGCAAAAGATGGTGAACGAAGTACGTGCCAAAGGTGCTAAGGTGGTGGTGGTGATTTCTCACAACGGTATGGACGTTGACTTGAAGATGGCCAGCCGTGTGACGGGTATTGATGCCATTCTGGGCGGTCATACACATGATGGCGTACCAACACCTGTGAAAGTGAAGAATGCCGGTGGTGTAACTTTGGTCACCAATGCGGGTTCAAATGGTAAATACTTGGGTGTGTTGGACTTCAAAGTCAACGCTGGCAAGATTACTGACTTCCGTTACAAGTTATTGCCTGTTTTCTCAGACATGATCCCTGCGGATCCTGCAATGAACAAATTGATTGACAAGATTCGTGCTCCTTATGAAACCAAATTGGGCGAAAAGTTGGCCATCACTGAAGGTACCCTTTATCGTCGAGGCAACTTCAACGGTAGCTTTGACCAGTTGATTTTGGATGGTTTGATGGCTGTGAAGAATGCCGAAATCGCTTTCTCACCTGGATTCCGTTGGGGTACTTCATTGTTGCCAGGTCAGGCCATTACGATGGAGCACGTGCTTGATCAAACTGCGATCACTTACCCTTGGACCACAGTGACCATGATGAAGGGCGATATGATCAAAACTGTCTTGGAAGATATTGCCGATAACTTGTTCAACCCTGATCCGTATTACCAACAGGGTGGTGACATGGTGCGTGTAGGTGGTCTGCAGTACTCGATCAACCCAATGGGTACAGCGAACAACCGCATCAGTAATATGACACTCAACGGCAAGTTGATTGATCCAAATAAAACCTACAAGGTGGCGGGTTGGGCTCCTGTGGCAGAAGAAGCGAAAGCTGCGGGTGGCGAGCCTATTTGGGATGTGGTGGCGAAGTACCTCAGAGACATCAAGACGGTCAAAGCCAAAACCCTCAATATGCCAAAAATTGAGGGGGCCAAAGGCAACCCTGGATTTGCGGCTTAAGTTGCTCGATTAAATCATCATGAACATGAACATGACCGGACTATCTCTAGCGATATCCGGTCTTGTTCTTTTGTGGGCCTTCACAAAAAATCACTGGCGTGTCTTAATTCGACCCAAAGTTTTAAATTCTGTCTTGGGCGGTATTCTGGCGCTGGGCTTGGCTTGGAATATTCGAGCTTATTTACCGGGCATGGCGAGTGAAGCCTTGATCGGTTTATCGTTCCAATTCTTTGGGGCTTCTCTGTTGGTGGCGATGTACGGTCTGCGCCCTGCGATTGTGATGTTGGCGGGTGTGACCACCATTGTGGCCTTGGCCTCATCCTGGACTCTCAACCATGCATTGCATCAGTTCTTGGTTTTAGGTGTTTTGCCCGCCATGTGTGCTTGTGGCGTGATGCGTCTCATCGGTGGATGTTTGCCGAAGCATTTATTTGTTTTTATTTTTGGCCATGGCTATGTGGCTGGCGTTCTAAGTGTGATTGTCCCCGCTGTGGCCTTAATGATTTGGCATCAAGCGTTCTGGCCACCAGAAATGGGCTTGTCGATGGATTTGGTCGACTGGTTTGTGACCCTCGTGATTTTGTCATTTACCGAAGGGTCGCTATCAGGCATGCTCTTGGCGGTCTTTGTGATTTATAAGCCTGACTGGGTGCCTCGCTTCAGTGATCAAGAGTATTTAAAAGATCAATCGACAAAAATGCCATAAAATATCAGGCTTACTGGAAGCGAACTCCATTTATGCCTGAAATTAATCTAAATTCCATCTCGAATACCGTCATCTGGGCGACATTTTTCGTCACAGTGCTTTTGGGCATTGTTTTGCAAAAAACACGTTTTTGCACCATGGGAGCGATTACAGACATTGCCATCATGGGTGAGTGGACGCGCATGCGTCAATGGATGTTGGCGATTGGCGTGGCAGTCATGGGCGTGGGATTGATGACTTTCTTGGGCATCATCGATACCAGTAAGTCAATCTATACCGGCAATCGTTTGACTTGGTTATCCACCATCGTAGGATCGTTGATGTTCGGTTTTGGCATGGTCTTGGCTTCCGGTTGCGGTAGCAAAACCTTGGTCCGCATTGGTTCGGGTAATTTAAAGTCATTGGTGGTGTTTTTGACCTTGGCTTTATCTTCATACATGACGCTCAAAGGCATCTTTGGTGTGGCTCGTGTGAACAGCGTTGATATGGTTGCTGTGACTTTGTCCTCAACTCAAGATCTGCCCAGCATACTCAGTCAGTCTTTGGGACTATCTAAGAACACCTTGCAAATCACTCTGGCTTTGATCATGGGTGGGGCGCTGGCCATTGTTGCTTTGGCTAAAAAAGAATTCTGGAACGTCAATAATCTGCTGGCTGGCTTTGGTGTTGGCGGTGCCATTTTGATCATTTGGTGGATCTCTGGGGTCTTGGGTTATGTGGCTGAAGACCCTAACACTTTGGAAGAGGTTTTTGTGGCCACCAACAGTGGCCGTATGGAAAGTTTGACTTATGTGGCTCCTTACGCTTATGTGATTGAGTGGCTGACTTTCTTTAGCGATACCAGCAAAAAAGTGACTTTGGGCATTGCTTCTGTCTTTGGTTTGGTGATTGGTTCAGCCATTTATTCAGTTGCGACAAAGACATTCCATTGGGAAAGTTTCAGAAATGCCGAAGACACCGGTAATCATTTGGTGGGCGGTGTTTTGATGGGCATCGGTGGTGTGACTGCATTTGGTTGCACCATTGGTCAAGGTTTGACAGGCATTTCTACCTTGGCCTTGAATTCATTCATCGCGATTGCGGGTTATATCGTGGGTGCTTTACTGGCGATGAAGTATCTCAACTGGAGAATGTTGCCACCTCCTTGCGAGCCTGTTTTTTCAAATCAATCCAACTATCATTCAAACACTGGAGGATGTGGCATGCCACTTCAAATCGCTTGTCATACAGAACAATTTGGTACTTTGGGTCAAATCACCCCAGACGATGTATCTGAAATTGCTCGTCAAGGTTACAAGAGCATCATCAATAATCGTCCGGATGGCGAAGCGGGCCCATCACAACCTTTGAATGCCGAAATTGAAATGGCGGCTAAAGCATTGGGCTTGAACTACGCTTATTTGCCAGTCGTGAGTGGTCAAATTACTCTAGAACAAGCGCAAGAGATGGCTCGCTTACTAGAAACCATGCCAGGCCCCGTGTTGGCATTCTGTCGTTCTGGTGCGCGATCCACCAACCTTTACATGTTGGCTCAACAAGTTGGTTAAAGACCCAGACTTTAAGGCGCTCAGACTAAGCACTCAGACTAAGACACTCAGACTCGGGGGCTAGAGGATTTGGACATTGCTCTGATTGAAGTGGCCCTGGGTCTTTTTGTTGGGGTGATCTTAGGATTGACTGGAGCAGGGGGCGCGATTCTGTCAGTGCCCCTGTTGGGATTTTTCTTAAATTTAAGTGTGGCCGAAGCAGCCCCTATTGGACTCTTGGCGGTGGCCTTGTCTTCTGGTTTGGGCGCTTACTTGGGCTTCAGAGCAAAGATTTTGCGCTACAAAGCTGCCACTCTGATTGCTTTCGCTGGACTTCTCCTCTCGCCGATGGGGATGTGGCTGGCTCATCAATTGCCCAATTGGCCTTTGGTGATTATTTTTACCATCATCCTGGTGTTGGTTGCTAAGAATATGTGGTTACAAGCCCAGCAAGAGATGGCTGGCATTGTCGACCCCGTGGGCCCTCCATGCCAGCTAGATCAAACCATTGGCAAGCTAACCTGGACTTTGCCTTGTGCCAGAGCTTTGTGGTCCTCTGGAGCCGTGGCGGGATTCTTCTCGGGCTTATTGGGAGTGGGAGGTGGTTTCATCATCGTGCCTGCCTTGAAGAAATTCACAGATTTACCGATTCAATCGATTGTGGCCACTTCTTTGGGAGTGCTTGCGATTGTTTCAACCGGTGGCGTGATTTTTTCTAATCTTTACGGTTCGATGAATTGGTCACTGGCCATTCCTTTTGCGCTAGGGTCTATTGCCGGATTGTTGGTCGGGCGTCGCATGGTCTCTCACTTTTCGGGGCCGCGCATTCAGCAGGCGTTTGCTGTTTTTGCATTATTAATTGCCATCATGATGCTGATTCGATTGGTGATGTAAATGACAGAGATGGTTTCAAGCTCAGCCAAAGTTTGGTTCATGAAACGCAATTGTTCTTTTACGCCCAAGCAAGTCGGCTTGTTTTATTTATCGATGGTTTGTTTTTCGAGCTTAATCACAGCCTATTTTTGGTGGCAAGGCGCTTGGATGGTAATCCCATTTTCTGTGATTGAATTATTGGTGCTTGGTATCGCATTGTTAATTTATGCCCGACATGCCAGAGATTACGAAAAAATTACTTTGCAAGATTCCGAGTTGTTGATTGAAGTGAATCTGGGGAATCGTTTGACTCAATATCGTTGGAATGCCCCCTGGGTTCGAGTCAAAGATCCAGAATCGCTTAAAGATCAAAAAAAAGATTTGATTACTCTGGAAATGGGAACGCAAAGTATTTCTGTTGGTCAATTCATTTTGGCCGAAAAAAGAGCTGATTTGGCCAAGGAACTTCGCCAAGCATTGAGAGTGACCTTGCATTAGAATTTCATGATGATTTCACGCACATTCCGAATCTTTTCTCTCACGCTCTCTGTGGCCATCCTATCGGCTTGCGGCAACAAAAATGAACCTGAACCTTTGCCGCGTTTGGTCAAGGTGATTGTTGTGGGCCAAAAAAGTTCAGAACTTTTGGCATCTCAATCGTCCAAAGAGCCTGGCTCACTTCGTTTTGATGCCAGCGGTAAAGTGATTGAGGTGCTTGCAAAAACAGGTGATCAGCTTGCTCCAGGTCAGTCCATCGCGCGCTTGATTCCAAGCAGTATCTCTACAGATTCTTCGGTGATGATTCAGTACCGTGCTGCCAAAGCAGATTTGCAATCCGCCGAAGCCGACTTCAGGCGCTATGAAGATCTAAAAAATAAAAAATTCATTTCAGCCTCTGAATTTGATCGTCGAGTCGCCAGCATTGAATCCGCTCGAGCCAAATATGAGCACACCATGGAGTCGATTGGATTTGTCACCTTGCGATCGAGTGATGTGGGTCGTTTGACTGAGTTCAAAATTTCTGTGGGGCAAATCGTCAGCGTTCAAGATGTGGTGGGAAGAGTGCAGTTAACTCAGGGTGCCCATGCTCAGAAAAACAAATCAGCACAACAATCACAAGAAAAAGGCCTTCACATTCCAGTAACAGCGATTCACAGTGATGGCAAAAGTGTCTATAAGGTTAACTTAGACAAAGATTCAAATGAGCTCGGCACTTTGGTCTTGGTTGAATTGGAATTGGGTCAAGTCAATGATCAATCGGCAGAAGTCATCAAAGGTTTGGCCATGGGTGATCAAGTCATTGCCACAGGCTGGCATGCCTTGAGCGCTGGACAAAGAGTCAGAATTGCTTTAACCCAAAAGGCTCAGTAATGAGTTCTGGTCATCATGGTCACCATTCGAGCGGATTTAACTTATCTCGCTGGGCCATTCAAAATGCTTCATTGACTCGTTACTTGATGATTGCCCTGTTGTTCTTGGGCATTGGTTCGTATTTTCAATTGGGTCAAGATGAAGATCCACCGTTTGCTTTCCGAGCGATGGTGGTGAGAACTTTCTGGCCGGGTGCAACGGCCACGCAAGTGGCTGATCAGGTCACCAATAAAATTGAGCGAACATTACAAGAAGTTCCCAGCATTGATAAGATCCGCAGCTTTTCGCATCCTGGCGAATCGATGGTGATATTTTTTGCCAAAGACAGCACTCCAGCGAAAGACATTCCCAATCTGTTTTACACCGTCCGAAAGAAAATCGGCGACTCTAAATCTTATTTACCGATGGGCATTCAAGGCCCTTATTTTGACGATGACTTTGGTGACACTTATGGTGTGATTTATGCGATGTCGGCCAAAGGATATTCTGCGAGTGAGATTCGCGATTTCACAACAGATGTGCGGCAACGACTCTTGAAAGTCAAAGATGTGGGCAAAGTCAATGTCTATGGTCTTCAAGATGAGCAGGTTTATATCGAGCTATCAAGAAAAAAGATGGCGCAGTACGCTTTATCTCCTGCAGTGGTTGCGCAACAGCTCAATCAACAAAACGCCATTGAAAATGGTGGCAACCTAGAGACTTCATCTTTTTCAATGCCCATCAGAGTGGGTGGTCCTTTTGAAAATCTAGCCGATATCAAAGCCATGCCTTTGCGCACGCCTTCTGGGGCCTCGATTCGTTTGGGCGATGTGGCTGAGGTGCGTCGTGACATCATCAATCCAGCGCAAAGTAAGGTCAGATTTCAAGGTGAAGAGTTGGTGGCCTTGGGCATCTCTATGGCCCGTGGTGGCGATATTGTTGAATTAGGCAAAGCTTTGACCAAAGCCAGTCAAGCCATTGAAAAAGACTTGCCTGCAGGTGTGACGCTCTCCTTGATTCAAAATCAACCGAAAGTTGTGGCAGGCTCTGTGCGAGAGTTCTTGATGACTCTCTTGGAGGCCCTCATCATTGTTTTGGCGGTCAGTCTTTTGGCTTTAGGTTTACATCGCCAACCGTGGCGCATCGATCCGCGTCCCGGGTTGGTGGTGGCCATCAGTATTCCTTTGGTCATGGCTGTCACATTTTTGATCATGCATCTGTCTGGGGTGGGCTTGCATAAAATTTCTTTGGGCTCGCTCATCATTGCTTTGGGTTTATTGGTCGATGACGCCATCATTGTGGTGGAAATGATGGTGCGGAAATTGGAAGAAGGTTATGACCGCATGAAAGCCGTCACCGCTGCTTATGAGCTCACAGCCATGCCGATGTTAACGGGCACCTTGATTACCGCCGTGGGTTTCTTACCGATTGGCATCGCAAAATCAGCCGTGGGTGAATACACTTTTGCAATTTTTGCGGTGACCGCTGCGGCCCTCATCATCTCTTGGTTTGTTTCTGTGTTGTTTGTACCGTATTTGGGATTTTTGTTACTCAAAAAGCCAACGCATGCAACACCCGAAGGCGCTGAACAAGAGCACTTTGATACACCGTTTTATCAACGCTTTAAAACAGTGGTGGCCTGGTGCATTGATCATCGTAAAAAAGCCATCATGGCGACCATCGCTTCTTTTGTATTGGGCATTGTGGGCATGAGTCAGGTGCAACAACAATTTTTCCCAGATTCATCGCGCCCTGAAATCTTGGTGGACATCTTTTTGGCTGAAGGTGCCAGTTTTGAGGCCACGGAAAGTGCCGCCAAAAAAATTGAAGCAAAAATCCTGGAGCAAAAAGGAATTGAGTCAGTGACCCTGTGGATCGGTAATGGAGCCCCACGTTTCTTCTTGCCTCTCGATATTATTTTCCCAAGATCCAATGCGGCTCAAGCAGTGATCATTGCGCAACCCACTCATCGTGATCGCTTAAATAAAGAGTTACCACGATTACTGGAGGATGCGGCCCCTGAAGCTCGCCTTAGAGTCAAGCTGTTACCCAATGGACCGCCAGTCACATACCCAGTGGAGTTTCGTGTGACTGGAGATGATCCAATTCGTTTGAGAGTGGAAGCCAATCGCTTTTTAGAAGTGATGAGGCAATCTGATTTGGTCTATGGCGTTAAAGATAATTGGAATGAACATCAACCCGTGGCAAAAATCGAAGTGGATTCAGCCAAGGCCCGTGAGTTAGGTGTGCCACCTCAAGTGATCGCACAAACTCTCTCTAGTCATTTTGGTGGTGTGACAGTAGGGCAATATCGTGAAGGTGATTTGCTGGCTCCGATTGTGTTGCGTTTGCCAAGAACTGAGCGCGATCAAGTCAATGATTTGAACGAAACGATGTTAACCACTGTGTCAGGTCAAACCATTCCTTTGGGTAGGATTGCCAAAGTCAATGTGGTTTGGGAGCCAGCCACCATTTGGCGCGAAAATCGTGAGTATGCGATTACCCTGCAGGCCGATGTCATGCCAGGTATTCAGGGACCCACAGCAACGGAGCAATTGTTCAAAGAGTTCAAGTCTCTGATTGGCCAGTTACCACCCGGTTACAAGGTTGATATTGGTGGTTCGGTTGAAGAAAGTTCGCGCGGTCAAGAGTCAATCAATGCGGGTATTCCTGTGATGTTATTCATCACCTTTACATTGCTAGTGATTCAACTAAAAAGTAGTTCTAGAGCATTCTTGGTGGTACTCACAGCCCCATTGGGGATCTCTGGGGTGGCTTTGACGTTGTTGCTATTTAATCGACCCTTTGGCTTTGTGGCTTTACTGGGTTTCATTGCTTTGCTGGGCATGATCATGCGTAACTCAGTGATCTTGATTGATCAAATCGAGCAGGGGCGTGCCAGTGGCATGCCAGCTCGTGAGGCCATCATTCATGCTTGCGTCACGCGCTATCGCCCGATTATCTTGACCGCCGCGGCAGCCATTTTGGCCATGATTCCTTTATCGCGCAGTGTTTTCTGGGGCCCCATGGCGATTGCCATCATGGGCGGTTTATTGGTGGCGACGGCGCTCACACTTTTGGCCTTGCCCGCCATGTACGCGGCTTGGTTCAAAATAGATAAGAACACGGTCTAAAGATCGAGCCATTGAGCAATTAAGCAATAGAGCGAAAGGTCAAAGCAAATGCGCATTGAAATACCGGAAGATAAAAAGCTCGTTCATGAATCCATCATTCCTGTGCGTTGGGGAGACATGGATGCTCTGGGTCATGTGAATAATGCTGTTTACTTTCGCTACATTGAGCAAGCTCGTGTGAATTGGTTGGATAGCTTTGGATTAAAAGTCACCAAGGGTGATGCCGGCGTGGTCGTGGTCAATGCCTTTTGCAATTTTTTAAAGCAGATTGCTTACCCGGCTGATTTACTTGTAAAAACCTACATCGCCAATCCAAGTAGAGTGGGGATTGATACCTTTAATGTGATGTCTCTTACCACCGACCCCGAGACTGTTTATGCCAATGGCGGTGCCACCATGGTTTGGGTGGATTTTATTGCCCAAAAAGCGGCTGCCTGGCCGCCTGAAATCAAAGCCAAATTTGATCTTTGATTGATTGGGGCAGTGAGGGCTTATTCTGGCTTTTTAAGCAAAGAAGCCAAAAGCGGGTTTACTTTTTTTGAGGTACTGACCTTGCTCGCCCCTTTGGGCTTGGGCGCTGAGTTCTTCATTTGGTTGGCCACAGCCAATCCCGCATTCTTGTAAAGGTCTGTTTTCTTCATGGTTATTTAATTAAATCATTGATTTATATGATTTTTTTATTTTACTTGGGCAAGTCATGTATTGGCAATCAATTTAGGCTATTTTGTCATTATGTGAGGGTCAATCACTTGCCAGAATTCTAAGTCTTATATAAGATATAAGTCTAGAAAATTGGTTTATTTATTTGCCTAAATAAGAGAGGGAAACACCATGTTGAAAGCCTACCGTGATCATGTTGCTGAGCGTGCTGCTCTAGGTATTCCA
>JACCDI010960749.1_pt1 | contig 12637 bp, 10 predicted proteins | sample 7442791 | NCBI WGS metagenome assembly JACCDI01 (sample SAMN15323434, study PRJNA562643) | freshwater metagenome | isolation source: river surface water | place: USA:Blue River Watershed | collected 2017-08-15
ACCTCATCAAGCAGCAGGCCAGCGAGACCCGCTGGTACAAGCTGGCTCCGCTGTGGCTGTTGGGCATCGTGCTGTGTTTCGAGCCCCTGGTCTTTCGCAAAAGCCCGGAAGGCGGCATGAGCAACTACTGGGCCGTCTACTTTGGCGTCTCGGCCCTCATCGTGGGCGGTATCTTGCTGGCACGCCGGCGCATTGCCGAACGGCTGCCGGCCTTCGAAGTGCTCGATGACGTGATGTACAAGTCGATCGCGGTCGGCTTTGCCTTTTTCACCATCGCCACCGTGCTGGGCGCTTTCTGGGCGGCCGAGGCATGGGGCGGTTACTGGAGCTGGGACCCGAAAGAGACTTGGGCGCTGATCGTGTGGCTCAATTACGCCGCCTGGCTGCACATGCGACTGATGAAGGGCCTGCGCGGCACCGTGGCCGCCTGGTGGGCGCTGGTCGGCCTGGGCGTGACCACCTTCGCCTTCCTGGGCGTGAACATGTTCCTCAGCGGCCTGCACAGTTACGGCACGCTCTGACGCCCAGTGTCCTGCAAGGGGCACTGAAAAGGACCACAATGCAAACGCCCTGTGTGCAGGAGGTCCTCCATGTTGATCCGTTCTTCCCCTTGTGAGCAGCCCGTGGCCAGCGAGGTCACGCCGCGTGCGCTGTTCGAATCGCGCCGCGTGATGCTGCAGCAACTGGCGGCCGGTGCCGCCGGCCTGTCGCTGGCAGGGTGGGCCGCGCGCGATGCCCGCGCCCAGATGAAGGGCCCGGGCGTGCTGCCGGCCTTGCCGGCTGTGGCCTCCACACTGGCCGGTGCCCAGACCCTGGACAAGCCCACCGCCTACAAGGACGCCAGCACCTACAACAACTTCTACGAGTTCGGCACCGACAAGTCCGACCCGGCCCGCAACGCCCACACCCTCAAGACCCGGCCCTGGACGGTCGAGATCGAAGGCCTGGTCAAAAAGCCCGGCCGTTACGGCCTCGAGGACCTCATGAAGTGGTCCGCCATGGAAGAGCGCATCTACCGCCTGCGCTGTGTCGAAGGCTGGTCCATGGTGATCCCCTGGGTGGGCTATTCGCTGGCCGAACTGATCCGCCGTGTCGAGCCCCAGCCCGGCGCCAAATTTGTCGAATTCGTCACCCTGGCCGATCGTGCCACCATGCCCGGCGTGCGCGGCGGCGTGCTCGACTGGCCCTATGTCGAGGGCCTGCGCATGGACGAGGCCATGCACCCGCTGAGCCTGCTGGCCTTTGGCATGTACGGTGAGGTGCTGCCCAACCAGAACGGCGCGCCCCTGCGCCTGGTGGTGCCCTGGAAATACGGCTTCAAGAGTGCCAAGAGCCTGGTCAAGATCCGTTTTGTCGAGAAGCAGCCGGTGTCCTCCTGGGAAAAGGCGGCACCGCAGGAGTACGGTTTCTATTCCAATGTGAATCCGGCGGTGGACCACCCGCGCTGGAGCCAGGCCACAGAACGCCGCATCGGCGAGGACGGGCTGCTGGCGAAAAAGCGCAAGACGCTGATGTTCAACGGCTACGAACCCCAGGTGGGCCAGCTCTACGCCGGCATGGACCTCAAGAAATACTTCTGAGCATGCGCCTGTGGCTGCGCACGCGCCAGGCCTGGTGGGCCGTGCTGGCCCTGGGCCTGCTGCCTCTGGCCTGGCTGGTCTGGCGCACTTTGAGCGACGCGCTGGGTGCCAATCCCGCCGAAGCCCTGCTCCGTGCCACCGGCGACTGGGGCCTGCGCGGCCTGTGCCTGACGCTGGCCATCACGCCCCTGCGGGTGCAGCTGGGCTGGCCCGAACTGGTCCGCTTTCGGCGCCTGCTGGGCCTGCTGACCTTTGGCTATGCCAGCCTGCACCTGGTCTGCTACGCCTGGTTCGACATGGGCCTGGACTGGCCCGACATCGTGCGCGACATCCCCAAACGCCCGTTCGTGCTGGTGGGCACGCTGGCCTTTGCCTTGCTGACCCTGATGGCCGCCACCTCCTGGAACGGGGCCATCCGCCGCCTGGGCGCGCGCCGGTGGCAGGTCCTGCACCGCAGCGTCTACGCCGTGGCCGTGCTGCGGAGGTGCTGGTCGATGGCGAGAAGGCGCATCTGATCCGCCAGCGCGAGTCGGCTTTTGACACGTTTGCGCTGGAGCAGCTGGTCGGCTGATCTTCAGGACTTGTGTCGGCCCCGCCTGAAGGAGGCCGGGCCCAGGACTCCTCATAAGCCGCTTCGCGCCACAAATCGTCGCCCTGGGCCCGGCCTCCTCCAGGCTCACGGGCGGTGCATGCGTCGCCAGAGTCGCCAAACGACCAATGCGGCCAGAATCAGACCGTACACCCACACCTCGTTGAAATCGTTCTTGCCGGCGCGCATCCACCAGAAGTGGAGCACGGCGAGCACGGCCACGGCGTAGACGCTGCGGTGCAGGGCCTGCCAGCGTTGGGCGCCCAGGCGGCGGATGGCGCCGTTCCAGGAGGTGGCGGCCATCAGGGTCAGCAGGACGAAGGCCAGCGACCCCACCAGCACAAAGGGCCGTTTGGGGATGTCGTGCAGGATGTCGGGCCAGTCCAGGCCCATGTCGAACCAGGCGTAACAGACGAGGTGCAGGCTGGCATAGCCAAACGTCAGCAGGCCCAGCAGGCGGCGAAAGCGGGCCAGTTCGGGCCAGCCCAGCACCACCCGCAAGGGCGTGACGGCCAGGGTCAGGCACAGGCCGCGCAGGGTCCAGTCGCCGGTGGCGCGGATCAGGGTTTCGGCCGGGTTGGCGCCCAGCTGGTCACTGGCCGTGCGCCACACCAGCCAGGCCAGTGGTATGAGTCCCAGTGCGAGCAGCGCCCACCAGGCTGGGCGTGTGCGCAGCCAGGCCCGCATGCTCAGAAGAACTTTTTCAGGTCCATGCCGGCGTAGAGCTGGCCGACCTGCGGCTCGTAGCCGTTGAACATGAGTGTTTTGCGCTTTTTGGCCAGCAAGCCGTCTTCGCCGATGCGGCGCTCGGTCGCCTGGCTCCAGCGCGGGTGATCGACTGTCGGGTTGACGTTGGAATAGAAGCCGTATTCCTGCGGCGCGGCCTTTTCCCAGGACGAGACCGGCTGCTTGTCGACAAAGCGGATCTTGACCAGGCTCTTGGCGCTCTTGAAGCCGTATTTCCAGGGCACCACCAGGCGCAGGGGCGCGCCGTTCTGCTTGGGCAGCACCTCGCCGTACATGCCAAAGGCCAGCAGGGTGAGCGGGTGCATGGCTTCGTCCATGCGCAGGCCTTCGACATAGGGCCAGTCGAGCACACCGCCGCGCACGCCGGGCATGGTGGCGCGGTCGGCCAGGGTGACGAACTCGACAAACCTGGCGCCGGGCTGCGGCTCGACACGGCGGATGAGTTCGGCCAGCGAATAGCCCACCCACGGGATCACCATCGACCAGCCTTCCACGCAGCGCAGGCGGTAGATGCGCTCTTCCATCGCGGCCCACTTCATCAGGTCTTCCAGACCGTAGCGGCCGGGCTTCTTGACCAGGCCTTCAACCTCGACCGTCCAGGGATTCGTCTTGAGGGTGTGGGCGTTGCGGGCCGGGTCGGACTTGTCGGTGCCGAATTCGTAGAAGTTGTTGTAAGTGCTGGCGTCCTTGTAGGCCGTGGGCTTGTCCATGGTCTGTGCGCCCGGCACCGTGGAGGCCACCCCGGGCAGGGCAGGCAACACGCCGGGGCCTTTCATCTGCGCGCGGGCATCGCGGGCGGCCCAGCCTGCCAGCGTCAGGCCTGCGGCGCCGGCCGCCAGCTGTTGCAGCATGGTGCGGCGCGACTCGAACACCGCCCGCGGGGTGATGTCGCTCGCCACGGGATGTTCAAAACCGGCATCGGAAGATCGGATCAGCATCAAAGAACTCCTGCACACAAGGCGAGTGCATTGTGGTCCTTTTCGCGGTCCCCTGCTGACGACAGGGTGTCAGAGCGTGCCGTAGCTGTGCAGGCCGCTGAGGAACATGTTCACCCCCAGGAAGGCGAAGGTGGTCACACCCAGCCCCACCAGCGCCCACCAGGCGGCCACCGTACCACGCAGGCCCTTCATGAGGCGCATGTGCAGCCACGATGCGTAGTTGAGCCAGACGATCAGCGCCCAGGTTTCCTTGGGGTCCCAGCTCCAATAGCCCCCCCAGGCCTCAGCGGCCCACAGGGCGCCCAGCACGGTGGCGATGGTGAAGAAGGCAAAGCCGACCGCGATGGACTTGTACATCACGTCGTCGAGGACTTCGAAAGAGGGTAGCCGCTCGGCGATGCGCCGACGGGCCAGCAGAATGCCCCCCACAATCAGCGCCGACACGCCGAAGTAGACAGCCCAGTAGTTGCTCATGCCGCCTTCGGGACTCTTGCGAAAGACCAGCGGCTCGAAACACAGCACGATGCCCAGCAGCCACAGGGGCGCAAGCTTGTACCAGCGGGTCTCGGTGGCCTGCTGCTTGATCAGGTAGGCAAACGCCACCATGGCCGCCAGCGCAAACGTGCCGTAACCGACAAAGTTGGCCGGCACATGCAGCTTCATCCACCAGCTCTTGAGGGCGGGCACCAGCGGCTGGATTTCATGGGCTTCGCGCACCAGCGTGTACCACAGCAGAAAGCCCACGGCCGCACTGACGACCAGCATGACGAAGGCGCCCAGCGCGCGCGTCTTGTACTGGGCCTCGTAATAGAGGTAGAACAGCGCCGTCATCCAGCAAAAGAGCACGAACACTTCGTAAAGGTTGCTCACCGGAATGTGACCGATGTCGGGGCCGATCTGGTGGCTCTCGTACCAGCGCACCATCGTGCCCACCAGCGCCATGGTCACGGCCACCCAGGCCATGCGCGTGCCCAGCAGCTCCAGCGTGTCGCTCTGGCCCTTGATGAACATGCCCGCCCAGTAAAACGCGGTGCTGATGAAAAACAGCATGCTCATCCAGAGGATGGCCGACTGGCTGGAGATGAAGTACTTGAGCCAGAACACCTGTTCGGCCCGCGCAAGGTCACCACCGTAGGACTGGATGGCCAGCAGCGAGACGGCCGCGACCACCAGCATCAGGTTGCGCAGCGGCGCCCAGAACCAGCCCAGCCAGATGACCGCCGGCAGCGTGCCGATCAGGATGGCTTTTTCGTAGCCGTCCATCGCCGCGTGGTAAAGGCCGAAACAGACCAGGGTACCCACCAGGGCCAGCAGGGCAAAGCCCCAGTCGAGCCAGTTGCGGCGGGCAAAGTAACCGGGGTGGAGGGTCAGGGTCGTGGTATTCATGCGCGGGACTCCTCGGGGGTGAGCAATCGTGCCTTGAGCTGATCGAATTCGCGGTCGGTGTCCAGGGCGCGGCGGTTGGAAGACAGGGCCATCGAGGCCGAAGCCCCAGTCGCACTGGGGGCCAGCCAGACCCACAGACGGCGTTCACGGACATAGAGCATCGCAAAAATGCCCAGGATCAACAGGAGACAGCCCAGGTAAACCACGGTTTTGCCGGGGGCTCTGGCCACCTGGAACACGCTGGCTTGCACATGGTTGAAGTCCTTGAGGATCAGTGCCATGGGAGCCGCGTACAGCGGCGCGTCGCTCAGGGCGAGCACCGCCTGGCTCATGAAGCCCTGGACCTTGTCCTGCGGCATGGGCTGGGCGCCCGCCTGTTGCCTGGCCAGCGCATCGAGCTCGAAGAGCACGCCGTTGAGGATGCGCACCAGCATCTCGCCGGCGCGGTTGCGCTCGGCCTCGGGCACATTGGCTTCCATGAAATCGGCGATCGCCTGAAGACCCGCCACCGGTTTGCCGTTGATCTGCTCGAGTCCGGCAAACAGGCCGATGGCCCGCGCTGCCGATTCGGCCAGCTGTCCGGTCAGCTCCGGGCGCTTGGGGTCAACCGCCAGGCGAGCGTAGCGCTGCACCGCCTGCTGCCGCATCGGGGCCGACTCCAGGGCCGCACGCAGTCGCACAAAGCCATCCAGATCGCCGTTTTCGTCTGCCGGCAGGCGCATGTAGCGGAACGGGTCGCCCGGGTTGTCGCGCACGCCCAGCAGGAAGACCGGCTGGCCATCACCCATGTCCACCGGCAGCATGTAGTTGTTGTATTCGCGGGCCTGCCCGGCCGCATCGCGCAGCTTGTAGCTCACGCTCGGGCCCACGTTGCGCAGTTCCTTTTTGGTGACGGTCTTGTGACCGGCCCCCAGACGGCTTTCGATGCTCTGGCGCAGGTCCACCGCGCGCACATCGGTGGCGCTGTCGGGGCGGTCGGCAAAGTTCTCGACGTTGATGGTGCGAAGACCCGTGAATTCCAGGCGCAATTTCTCATTGCCATTGCTCAGCTCGGTGCTGCTGCCGATCACGCCCTCGACCTCGAAGGGCTTGCTGGACGTCAGCATCGGCACGGCACGCAGCTTGACCGTGGAGCCGCCGTCGTCGAAGCTGGACTGGTAGATCTCGATGCCTTTGAAACTGGCCGGCTTGTTGACCTCGACCCTGGCTTCGCGGGTTTCACCGGTGGCCATGTCATGGATCACGATGTCGCTGGCAAACAGCTTGGGCATGCCAGTCGAGTAGTACTCGACGATGAATTTTTTGAGCTCAATGGCGAAGGGCAGCTCCTGCAGCAGGATGCCGTCGGACTGGTTGAGGATGGCGGTGCTGGAGACGGTGTTCTCGGCCACCAGCAGGTTGCCCCGGAAAGTGGGGTTGCGCTCGGACAGGCGGTGCTGCGCGGGCACATCGGCAATCAGACCGCCGCCGCTGTAGGTGGTCTTATCGCCCAGCCACATCTGGGCGCGAACGATCAGGTCGCCGTCGAGCAGGCCGCCCAGGCAGACCAGCACGATGGCCGAGTGCGCCGCGATGTAGCCCAGCTTGTTGGCCGCGCCCGCCTTGGCCGCCACCATCCAGCCATTGCCTTGGGCGGTCTGGCGCGACTGCAGCTTGACCTTCCAGCCCCCAGTGGCCAGCAGCTCTCCGATGCGCCGGGCTGCCACTTCAGGCGTGTCGCTCAGGTTGCCCTGGGCCTTGTGGTGAAACGCCTGCAGGCTTTGTTCGCGGATGTTTTCCTTGTAGACCTTGAGGTCGGCCAGGATCTTGGGGGTGTTGCGGGCAATGCACAGGCTGGTGCTGGTGACCAGGAAGGCCAGGATCAGCAGGAACCACCAGGCACTGTAGACACTGTAGAGGCTGAGCGCACCGAACACCTCGGCCCAGAAGGGTCCGAACTGGTTGACGTAGTTGGGCAGCGGCTCGTGCTGCTTGAGCACCGTGCCGATCACCGAGGCGATGCAGATGACCGTCAGCAGCGCAATGGCAAAGCGCATCGACGAAAGCAGCTCCACCCAGGGCCGCCAGCGGCTGGCCTGGTCGTTGTGGTCGGGGGTGGAGGCGGCAATGGTCATGGGGTCTTGGCGTTCAGCGGGGCTTGCCGGACAAGAAAAAAGCGGGCTGGTGCCCGCTTTTTCCGAAGGCGGAGGCTGCGGTCTGCAGCTCCGTGATTTTCACCGATTCAGGCGTCTGAAAGTCAAGCACCCTGAAAGCCAGGGGTCAAGCAGACGGCTGGGGATCAGCGCAGGCCGGCGATGTAGTCGGACACCGCCTTGATTTCGCGGTCGTTCATCTTGGCGGCGACACCCGTCATCTGGGTGCTGTTCTTGCGAACGCCGTCGCGGAAGGCCACCAGCTGGGCAGCGGTGTAGTCGGCGTGCTGGCCAGACAGACGGGGGTACTGGGCAGGAATACCGGCACCGTTGGGGCTGTGGCAACCGGCGCAGGCAGCCACCTGGCGGTCAGGGATGCCACCGCGGTAGATGCGCTCGCCCAGGGCGACGCTGTCCTTGTCCTTGGCAAAGCCGGGCTTGGCCTGCTTGGAAGCCAGCCAGAAACCGATGTTGCGCATGTCCTCGTCGCTCAGGGCAGCCACCATGCCGCTCATGACGGCGTTGGCTCGCTTACCGGACTTGAATTCCTGCAGCTGCTTGACCAGGTATTCGGGGTGCTGCTGGGCCAGTTTGGGGTTGACCGGTGTGGTCGAATTGCCATCGGCGGCGTGGCAGGCGGCGCAAACCGCACCGTAGGCAGCTTCACCCTTGGCCAGATCGGGCTTGGCAGGGGCTGCAGGGGCGGCGGCAAAGGCAGAGCCTGCCAGGAGGGCAGCGGCCGCAGCGGTGATCAGGGAAGAGGCAATCGACTTCATGGCTTGTATCCGTAGGGATGGTTCCGGGAACTGGCGCAAAACCCGAGGATTCTACAATGCTGCCAACGTCGGTTTCCTGACGGCCCACCCGAGCCCCCCTTCATGACATCCAGCCCCTCCACGCCCGCCACACCTGTGGCCCCTGCCCCCGTTACACCCCTGGGCTGGATGCACACCGCGCGCTTTTTGACGACCGCCGCCCAGCTGCACCACCTGCCCGCACACGACCTGCCCGAAATCGCCTTTGTGGGCCGCTCCAACGCAGGCAAGTCCACCTGCATCAACACCCTGACGCAACAAAAGCAGCTGGCTTTTGCCTCCAAAAAGCCCGGCCGCACCCAGCACATCAACCTGTTTTCGCTGGGCAAGCAGGGCATCACCGATGCGGTGCTGGCCGACCTGCCCGGCTATGGCTACGCAGCCGTGGCCAAGATGGACAAGGCCCGCTGGCAGCAGGTGATGGCCAATTACCTGGTCAGCCGCCCCAACCTCCTGGGCATCGTCATGCTCTGCGACCCGCGCCACGGCCTGACCGACCTGGACGACGCCTTGCTGGAAATCATCCGCCCACGGGTGGAGCAAGGCCTCAAATTCCTGATCGTGCTGACCAAGGCCGACAAGCTCACCCGCGCCGAGCAGGCCAAGGCCCTGTCGATTGCGCGACTGCAGGCTGGCGGCGGCGAGGTCAGACTGTTTTCGGCCCTGAAAAAGCAGGGCCTGGAAGAGGTGGCCCAGCTGCTGTGGGACTGGACCCACCCGCCCGCAGCGACCGACAGCGGCAGCGATCCGGCCGCAGCTCCGTCACCCTGAACCTGTTCCCCAGCCACAGCCCTGGAGCGTGGCCATGATCGAAACCTGGCAACAAGACCTGCCGCACGGCATCACCCTGAGCTGCCGCGCCTGCGGCGAACGCGGCCGTCCGGTGCTGCTGTTCCTGCACGGCTTTCCGGAAGCCGCCTTTGCCTGGGACGCCCTGCTGGAACACTTCGCCCGACCCGAGCACGGCGGCTACCGCTGCGTGGCGCCCAACCTGCGCGGCTTTGAAAACTCCAGTGCGCCAGCAGACGTCAAGGCCTACCGGCCCAAGCACCTGGTGCAGGACGTCCTGGCCTTGATCGAGATCGAAACCGGTGGCGCACCGCTGGCCGCGCTGGTGGCGCACGACTGGGGCGGCGCCGTGGCCTGGAACCTGGCCAACCAGCACCCGCAGCGCATGCACCAGCTGGTGATCATCAACTCACCGCACCCGGGCACCTTTTTGCGCGAACTGCAGCGTAACCCGGCGCAGCAGGCGGCCAGCGCCTACATGAACTTCCTGATCCGCCCCGACGCCGCCCGCCTGCTGGCCGCCGATGGTTACGCACGGCTCTTCGGCTTTTTTGAAAAGATGGGCGCTGCCAGCGCCCCGGGCACGCCGGGCGCCCCCATCGGGGCCGGCTGGCTGAGCGACGGCGTACGCGCGCAATACCGCGCGGTCTGGGACAAGGGTCTGGACGGGGGTCTGAATTACTACCGCGCCTCGCCGCTGCGCCCGGCCAGCGACAGCGACCCGGCCGCCAGCGCGGTGACGCTCCCCCCCGAAGCCGTGCGGGTCGACGTGCCCACGCTGGTGCTCTGGGCGCAGGACGATGTGGCGTTGCTGCCAGCCCTGTGCGAGGGCCTGCAGGAGCACGTGCCCGATCTGCGGCTGGTGCCCCTGCCCCAGGCCACACACTGGGTGGTGCACGAACAGCCCCAGCGGGTGATCGCCGAGATTGCCGCCTTCCTGAACACCTGAAGGCTCAGTAAACCCCAGGCTCGCCCTCGGGCCGGGTCTTGAAGCGCCGGTGCACCCAGTGGTACTGCTCGGGCATGGTGCGGATGAAGTCGGCGAGCAAGGCGTTCATGCGGGTGGTGTCGGCCACCAGGTCCTCGCTCGGAAAAGCGTTGATCGGCGTATGTGCCTCGATGGTGTAGCCCGCAGGCGTCATGCGCGTGACCACCGGCACCACCCGTGCGCCCGCCACCCGGGCCATGCGCGATAGCGAAGGCACGGTGGCCGCCTGCACGCCCATGAAGGGCACGAAGATCGATTCCTCGCGGTTGAAGTCCATGTCGGGCGAGAGGTGCAGCGGCTCGCCGCGCTTGAGGCCTGCCAGGATCTTGCGCATGCCTTCGTGTCGGAAATACGGCCGGGTGTTGCCCAGGCGCTCTCGACCAGCGCGCACCCAGTTTTCGACCTGGGCGTTCGACTGGGCCACAAAGATGAATGCCACCGGCGCAGGGCGCACCTGCATGGCCACCGCCATGCCGCCGGCGTCCAGCCCTACAAAGTGCGGCGCAAACATCACCAGCGGCCCGGGGTCGGTGAGCTGGTGCACCTGCCCGGTCCACTGCAGTCGCTGGCGTAGCACGCTTTCGGGTGCATGCCAGAGCCAGGCGCGGTCGAGCACCGACTGGCCAAAGGCGATGAAATGGCGCCAGACCATGCGCCGGCGCTGCACCTGGTCCCATTCGGGAAAGCACAGGCGCAGGTTGACGTCGGCAATGTGCCGGCGGCTGCGGGCACCCAGCCACAGCAGGGCGCCCAGCCCCGCCCCGAGCGCACGCACCACCGGCAGGGGCCAGTGGGCGATCAGGCGCATGAAACCAATCAGGAAGTGAGCCAAAACCGGGCCTTTGTGTTCTTCATTCAGGCGCTGCGCGGCCCTTTGTAGCGGGCATAGCCCCAGAGGTACTGGCCGGGCCTCTGGAGCACCAGCCGCTCCATGGCCTGGTTGATCTGCACCACGGCCACGTCCAGATCCGGTGACAGTTCGTGCCCCAGCGTGCTGGTGTGCAACCGGTAGCCACGGCCCCAGGCCAGTCGCTCGCCCCAGATCAGCACCACACGGGCGCCGGTCTGCGCAGCGAGACGAGCAGCCAGTGTCATGGTGTAGGCCGGCTTGCCAAAAAACGGAGCCCACTGGCCCATGCCCTCGGGCGGCACCTGGTCGGGCAGCAGACCCACCGCACGGCCAGCGCGCAAGGCCTTGATCATTTGCCGCACCCCGGCCAGCGTGGTGGGCACAGCTTCCAGCCCCGGGCGGTTGCGGGCGTTTTCCATCACCCGCGCCAGCGCCGGCTGGCGGGCGGGCCGGTACAGCACCGTCAGGTTGCCGTGCTCGGCACCAAAGCGCTGTGCCAGCTCCTGGGCGGTGATCTCAAAGCAACCGAGGTGAGGCGTGAGAAACAGCACGCCCTGGCCGCTGGCATAGGCCTGCACGGCGGCGCGGTCGTCCGCCCATTGCACCGGCACCGGCGCACCGAACCACAGGCGGGGCAATTCGGCCGACATGGCGCCCGCATGCCCGATGGCTGGCGCCACCTGCCCCAAACCCAGGCCCGCCTGGCGCGCGTTGTCCATGAAGCGGCGGCGGTACACCGGCGACAGCAGCCAGGCCAGCCAGCCCGCTGCATGCCCCAGGGCATGCAGGGCCCACAAGGGCCAGTGGCTGAGGAATCGGAACCCGAATTGCATGGGGCGTGATTTTGCCCTTTTCCGTTCCCGGCCCCTGTCTCACCGAATCCGGGTAGCTGCACTACCTGTTCGGCAGGAATGGCAAGCGACAGCAGCTGGCCAACACTCGATGGCCCGCCCCTGAGCGTCCAAACCCTTCAAACTCCCCATTTCAAGGCCTTCTTCATGCGCGCCAGCCACAACTACTTCAGCACCAGCCAAACCGCTCAAATGCTCGGCCTGTCGGTCGGCACCATCCAACGCATGGTCGCCGCTGGCGTCCTGCAGGCCTACACCACCCAGGGCGGACACCGTCGCATCCTGGCTTCGTCGGTCCGGCAGTACTGCCAGCTCAAGGGGGTGCCGGCCGCAGAACCGCAACCCACCAGCAGCGGCCTGTGCATCGTGCACGATGCCAGCATGCCTGCAACCGTTCAGCAGGCGCTAGGCCAGCTGGCGCACGTGCTGCTGGTCAGCCACCCTCTCGAGTTGGCAGGGCTGCGCGAAGACTGTGCCGCCTTCTTCATGGACGCCCATGTGGCCTGGCTGGACTGGGCCGACCTGCACCGCCCGCTGAGCCTGGCCCCGGAGGCCCGCTTCATTGTCTACAACAGCGCCGACCTCACGCCATCCCAGCACCATGCCGTGGCGCCGCATGCGCAGCTCTACCCGGGCAACATCAGCGCCGACCTGGTGACCGGGTTCCTGCTGGGCATGGGCGCCTGGTCACAGGTCAGCCACGAAGCGCTGGCCCAGCACCACTGAAGAACCTGGCCCGGGCGGGTCTTGAAAGACGCCCAAAAGGCCTTATGATTAGCACTCGAAAGGGTTGAGTGCTAACAAATCACCCTTCAAAGTTAATAGGCACCAACTTTTGGCGCCTTTGTTTGTCAACCTTGTTTCAAATCCAGGAGATGCAATGAAACTTCGTCCTCTCGGCGATCGCGTGATCGTCAAGCGCGTTGAAAGCGAAACCAAAACCGCCTCGGGCATCGTGATCCCCGACGCCGC
>JACCDI011439272.1_pt1 | contig 12634 bp, 10 predicted proteins | sample 7442791 | NCBI WGS metagenome assembly JACCDI01 (sample SAMN15323434, study PRJNA562643) | freshwater metagenome | isolation source: river surface water | place: USA:Blue River Watershed | collected 2017-08-15
GGGAAGCTATGTCGAGCACCCGGCGATCTACGTAGACGATGCCGGCCGCATCACCCAGATTGCCGACGCCCGGACAATCAAGCCCGGCAATAGCATTGAACGGATCGACCTGCCCGGCAAGACGCTGGTGCCCGGCCTGATCGACATGCATGTCCATCTGGACGGCCCGGCCGACATCGGCGGCTATCGCGGGCTGGAATTCACCGACAGTTTCTTTGCGATGACGGCGGTGGGCAATGCCCGGGCCATGCTTGATGCCGGTTTCACCACTGTCCGGAATGTCGGATCGAGCAACCGCAACGATATTGGCCTGAAACAGGCGATCGAGAATGGTTACGCCGTGGGCCCGCGGATCGTGCCCGCCGGCTATGCCTTGGGCGCCACGGGCGGCCACTGCGATTCCACCTTCCTCCCGCCATCGCTGGAAAAGGCGAAGAAGGAAGAAGGCGTCGGCGATGGCGAAGAGGAGCTGCGCTATCAGGTCCGCCGCCAGCGCAAATTTGGTGCCGAAGTGATCAAGGTCTGCGCCACCGGCGGGGTCTTCAGCCGCAACACCGAACCGGGCCAGCAGCAGTTGAACGAAGGTGAATTGCGGGCCATTGTCGACGAGGCCCAGATGTGGGGCCTGCGCGTTGCCGCCCATGCCCACGGCGCGGCCGGGATCAAGGCTGCCATCAAGGCCGGCGTCGATACCATCGAACACGTCAGCCTGGTCGACGATGAGGGGATCGAGCTGGCCGTGGCGCGGGCCAAGCCAACCTATTTCAGCATGGACATCAAGAACACCGACTACACCCAGGCCGAAGGCAAGAAGAACGGCGTGCTGGAAGACAACCTGCGCAAGGACCGTGAAGTCGCCCAGATCCAGCGCGACAATTTCCGCAAGGCCTACAAGGCGGGGGTCCGGATGGTCTTTGGCTCAGACGCCGGGGTGATGCCGCACGGCCAGGTCGGCCAGCAGTTCGCGGTCATGGTTCAATACGGGATGACCCCGCTCGACGCGATCCGCGCTGCAACGCTTAACGCCGCCCAGGCCTTGGGCCGCGAAGCCGATGTCGGCCAGATCGCGACCGGGCGTTATGCCGATATGGTGGCCGTCGACGGCGATCCGCTTGGCAACGTCCAGCTGCTGGAAAAGCCAGCGGCCGTGATCAAGGGCGGCAAACGGATTGAACCGGCGCGCTGATTGGCGCGCCGGTAACCATCACATTCCCGGCAGCTTGAAGCCCGGCGGCAGTCCCATCCCGGACTGCATCCGGGCCATTTCCTGACCGGCGACCTCGTCCGCCTTGGCCCGCGCATCGTTGAAGGCGGCGGCGATCAGATCTTCGAGAATGCCCTTCTCTTCGGGCTTCAGCAGACTGTCGTCGATACTGACGCCGATGATCCGCCCCTTGGCCGAGGCACGGATGGAAACCAGGCCACCACCGGCCCGACCTTCCACCTCGATCCCATCGAGCTTGGTCTGGCTTTCGGTCATCTGCTTTTGGATGGTCTCGGCAGCCTGCTGCGCGGCCTTGAGCATCTCTTCCATCGACTTCACGTCAGTTTCTCCACTTGCTGCCACCCGCGCTGGCGATCCGCGCTTCGGGCTTTTCTTCGACAATTTCGGCCTGCGGGAAGGCGGCGAATGCAGCCTCTACCAAGGGATGGCGGCGCAGCGCTTCGTTCTCTGCCGCCTTTTGGGCTTCAACCTGCTCGCGCAGGGTCGGGGTTCCCTCCCCCTCACCGCGCTGGACGGTCCAGCGCTCACCCGTGGCGCGCAACAGGGCATCGCGCAGCTCAGGCCCCAGGTCCCCCGGATAGCCTGGCGCAACCGCATAGGTCAGCTCGCCCGGTGCCAGGGCGATCACCCGCACCCAGTCGCGCATCACCTGCGCAACGCGCAGCTGGCCTGACTGATCGACGGTCTCAATCAACTGCTCCCAGCTCAATCCCGCGACGGGTGCCGCCGCCGGAGCCGAAGCGGCACTGCTTTCGCCGCGCGGGGCATTGGCCAGGGCGCTTTCCAGGTGCTTCGCCAGGGTGCCGGGATCAGGCAGGTCTGACGCATGCAGCACCCGCAGCAGAGCCATCCGCGCCGCAACCAAGGGGTCTGGCGCAGTTTTGACCTCTTCATGCCCCTTCAGCAGCAGCTGCCACAGGCGATGCAGCTGTCCGGCTGAGAGCCGCTGCGACCATTCGCCGATCGCCACGCGCTCTTCCTCCGAGAACGAAGACTCATCGCGGCCAAGCTGGGCCAACGTCACCCGGTGAGTCAGTTCCAGCGGACCGCGCAGCAGCGCGGGCGGCTCAACACCGAGAGCGAACTGCTGGTCAACCAGGTCCAGCAGCCCCGCCGCATCCCCGCCAATCAAGGCCGCAAACAGACGGCGCTGGACGCTCTTGTCAGCCAGGCCAAGCATGTCCTGCACCTGCGCGGCAGTAACCTTGCCGTCGCCGCCAAGATCTGCATGGGCAATCGCCTGGTCCAGGATCGACAGGCCATCGCGCACCGAGCCGTCTGCCGCGGCAGCGATCATCGCCAGGGCCTCAGCCTCGGCCTCAACGCCTTCCTTGCCGCAGATCATCGCAAAATGGCTGGCGAGCAGCTCGGTCGGGATCCGCTTCAGGTCGAACCGCTGGCAGCGGGACAATACCGTGACCGGCAGCTTGTCCACTTCGGTGGTCGCGAACAGGAACTTTACATGCGGCGGCGGTTCTTCCAGCGTCTTGAGCAGCGCGTTGAACGCATTGCGGCTGAGCATGTGAACTTCGTCGATGATGTAGATCTTGTAGCGCGCCGAAACGGCCGCATAGCGCACCGCCTCGATAATCTCGCGCACGTCGTCCACGCCGGTATGGCTGGCGGCGTCCATCTCGATCACGTCGATGTGGCGCCCTTCGGCAATGGCCAAACAGGGTTCGCACTGGCCGCAGGGATCGATCGTCGGCCCGCCTTGCCCATCCGGCCCGACGCAGTTGAGCGCCTTGGCAATCAGACGCGCTGTTGACGTTTTGCCGACCCCGCGAATCCCGGTCATCAGAAAGGCATGGGCCAGTCGGTCACGCTTGATCGCGTTGGCCAGGGTCTGGACCATGGCATCCTGGCCGATCAGTTCGGCAAAGGTCTGCGAACGGTACTTGCGCGCGAGAACGCGGTAAGGCTGGGCCTGCGCAACCGGCGCAGCTGCGACCGGCGCCGCCGCCGGAACTGGTGCAGGAGCAGGCTGCGGCGCACCGAACATCGATTCCTGCCCAGCAGCCTCCAGGTCTGCCGCAGTCGGACCGTCTTCTTCAGGCTCGTCGCCAAAAATATCGGGTGAATCGTCCATCGCGTCCTTGGTAGGCGCTAGCGCCCCAATTGTCGAATGGCGGAAAAGGAGCCGGCCGACCCGCCGCAACCCGTTGTGGCTGCTTCCTTCCGGACCTGACCAGGTTGGCGGACGCAAGCGTCCGACCGACTCCCGGGCGGGCATATGGCGGCCTTGGGCCGATTACGCAAGCCTCTGCCAGCTCCGCGCCGAATGGCACTGGGAGCGCAAAGGCTATCAGCGGAAATTGTCGGCGTAGCTCTGCAGCTTGAGGCGACGGGGCGGCGTGCCGTGAACCGTCGCGGCGATCCCGTGCTTGGCGGCATAGGCCTGCGCCTCCGCCAGGCTGCGGAACTTCAGCTGCACCTGCGTCTGGGTGTCTCCCGATCCCGACCAGCCCATCAGCGGATCGGCCTTGCGCGCCTCAGCCGGGGCGAAATCGAGGATCCACTGGTCCAGCAGGGCCTTGCCCGACTGCATGGCGTTCTTGGGGCGTTGGTAAATGCGTGCAGACATGATGGCGCTTTCGGTCGAATCGTTGCTGGAATCAAGAGCGGCGGGAAGCTTCGAAGGCGTTTTTCGTCTTAAGACTTGGATCCTCGGCCCACGGCGAGTCCGGCCAGCGATGCTTGGGATAGCGCCCCTTCATGTCGCGCTGCACATCTTTCCACGAACCACGCCAAAAACCCGGCAGGTCACGCGTGGTTTGCAGGGGCTTGCCGCCCGGGTCGGTTAGCTTGAGCAAGAGCGGCTGCGACGGCTGGCCAAAGCCGGGATGGCGATCGAGCCCAAAAAGCGCCTGCACTCGCAGTTCCACCGATGGCCCACCCGGATCGTCATAGTCGATCGCATGGCTGGTGCCGGCTGGCGATGTGAACTGCGCCGGGGCCAGCTTGTCCAGCGCCTGTTGCGCACCATAGTCCAGCCGCGTCTTCAGCGCTTCATACAGCTTGCCAGGGTCCAGATTGTCGAGACGCCGGCCCAATAGCGGCCCAAGCCAATCATCGAGATCGTCCAGCAGAGCCTGTTCCGAAAGCACATCGACACCTGCAAACCGGGCGCGTTTCAGCAGGCTGAGACTGGCCTTGCCCAGCGGCAGCAAGCCCAGTCCATCGGCCCGGATGCGCTCAACCAGATAGGCCCGGATCGCTGCCGGGTCCGGCGCAGGATCGGATCCCTTGGCTAGGGTTATGGCCCCCAGACGGGATTCCAGCACGGCCTCAACGCGCCGCTCGTCCGCCACCCAGCGCAAAGTGCTGCGCCGCTCCAGCCGCTGTGGCAGCCAGCGCTGAACCTCAGCTTCGGTCAGGGCGATGGCTCCGGTAATGCGGGCGCCCTTGGCCTCGCCCTGTGCATCGCCGACCGCCAGCCATTCCGCTCGCGCCAGGCTTGAAGCGGGATCGAGCCGCAGCCCGCGACCACCGGCCGTCAACCAATCTTCACCTGCCGCATCGCGGCGTTTGGCAATGTTCTCGGGGAAAGCCTCGGCCAACAGGACTGCCAATGGCGGTGCTTCGCCTCGCTTGACCGTAACCAGCCGCGTGGCCTGATCGGCCCAGCGCCTTGCCAATTGCCGCGAGGATTCGGCGCGCGATGAACGGTCCGCGTTCCAGCGATCAAGGCGCTGGGCAAGATCCTCCCCCCGCCCGCCAAGGCCGCGCTCCTGTAACAGCAGCGCCAGTTGCGCAGCCTCGGCTGCTGCGCCGCGCCCTGCCGCATAGAGCAGCATATGCGCCAGACCGGGGGCCATCGGCAGGCTAGCCATCATCCGGCCGTGTGGCGTGATTGCCCCGGCTGCGTCCAAGGCCCCCAATGCAGTCAGGCTGGCTTCCGCCGCGGCCAGCGCCGGAGCCGGTGGCACGTCCAGCCAGGCCAGGTCTGCAACTTTGGTCGCGCCCCATTGCGCCAGGGTGAGCAACAAGGGAGCAAGGTCGCTGGTCAGCACTTCCGGCGGCTCAAAGGCGGGACGGCCAGCATGGGCTGCCTCTTCCCACAGCCGATAGGCCACCCCCGGCCCCTGCCGCGCAGCGCGACCGGCTCGCTGCGCCGCAGCCGCCTGCGAGGCGCGGTGGGTGACGAGCCGCGTCACCCCGGCGGCCTTGTCAAACTCTGCCCGGCGCGACAGGCCGGCATCGACTACAACCGAAACACCATCCAGCGTCAGCGATGTCTCAGCGATCGCCGTGGCCAGCACGATGCGGCGGCGGCCATCTGGATCGCGGCGGATTGCCGCGCGTTGTGCGGCCGGTTCGCATTGCCCATGCAACGGCAGGATCGGCACATCGGGCAGGCGTTGTACCAACCGGTCGCGGGTTCGCTCGATCTCCCCGACACCTGGCAGGAAGGCCAGAATGTCACCTTTCTCGTCACGCCATGCCGTAAGGATCGCGCTGGCCATGGCTTCATCCAGCCGCAGTTCCGGACGCGCACCCAACCAGCGGATCGCCAGCGGCCAGGCCTTGCCTTCGCTTTCGATCACCGGCGCGCCAGCCAACAGACGGGCGAAGCGTGCACCGTCAAGCGTTGCCGACATCACCACCAGCCGCAGGTCTTCACGCAGCACTGTCTGGCTCTCAATCGCCAGCGCAAGGCCCAGATCGCTGTCGAGGTGCCGTTCATGCGCCTCATCGAACAAGACAGCGGAGACGCCCGACAATTCCGGATCGTTGAGCAAGGTCGAAACGAAGATCGCCTCGGTCATCACCAGCACGCGGGTCTTGGCCGAACGTTTGCTGTCCAGCCGCGTCAAATAACCGATGGTCTGGCCCGCAGGCTCGCCCAGCAGTTCCGCCATTCGCTCCGCCGCTGCCCGCGCCGCAACCCGGCGAGGAGACAGCACGATAACGCTGCCGGTGCACCACGGTTCAGCCAGCAAGGCAGGGGCGACCGCCGTCGTCTTGCCCGCCCCCGGTGGGGCAATCAGGACGGCCGATGACCGCGCCCGCAGCGCGGCCAGCAGGTCCGGCAATACGACATGGATAGGAAGCTGGTCGCTCAACCTGGCCTAGAACCGGCGAGTCACGGCAAATTCTGCCGCTTCAATCATGGCGGCATGGGCCAGATTGGCGGGGAACCCGGCGATCGCGTCGATCGCGCGCTGGGCATAATGCCGCGCCCGCTCACGCGTCGCATTCACGGTATCATGCTTTTCGATCAGTGCGATGGCATGGGCCAAATCCGCATCAGAGCTGCGGTGCCCCTGGATCGCCAGTTGCCAGAACGCGCGCTCTTCTTCCGAGCCCCGGGCATAAGCCAGGATTACCGGCAGGGTCATCTTGCCCTCACGGAAATCGTCACCCTTGCCCTTGCCCATTTCGCCGGCGTCGGAATCGTAATCCATCGCATCGTCAACCAGCTGGAAGGCGATGCCCAGGTTGCGACCGTAATCTTCCAGCGCGCGCTCATCAGCTTCGCTGCGCTCGGCCACCACGGCGGCGATCCGCGTGGCAGCGGCAAACAGCGCGGCCGTCTTGGAACCGATGATCGACAGATAGCGCTCTTCGCTGGTTTCGATCTGGCGCTGTGCGGTCAACTGATCAACCTCGCCCTCGGAAATGACTGAGCTGGCGTTGGAGAGGATTTTCAGGACCTTGAGGCTGCCATCCTCAACCATCAATTCGAATGAACGGGTGAACAGGAAATCGCCCACCAGCACCGTCGCCGGATTGCCGAACACGATATTGGCGGTGGACTTGCCGCGCCGCAGTTCTGAACCATCGACCACATCGTCGTGCAGCAGGGTTGCTGTGTGAATGAACTCAACCGCAGCAGCCAGCTTGTGGTGACGCGTCCCGTGGTAATCGCACAGTGCCGCGCCGGCCAAAGTCAGCATCGGCCGCATCCGCTTGCCACCGCCAGCAATCAGGTGCCCGGCAAGCGTCGGGATCAGCGGGATCCGGCTCTGCATCTTGTCCAGGATCACCGCGTTGACGGCGTTCATGCCGTCAGCCGTCAGCGCCAACATCGGGGCCAGCGAAGGGGAACCTGCAGGTTCTGGCGCACGCTTGCGCAGCGGAATAACTTCGGCGCTCATCGCCTGCGCCCCTAGCGAGAGAGCCTGCCTGTCGGCAAGTGCTATTGCAGCAATAGCCTTTCGCAAAACCACATGCTAGCGCACTGTTTATGTCCGAACCCGATCCCGTCCTTGCCAGTTTCCGCTCTTCGATCGACAACATCGATGCGGCCCTGATCCATATCCTGGCTGAGCGATTTCGCATCACCAAGGCGGTAGGCGCCTATAAGGCGGAGAAAAATCTGCCCGCTTCCGATCCGGGGCGAGAAGAGCGCCAGATCGCACGTCTGCGCCAGCTGGCCGGCGAAGCCAATCTTGACCCCGAATTCTCGGAAAAGTTTCTGCGCTTCATTATCCAGGAAGTGATCCGCCACCACGAACAGGCGGCTGGGGCAAAGTAAGTCAGGCCAATTTTGCCGCGCGCGGCAGGCGCAGCTTGACCAATAGGCCGCCAAGATCCTCGCTTTCTTCCAGCTTCACCCCGCCGCCATAAATCGCGGCAACGTCACGAACGATCGCCAGACCCAGTCCGGTGCCTGGCTTGGAGGTATCCAGCCGCGCGCCGCGATCAAAGATCCGGGTCCGGTCGGCTGCTGGGATGCCCTTCCCGTCATCTTCAACCCAGACTTCGCACCACTCCGGCTCACCGGTCGGATCAATCGTGACGAATACCGAACCGCCGCCATACTTTGCAGCATTCTCGATCAGATTGCCCAGAATCTCGTCCAGGTCTTGCCGCTCGATCGCGACTTCGGCGGTGCGGTTGCCATCGAGATCGAACCGCGTCGCTTCATAAAGCCGCGTGACGGCCCTGAGCACCGCCTCCACGCTCTCCGCCACCGAGGCGCGGCTCAGGCCAACTGCCCGGCGGCCGACAGCCCGCGCACGCGCCAGATGGTGATCAACCTGCCGCCGCATGACCGCTGCTTCGCGGATCACCGTGTCCGACAGGTCCGGAGCCTTAGCCGTGGCCGCGTTCATCACCACGGTCAGCGGGGTCTTCAACGCATGGGCCAGGTTGCCCGCATGCGTCCGCGCCTCTTCCGCCTGCTTTTCGGAGTGGGCCAGCAGCGCGTTCAATTCCTGCACCAGCGGTTGCACCTCCAGTGGCAGCGGTTCGGTCAAGCGGTTCTGGCCGGTCGTGCGCAAGCGCTGGATCGCCAGGCTGACCCGGCGCAGCGGGCCAAGCCCGTACCACGATTGCAGGGCGGCCATCACGAAAAGGCCCAGGCCAAGCACCAGAAAGCTCCAGCCGAGGATCGAGCGAATCCGGTTGATCTGCTGATCCAGTTCCTCACGACTGGCCGCCACGGCGAAGGTCCAATGGGTCGCGCTGTCCGGCAGGATTACCGATCGCTCGATCACCCGCAGCGGCTCATCCGGATACTGGAAGCTGTTGTAGATGTGGGGTTCCTTGTCGAAGTGGCCACTCTTCAACTCAAGGCTGCGATCCCACAACGAGCGGGAGGGAAAATTCTCATGCCCCTGGCCAGTCACCAGCCAATAACGGCCGCTGTTCGGTTCCAGAAAACGCTGGTCCCCCAACGGACGGTTAAAGAACACCTCGCCATCCGGCCCGATCTCGGCCGAGGCGATCATGGCGTTCATCACATACTCAAGCTGCTCATCGAAATTACGGCTGACCAAGCCGGTAAGCGTGCGATCCAGCGCAAAACCGCCCAGTGAGAGCAGGATCACGATCCAGCCCGCCGCGATCAGGATGATCCGGCGGGATAGCGAGCCCGTCTGCGAAGCGGCCCGGGCTGAGGCTTCGCCCTGTTCGGTCACGTCTTAGCCGCGGCTACCTTCGGCCGGATCGTCGAGGCTGTATCCCAGCCCACGGATCGTGGTGATCACATCGGCCCCCAGCTTCTTGCGGATGCGGGTGACGAAAACCTCGATCGTATTCGAATCCCGATCAAAGTCCTGATCGTAAATATGCTCGATCAGTTCGGTCCGGCTGACCACCTTGCCCTTGTGGTGCAACAGATAGGACAGCAGCTTGTATTCCTGTGCCGTCAGCTTGACCGGTTCGCCATTCAACGTGACCCGGCCGGAGCGGGTGTCCAGCCGCACGTCCCCGGCGGTCAGCTCGCTGCTGGTGTTGCCAGAAGCGCGACGGATCAAGGCGCGCAGGCGGGCGATCAGTTCCTCGGTCTGGAACGGCTTGGCCAGGTAATCGTCCGCACCGGCATCCAGCCCGGCCACCTTGTCAGACCAGCTGTCGCGCGCGGTCAGGACCAGCACCGGAAACTTGCGCCCTTCCTTGCGCCACATGCCCAGGACGGTCAGCCCGTCAATTTCAGGCAGGCCCAGGTCGAGGATCACGGCATCGTATTCCTCGGTCGAGCCCATGAAGTGCCCATCTTCGCCATCGGTCGATAGATCGACGGCATAACCGGTCGCCTCAAGCGTGGACTTCAGCTGCTTGCCAAGGGTCGGTTCGTCCTCGACGATCAGGATGCGCATCGGATAAATCCCCTGTCAGTAAGTTGCTGTTGTGCTTGCCGCGCCGATCGCCGTCAAGTTAGCGGGACTGCCGCAAAACCTCGCCAGAACGGGCGTCCACGTCGACAAACATAACGCGGCCGTCGCGAATGAACTTCAGGCGATAGGTATAGGCCGCTGGATCGTACTCCGGGCCAAGGTATTGCGAGCCAGCCATCATCGGCAGAACGCGGCGTTCGATGTCGCGCAGCGGACGGACATTGCCCGCACGCAAGTCCTTGCGGGCCATCCCTGCCTCATCGCCTTGATTGGCAAAACTGGGGGCAACTGGCGCGCTGGCCACAAGGGCAAAAGCAATCAGCGTTCGGATCATGCCGGGTGCCTAACCAGTCGGGATTGAACGGCCCGTGAATGGCTCACGCGTTACGCAGCCGTTCGATGTAGCGACGCCGCAGTTCAAGCGTTTGCGGGCCGGGTCGGCCTTGGCCGATTTTGCGGCCATCAACCTCTACCACCGGCATGACAACCGTCGTCGCGCTTGAAATAAATGCCTCGCGCGCCGCGAACAGCTCATCCACCGAGAACGGCCGTTCTTCCACTTCAAGCCCCATTTCACGGGCCAGTGGCAAGGCACAGAGCCGCGAAATACCGGGCAGCACGCCGTGCTCGACCGGGTGCGAGACCAGCACGCCGCGGCTATCGATGATGTGGGCGGTGGCGCTGGTCCCTTCGGTGATCATGCCGTTGTCGACCAGCCAGGCATCGTCCGCTCCCGCTTCACGCGCCAGTTCCTTGGCCAGCACGGCATAGAGCAGTTGCGTGGTCTTGGCCGATCGCAGCGCCCAGCGGCCTTCGGGATGCAGGATCACCCGCATGCCTTCCTGCACCTTCGGCTGATCGACCACCGCTGCCGCCTGGGTAAAAGCAAAGCGGGTTGCGGGGACCGGGCTGGTCGGTGAGAGAAAGTCGCGGTCCGCCGGAGCACCGCCCGTAACCTGCAGATAGATGCGCCCTTCGGTCAGGCCGTTCCGTGCAATCAACCCGTTCAGGATTGGCGGCCAGTCCGTATCATCGGCAATCCGGGCCAAGGCCATCGATCGCGCAAGCCGGGCCGCGTGATGCGGCCAGTTGCAAAAATGACCATCGATCACCGGGGTCACTTCGTAAACACCTTGCCCAAACAGCAGGCCACGGTCGAACACCGGGACCTTTGCTTCGGATTCGGGCAAAAATTCGCCGTTAAGCCATACAGTACGCATATGTCCCTCTTCTGCACCCCATCGGTGCTTGTCAACGCTCTGCCTCAGCCGCTAGGGCGCGCCGACCATGGCCGCCGCACCGATCCTCTCTTGGGAAGCCCTTAGCCTGCAACAGGGTTCGGGCTGGCTGTTCCGCGATCTTGACCTGCACATCGGCCCGCGAGATCGACTGGCGCTGATCGGCCGCAACGGCGCGGGCAAGACCACCCTGCTCCGCCTGATTTCCGGCGCGATCGAGGCGGACAAGGGCAAGCGCTCAATCCAGCCGGGCATCAAGATCGTGACGCTGGAGCAGGATCCGTTCTTCACCGGCTATGACACGCTGATGGACTTTGCCCTGCACGGTAAGGATGCTCCGCCCCAGCACGAAGTTGAGGCGATCGCCGGGCAACTGGGCATCGACATGACGCGCAAGGCCGAAAGCGCCAGCGGTGGAGAACGCCGCCGCGCCGCCCTTGCCCGCGCGCTGGCCAGCGAGCCCGACCTGCTGCTGCTGGACGAGCCGACCAACCACCTCGATCTGGCCGCCATCGACTGGCTCGAAAGCTGGCTGGGTCGCTATACCGGCGCCTTCGTGGTGATCAGCCACGACCGGACCTTTTTGGAACGCCTGACCAAGGCAACGATCTGGCTCGATCGCGGATCGCTGCGCCGCAAGGAAATCGGCTTTGGCGGTTACGAAGCCTGGATGGAACAGGTCTATGCCGAGGAAGCGCGGGCCGCTGAAAAGCTGGATGCCAAGCTGAAGATCGAGGCGCACTGGCTGGAACGCGGCGTCACCGCGCGGCGCAAGCGCAACCAGGGACGGCTCGAAAAGCTCTGGGAAATGCGCGCCCAGCGCGCCGCCATGCTCAGCCCGCAAGGCGCAGCCAAGATGAAGCTGGCCGTTGATGACGTTAAGACCAAGTCGGTCATCGTTGCCGAGAAAGTTTCCAAGCGCTTTGGTGAGCGGACCATCATCAAGGACTTCTCGCTTCGCATCCAGCGTGGTGACCGGATCGGTCTGGTCGGAGCCAATGGCTCGGGCAAGACCACCCTGCTCAAGCTGCTGACCGGTGAACTGCCCCCCGATGACGGCACGGTAACCCTTGCCAAGACGCTGCACGGGGTAATGATTGACCAGCAACGCAGCCTGCTTGCGCCCGAAAAGCGCGTGCGCGACGTGTTGGCCGAGGGCGGCGACTGGATCGACGTGCGCGGGGTGCGCAAGCATATCCAAGGCTACCTGAAAGACTTCCTGTTCGATCCCGGCCTGGTCGATGCCCGGATTGGCACGCTCTCGGGGGGCGAACGCTCGCGGCTGCTGCTGGCACGCGAATTCGCCCGCAAGTCGAACCTGCTGGTGCTCGATGAGCCGACCAATGACCTCGATCTCGAAACGCTCGACCTGCTGCAGGAAGTGATCGCCGATTACGACGGCACCGTCCTGATCGTCAGCCACGACCGCGACTTTCTTGACCGAACCGTGACAGTGACGCTTGGCCTCGACGGCAGCGGCAAGGTCGATATTGTCGCCGGCGGCTATGCCGATTGGGAAAAGCAGCGAACCAGGCGGGTTGCACCGGTCAAAGCGAACAAGCCAGCAACGGATCCTGCTCCCGCCGCGCCGCCACCTCCGCCCA
>JACCDI010401991.1_pt1 | contig 12630 bp, 11 predicted proteins | sample 7442791 | NCBI WGS metagenome assembly JACCDI01 (sample SAMN15323434, study PRJNA562643) | freshwater metagenome | isolation source: river surface water | place: USA:Blue River Watershed | collected 2017-08-15
TACCCACAGCACATCTCTGGGGCGGCCAAGATAATCCTGAATTTTGCCTTTGGCGGACGTATTTCCTCCACCGTAAACAACAAGTGACTGATCAGCGCCAATTTTTTTCGAACGTTCAACTAAGTGTGCTAGTTCCCGCAATTCTAATTTCTCATTCATAACGTTTCACCATGCGCTAGTTGGTAAACTTTTCTTTCAGTTACGATAGCACTTATATAACGGGCAGGAGTCACGTCAAAAGCAGGGTTGTAGGTCTTGCTCCCCTCTGGAGCAACAGAAATTCCAGCAAATGTTGTTACCTCTTTATCGTCTCTGAATTCAATCTCAATCTGTGAGCCCGACTCTATTCCTCTATCAATTGTCGACTCTGGGGCGACAACGAGGAATGGAACTCCGACTTGAGAAGCAGAGATTGCTAGGCCGAGCGAACCTATCTTGTTGGCTGTGTCACCGTTTTTCGCAATTCGATCCGCGCCAATAAGAACCGCGTCAATCACACCTGAAAATAGTGCGCTGGCTGCTGCTCCGTCTGGAAGGATTCGATAATCTATTTTTAACTTTTTTAATTCCCAAGCAGTAAGCCGCGAACCTTGAAGTAGCGGACGAGTCTCATCTGCGAACACTTCCTGCACAACATTTCTCTCATGTAATTCCCTTACAACTCCAAGAGCGGTTCCCCAATCCGTTGTTGCTAAAGCTCCCGTATTACAATGCGTAAGAATCCTTAACTTGTTCTCGGCATTGGCTCCTGTTAGGGAGATAAGAAAATCTGCGCCATTTCTGCCCATTTGTCGGTTTGCCAGTCCATCTTCGTCACTAAGAGCTAGCGCCTGCTCCAAAACTTGAGCAAATCCACTTGTAACATGAGGTAGCACTTGATCCACTCCCCAAGCCAAATTAACGGCGGTAGGTCGCGCACACCTGAGTTGGTCTATGGCAACGCTTACTTCTTCACCTGTTAGAGAACCTTGTTCAGCTTCCTTAACAATGAGCGCAACTCCAAGAGCTCCTGCAACACCTAATGCGGGTGCGCCCCGAACCGCCAACCTCTTTATTGCATCAATGAGTTGGAAGTGACTAGTAATCAGTAAAGACTTTTCCTGAAGGGGCAGCAGTGTCTGATCAATAAGGGTGATGGCTCCTCCATTTTCATCACTCCAGGCGATCGTGCGCATTGCTTTAGTCTAAAGCCCTCATTGAAGGTTCCGTCACCACGAGCAAAGTTCCGCTTCAAGTTATCAAATTGTGATGTGACGCCTCGCATGGTCTACCCCGTGTCTTCCCTCAAGAAAATATGCATGGATAGGATTCCGCTCATCGGTGGCCCTCCCCATCCCCTGATAATCGATCGATTAACTACCGCAAATCTCATTGCGGTAACTCTTTGAGAGGAGATTCATGATCAAGCGCTTGACGGTTCTCGTGACTGTATTTGCACTTGTAACACTAGGTTTTGCTGCACCTTCGAAAGCAGCATCAGAAAGCGATTGCGGTACCGGAGCTCTCTTCTGTATTGGCCTCGTTACTGATACCGGAAAGGTAGATGACAAATCTTTTAACCAATCTGCATGGGAAGGCGCAAAAGCTGCTGCGAAAGTTAACGGTGGCTTTGCGAAGTACATTGAAACAACCGATCCTAAAGATTACGGTAAGAATATTGGTCAATTCGCAAGTAAGAAGTACGACGTCATTATTGGTGTCGGATTTCTCATGGCAGAAGCAATGACAGAAGCGGCTGCTGATTATCCAAAAATAAAGTTCATTGGAGTTGATCAGTTCCAAGGTACTGCCATTCCAAATCTCACTGGTTTAGTGTTTCCCGAAGATAAGGCCGGCTTCCTTGCTGGATATCTTGCAGGACACCTAACAAAGACTGGTAAGACTGGCGCGGTTCTCGGAACCGAAGTTGTTCCTCCAGTTCGCTACTTTGGAGAGGGTTACCGAAACGGCGTTGCTTATGCTGCTAAGGAACTCAAAAAGAAATATCCGAGCACAAAGTTGATTTACCACGCTCCAGATAATGCGTTCAATGATCCTGCTTGGGGTGGAGCAACTGCACAACAGTTACTCTCACAAGGCTATGACGTCATTTTCGGCGCAGGAGGAAACACTGGAAACGGTGCGTTGCTTCGAGTCGCAAAGAAGAAGGGTGCTTATTGCATCGGTGTTGATAGCGATCAATGGGGAACTCTCCCAGAAGCGCGTCCTTGTCTCGTAACTTCAGCGATGAAGCTAATTGACAAAGGCGTTGCAGACATCATTGCATCCATCGTTGATGGAACCAGTAAGGGTGGAAACTTCTTCGGTGCAGTCGGACTAGCTCCACTGCACGACTTCTCCAAGAAAGTGCCAGCTTCAGTACAAGCTAAGTTAAAGGCCATCACTCCAAAGGTCCTTAGCGGAGCTGTAAAGACTGGCGTTAAGCTGTAAAACTCTCTAAGTAGAGGGAAAGGGATACGTGGTCTTAGTACAACGTATCCCTTTCCAAGAAATAATTGCCTTAGTTCAATAATTTGATAATTAATTGCTACATTTGTTTTAAACAAGAGCTTGGAGCAACGCAGTGATTGAAAACAGGAGAATCAATCTTGGCTCCGTTTTTGTTCCACTTCTATCCATCGTTGTTGCGCTTGTTCTTGGCGGAATCCTTATCTATATTCAGAACTTAAATCCATTGCTTGCATATAAAGTTTTATTTACAACTTCTTTTGGATCTCTCGCTGGAATTGCACTGACATTGAGTAAGGCGACTCCTCTAATCTTGAGCGGTCTTGCCGTTGCTGTATGCCTTCGAGCAGGACTATTCAATATTGGAGCTCAAGGACAGCTCATCTCTGGGGCGCTAGCTTCTGCCTGGGCTGGCTATCACTTTGTCGGCCTTCCAGCTTTCATACACGTTCCCCTAGCCTTGATATTTGGTGCTTTTTTTGGTGCACTCGTTGCCTTAGTCGCTGGAGCTTTGAAAGCATACCGAGGAGTTCATGAAGTTATCACGACAATTATGCTCAATAGCATTGTGATTGCTCTTGCAGAATTCCTCACGAGCAATCCATTTAAAGAACCTAATCAACCACTCACAAGAACTCCAAAGATTCAACCTTCCGCAAGCATGTCTGAAGTTCTGGGCTTGCCACTAGGTTTCTTCTTAGCAATCGCGATGGCGGCGTCTCTATGGTGGATCATGCGGAATACGACTACTGGATTTCAAATAGAAACCATTGGTCGAAACAAAAATGCTGGATGGTATGCCGGCATATCGGTAAAGAAAACTGTGATAGTCAGCATGCTTGTCGGAGGATCAATCGCCGGAATCGCCGGCGCAGTTGAAACTCTAAGTATCGTTGGACGATTTGAGCCAGCTTTTAATGCAGGTTTGGGATTTGATGGAATTACTGTTGCACTATTGGGCCGTGCAAATCCGCTCGGAGTAATACCTGCAGCCATCTTGATTGGCGGGATGCGAGCAAGCGCCTCGACGGTGCAGTTCGAGGCTGGTGTTGCACCTGAATTAGTTGATCTTCTTCTCGCGATGATCCTCTTATTTGTAACGGCACCTCTACTTAGCAAATTGCTGCGCAAAAAGCAGGATAACGTGGCCATGACAAGTGGCTGGAGCAATTAATGAGTCCCAGGAGTAGATAATGAAACTTCGCATGATTCACTACTTAACAATTTTGTTTCTAGTTCTATTCGTCTTCTTCTATAGTCGTGATGGACTCGTTACTACATCCGTTCTATACACTGCAATCCAGCTATCTATTCCACTTGTATTGGCTGCGATGGTTGGTGTGATGTGTGAACGTACTGGTGTGGTAAATATTGGGATTGAAGGTACTTTGTTGGTTTCAGCATTTACATCATTTTTTGTCGGTGCAATATTTAAAGACATCTATATCGGCCTTTTGGCTGGGATTTTGACCGGCGCGCTAGTGGGTTTGCTACTGGCTCTGATGGCAGTCAATTGGAAGATGGATCAGATTATTGCTGGCGTAATTATTAATATTCTCGCGGCAGGTATCACATCGTTTTATTATCGACAAAATTACTCAATTCCCTCCACCTTATCGCCGATTGAACTACCAATAATCGGTACCTGGCCAATCGTTGGCCCCGTTCTCTCTTTTCACGGACCTCTTACATACTTTGGCGTGATCTTGGTTTTCATACTTTGGTTTGCCCTCTATAAGACGCCATGGGGACTACGATCACGAGCTGTTGGAGAGCACCCATCTTCCGCTGACACAGCTGGCGTTTCTGTCACCCGCTTGCGCTATCTCAATGTGACCATCGCAGGTGCTATCGGGGGTGTAGCAGGTTCTTATCTTGCTTTAGAAGCGGTCGGTATCTTTGAACGAGGTTTCACTGCCGGCAAAGGATTCACTGCTCTTGCAATCATGATTTTTGGTCGTTGGAATCCACTTGGCGCTTTTGCTGCAGCGCTCTTTTTTGGTCTTACACAAGCTGTTACAAATCAATTGATGATTGATGAAGTAGTCAAAATACCCACGCAATTTATCACTATGCTCCCTTATGTCCTCACCATAATAATTCTTGCTATTTCTGCAGGAAAAGTACGTCCTCCAGCAGCAGAGGGAATTCCTTACGAAAAGGAGAAAACGTGACGGCTCTGCTTGAAATTTCTCATGTTTCTAAAACTTTTGGAACAGTAGCGGCAAATCAGGACATTTCTCTTAGGATTAATGCGGGAGAGATTGTCGCACTCCTCGGCGAAAACGGGGCAGGAAAATCAACCTTAGTCAAAGCTGTTTTCGGATTAGTAAAACCAGATTCAGGGACCATTTCAATCAATGGAAATATCATTGAAAGCGGAGATACTTCTGCCGCGATTGCAAGTGGAGTTGGAATGGTCCATCAACACTTCCAACTTGTTCCGGTTATGAATGTAACGGAGAATTTGATTTTGGGTGATGAACCAAAAAAATTCGGCTTCATTCAGATGAAACAGGCACGTAAAGAAGCCCGTGAGCTCTCTGAGAAGTACGGCTTAGAGATAGATCCAGATGCCGTCATAGAGGATTTACCTGTCGGAATGGCACAACGTGTTGAAATTCTGAAAGCATTAAGACGCGACGTTAATTTATTAATTCTGGATGAGCCTACTGCTGTTCTAACGCCTCACGAGACTGATGAGTTATTAGAAGTCTTGCGCAATCTTGCAAAGAAAGGTGTCGGAATTCTCTTCATTACCCATAAGCTCAGAGAAGTTATGGCTGTTGCCGATCGAGTGGCTGTACTACGGAACGGAAAACTTGTTGGTACGACCACTCCAAAAGAGAGTAGTGAAGCAAATCTCGCTCAGATGATGGTTGGACGCGAAGTTGTACTTAATGTGTACAAGACTCCAGCTAGACCGAAAGGAGTTCTCCTATCTGTTTCTCATCTCAATGTTCGTGACGACCGTCAGCTTGAATCGGTCAAAGATTTATCATTTGAAGTGCGTGCGGGAGAGATTCTTGGTATTGCGGGCGTTGAAGGGAATGGACAACGAGAGTTAGTGGAAGCGATTTGCGGCATGCGCTCACGAACAAGTGGTGAGGTTTCGGTTAAAGGAAATTTACTCCCAAACTTAGAACCACGATCAGCACACATCGCTGGTGTTTCACATATTCCAGAAGATCGGGAAAAACACGGTCTAGTAAGTTCATATTCCATTGCTGAGAATCTGGTGCTCAATCGTTATGATCAACAGCCTTTTGCTCGAGGTTGGATCCGAAATCTCAACAGAGTGATAGAGAATGGTGAAGATTTAGTAAAAGAATTTGATATTAGAACTCCCAGCGCAACACTCTCCGCTGGATCGCTATCGGGTGGAAATAAACAGAAAGTTGTTGTCGCCCGAGAACTGAGCCAAAAACTTGATGTCCTAGTAGCGGCCCAGCCGACTCGCGGCGTCGACGTTGGATCTATTGAATTCATTCATAAGCAATTGATATCAGCCCGTGATAATGGTGCTGCAGTTTTGCTTGTTTCTGCAGAGCTTGATGAAATTCTCTCGCTCTCTGACCGCATTGCAGTTATTTTTGACGGCAGGATTGTTGCAGTTTTTGATGCTAGCGAGGTAGACCGCAACAAGGTGGGTCGTTTGATGGCTGGCCTTACTGCTTGAGCTAATGCATAAAACTATTGGATTGATTGCGGGTACTGGATTTTACGATCTTCCGGCAATTAAGCTCGGTGTAAACAGAAAAGTAACAAATGAATATGGCGAGGTTAACCTCACGATTGGAGAGTGGGACTCGTTTCCTATCGTTTTCATAGCCCGCCACGGCGTAGGACACACTATTCCACCGCACCGCATCAATTATCGTGCCAATATACGAGCCCTTAAAGACAGTGGCGTGGCAGCAGTCATAGCAATTAATGTAGTCGGTGCGATTGATCCTGTAATCAAACCAGGAGACTTATCACTCATTAACGACTTTATAGATTTCACTTCCGGTCGAGAGCACACATTCTTTGATGGTTTGAGCGAAGATGGAGTCCAGCATGTTGATGTTTCTACTCCATACGACCCGAGACTTCAAGAAAAGTTGAAGCAAAGTGCTGAAAGCCAGAATATCCCCCTACATTTGAATGGTGTATACGCAGGATTCAATGGGCCGAGATTTGAAACACCTGCTGAAATTCGTTTTGCTGCCCTTGGTGGAGCAACCGTTGTCGGTATGACTGGCTGTCCGGAGGTAAGTCTGGCAAAAGAACTAAAACTTCCGTATGCAAGTATTGCGCTGAGCGTTAACCCAGCTGCAGGACTAAGCGAGGGTGAAATAACAATGGAAGATATAAACGCGGCGCTACATCTTGGAAAAGGTAGGACTCTGCAAGTTATTGCTGGCGCGCTTCCACTTCTCTCGAAATTATGAACGAATCTCAAAAAATCTTTGACCTTGTTATCGAGGAAGCAGCTTTTCTCGTTACCTCTGATTCAAGTAACCAAGTTCTACAAGATTGTTCGATTGGAATCTCTGCAGGGAAAATCGCTGCTATATCCACAAAGAAGAAACTTCACGGTGCGAGAGTGTTTCATGCTCAGAATAAATTGATAGCGCCAGGATTGGTCAATTCTCACACTCACTTAGCCATGTCACTCTTGAGAGGTTGGGCTGAGGGCCTTGATCTCCAAGGATTCTTGGAACGTGTTTGGGCCGCCGAAGGAACAGTGATGAATCACGAGAATGTGATTATTGGTTCCAGACTCGGTGCATTAGAAGCGCTGAAGTCTGGAACTACGACCGTATTGGACATGTATCTCTTTCCCGACGCTGCGCATGAAGGAGCAGTTCGCACTGGAATTCGCCATATTTCAGGTCCGATATTTTTCGATTTTCCTGGACTGGATGGAATGAATTGGACCGAGCGGATCATTTTTGCGCGAAATTGGCACAATATCTTGAAGGAATTTGGAGGACCTCAAGTACCAATCTTTTTGATGCCACATAGCACCTATACGGTTTCGCCCGAGCACCTCAAGCATATTGCGGAATTAGCGCAAGAAATCGGCGCGCACATTCATATTCATGCGTCCGAGAATCTCAATGAAAATGCCGAAGTTCTAAAAAGATATGAGAAAACACCAACCAGAGTCCTCGCTGATGCTGGTATTTTGAGTTCTCCTACCGTGATTGGGCATGGAGTACATCTCGAAAATGACGATATGAAACTGCTCTCAGAGTTTCATAGCAGAGTTGCACATTGTCCGGTAAGCAATTTAAAACTTGGAAGTGGCCTTGCAGACATCAAAAAGTATTTGCGCGAAGATATTGATGTTAGCTTAGGAACAGATGGGTGTTCATCAAGTAATGATTTAGATATGTGGATTGTTATGCGTCTAGCAGCTCTACTCATATCTCAGATTCACGGTCCCAATCAGCTATCTGCTGGCGAAATCTTTCGGTTAGCCACTATTGGAGGCGCAAAAGCAGTCGGCATGGAGAATGAAATAGGAAGTATTGAGGTAGGGAAAAGTGCCGACATCATTGCAATTGACTTGAACCAACCACATATGACTCCTGTTCATGATGTCTTTTCTCAACTAATCTTTTCTGCAGGTAAAGGCGATGTAAGTGATGTCTGGGTTGACGGCAAACATGTCATTTCAAATCGCGAATCAACTTTGGTGGATTTTGCAGCTCTGAATCTTGAAGTTGCGAGAATTAAGTTAGATCTCGAAGGCAAGTTGAATGGATAGAGACGAACTAATTGAGCGCCTAAATCTCAAACCCCTAGAAGGAGAAGGTGGTCTCTGGTCGGAAATTTATCGAGATGAAAATGGAAGCGCTATTTATTTTATGGTGGTTTCCCCTGACTTCTCTGCCTGGCATCGCCTCACTCAGCCTGAACTCTGGATACATATTGCTGGGGACCCCATAGAAATCTTCACGCTCAACGATGGATTTCTTTCGCAGAACATCGTTGGAAATTCCAGTCACCAAATGCACTTTCGGGTTCCTCCAAATACATGGATGGCGGCTCGTAGCGCGAACTCTTGGTCGCTCGTCGTGTGTTCGTTAGCTCCAGCTTTCGCAGGAATGGAGCTAGCATCTCGAAATCAATTGTTGACTGCTCACCCTCACGTCACAAACCTGCCAAACTTGTTCCATGAATAGTCAAAAGTCGGTGCTTATCACTGGGGCAAGTGGACTTATAGGTTCCGCACTGGTCTCTAAATTTAAAAGCTCAGGATGGAGAGTAATTGCACACTCATACGCATCGGCCATTCAAAACAATGTAGAAGAGTTAAGGAGCGATTTAACAGAGCCTGAAAGCGGGAAGAAGCTTCTCGATTCCGTTGAGAAGATTGACTGTGTCATCAACAATGCTGCGAAACAAGAAGTTAAGGAAATAGAGGAACTAACTCCTCAATACTTGACAAAATTATTTCAGATAAACGTCTTGACACCGCTTGAAATAATGGCGGCTGCTCACGCTAAAGGCGCATCGCTGGCAATTAATATCAGTTCCGTTGAAGGTATTACTTCTCGTCCAGGACACGAAGCCTACGGAGCTACGAAAGCTGCACTTGATTCTCTAACGAAATCTCTAGCAATCTCCCTTGCACCTATGAGAGTTAATGGCCTCCGCCTTGGACTTATTGGGGACGAGAACCTGCAATCTCTCTGGCCAAGCGGTGTCGCTTCTTGGAACTCTCTCGTGCCAACAAAGAGATACGGCTCTCCATTGGAGGTTGCTGAATTTGTTCACGAATTAACAAGTGATACTTTCCGTTTCACGACTGGAGCAATATTCGACTTTGATGGTGGCAAAAGCGCTACCCCTGGTTGGTAACTAGCCCTTACGCAATGCCGATAGCGCCTTACTAATATTAAATCTCAATTTTGTTGATGGGCTTGAGCTAAACGTAATTTTCACTCCTCCGTTTAAAGCCCCATACTCACGTCCGTAAATACCATTAGCTTCATCAAGCACATCAATTATTGCGCGATTTGAAAGTGCCGCACCAATGAGTTGATCTATAGGTTTGACAAGATTTTTTTCGACTTTACCAAGAATCACTTTTTTGGCGCTCGGAAGAGAAGCAAAAAATTGGTCAGGTGATTCGCTAATGAGTTGAACTCTTCCGATGAAGTTCTCCATTATTGTTGTTAGAACTGAGGCATCACCATCCCACGTTGAATAAACAATATCCACTCTTGCCAGTGCTTTTCTTAGCGCACTAATTTCATCTGGAAAAGGAATGTTGACCACCTTAACCCTTGAAGTAGTGTCCTTAACTCCTCTCGTGAAGCTAGCCAGTAACTCTGGTTCACTTCCCACGAAACCTACAACGCGTCGTTTGGTAGAAGTAGCTGCCAGCACTCCCGCAAGATAAGCACCATCGTTTTCATTAAAATAAATATTTGAAATATTGAGCTGGCCAAGTGTTCGATCATTAATTATTGCAAATTGAATTTCAGGAAACTCCATAGAAACTCTACGAACAGTCTCTCGATAACTTGGGCCAACAGTAATGATGAGCGTGTAACCACTTCTGGCAAGAAACCTTAATCGAGTTAGTCGATCAACTGCGGTTCCATTCGTGGGTACTTCGCGGATAAAGGGCTCTACAAGGTTGTACTTCTTCTTCGCGATGCTAAGCGCTCCATTCACTGCATCGTTAAAAGAGTTGTCTCCGAGAAACCCAATGTCATAGGCGACTGCAACTTTCGGTTGAAATTCTTCCGAGTAAGCGAACTTCATTGAAGAGAGTGTTAAAACTAGCGCCAAAAAGAGCGCTTTGAATTTCATAATTAAAACTTTTACTTAATATTCGGAACTAATCCGAGCGCCGAATAGACATTCTGCAGAGTTACTGATGCAACAGAACGAGCTTTCTCACTGCCTTCATAGAGAACTCCAAGAAGGAATGTCTCATCGGCAAGTAGTTCATTCGTTCTCTCTCGGACCGGAGAGAAGTAAGAGGTCACCACTTCTGCAACGGCTCCCTTGAATTCGCCATAGCCTTTGCCAGCAAACTCGTTTTCCAAATCAGAGATAGAACGGCCACTCAAAGCCGAGTGGATGGAAAGCAGATTCGAAATACCCGGCTTATTCTTCTCATCAAATTTAATTTCTTTTCCAGTATCAGTAACTGCGCTCTTAATCTTCTTCACGTTGATATCTGTTGGATCGAGAATTTCGATGACGCCCGCAGGAGAAGCTGCTGATTTACTCATTTTCGCCGTCGGATCTTGCAAATCATTTATTTTTGCAGCGCTCTTCATAATGTGAGCTTCAGGGATGACGAAAGTTTCACCATATCGAGAGTTGAAGCGTTGTCCAAGATCACGAGTTAATTCAATATGTTGACGCTGGTCCTCCCCTACTGGTACGCGATGTGCTTGATAGAGCATGATGTCAGCAGCTTGGAGAATGGGATAGGTAAAAAGTCCAACGACAGTTCGATCAGCTCCAGATTTCTGTGATTTATCCTTAAATTGAGTCATGCGACTTGCTTCGCCAAAACCAGCAAGACATTCAAGTACCCAAGCAAGTTGATTATGTTCAGGAACATGGGACTGAATAAAGAGCGTGCACTTTGATGGATCGAGACCGAGTGCAATAAGTTGCGCTGCAGCAACGAGAGTTCGACGACGTAATAGCGCAGGCTCAGTTTCAACGGTGAGAGCATGTAAATCTACGACGCAATAAAACGCATCGTGATCTTTTTGTAATTCGACCCACTGTTTAACAGCTCCGAGATAATTTCCTAAGTGAAAAGAGTCTGCTGTGGGTTGAATCCCTGATAGCACGCGCTTCATTGGCTTATCTTCTCAACTTCTACTCTTGGAGTCGCCATATGGCTGCGATTGTTGCCCGATTTGAGATAGTAAGAGTGTTCCAACGCGCTTGCCCTCCAAATTCAACACGGTAAGACGGGCGCCATCAATATGAATAACGTCGTTAATTTCTGGAATACGACCTAGTGAGTGCATCACATATCCGCTGAGAGTTTCATAAGGCCCCTCTGGGATTTCCACCCCAGTCTGCTCGGCAAGGTCTTCCAACGAAATTAACCCATCAATTTCGTAATCTCCGGTACGAGATTGGTTTGAAACCTCTGCGGTCTGTTCATCGTATTCATCATGGATATCTCCAATGAGGGTCTCCACGAGATCTTCGAGAGTAACAATTCCATCGGTGCCGCCGTATTCATCAAGGACGATTACGATTTGCTGGCGCTGGGCGCGCATTTCGGAGAGCGCAGGAAGCACGCCTTTGGTGCCAGGTAAGAACAAAATGTTGCGTACTAAGTTCATGATAGGAATGTTTTTTCCCGTGTACTCAGGATCCATCAAATCGCGGACATGGATAAAGCCAATAACTTCATCGCTACTTCCGCGGACTACAGGGTAACGAGAGTGCGATTTTTCGACGGCAATTTGAATGGCATCCGTAACGGGCAAGTTTGCATCTAAGAAATCAACTTCAGTTCGCGGCACCATCACTTCATGAATTTGGCGCTCACTTGCGTTAAATACTTCCTCGACGATGTCGCTCTCTTCTTCAGTGAGAGCTTTATGCCCAGTTACGAGATCCACCAATTCTTCTTCAGAGATATCTTCTCGCGAAGCTTTGGGATCAATGCCAATGGCCTTCAAGATCAAGTCAGATGAATGTGAGAGCAGCCAAATCAACGGACGGAAAAGTCGCGAGATAACTGCAACTGGCGTGGCAACAAAGAGCGCAATCTTTTCTGTGGAGTGCAGCGCCATACGTTTTGGAACCAACTCGCCAAAGACCAATGAAAAGTAGGCAATCACCAATGTAAGACCAATCAGTGAGAGCGTTTCGCTGAAACCTTGACTCAAACCAGTATCAACGAGTCGAGGTACAACATAACGACCTAAGCGATCTGCACCAAAGGCTGCAGATAAGAATCCACTCAAGGTAACTCCGACTTGAACCGCCGCTAAAAATCGATTGGGGTGAGATGCCAAAGCTGCGACTCGCGCCCCGCGCTTACTGCGTTCGGAGAGAGTCTTCAGTTGCCCCTCGCGCAATGAGATGAGGGCGATTTCAGCCGCGACAAAGATTGATCCCAGAAGGATAAAAAGGATTACGACTCCGAGGTCGAAGGCGAAGCCTCCGACGCTGAACGCTTGCGCACCGCCA
>JACCDI010233932.1_pt1 | contig 12627 bp, 14 predicted proteins | sample 7442791 | NCBI WGS metagenome assembly JACCDI01 (sample SAMN15323434, study PRJNA562643) | freshwater metagenome | isolation source: river surface water | place: USA:Blue River Watershed | collected 2017-08-15
CTAAATTATTGAGTCCTTTTATTTCTATTATTTTATTACGAAATAAATCTAATGTTTGTAAATTAATTAAATTATCAAGTCCTTTTATTTCTGTTATTTTATTATAACTAAGATTTAAATTTTGTAAATTAACTAAATTATCAAGTCCTTTTATTTCAGTTATTTGATTATAACCTAACTTTAATATTTGTAAATTAACTAAATTTTTAAGTCCTTTTATTTCTGTTATTTTATTATTACTTAAATCTAATATTTGTAAATTAACTAAATTATCAAGACTATTTATTTCTGTTATTTTATTATTACTTAAATATAATACTTGTAAATTAACAAATTTTTGTAAATTATTTAATATTAATTCTATATTATTAGGTGCACATATTTCCAAACTGGTTATTTCTAATGGATTGCAATTAATAAAAGTATCTATATTTTTATCATTAATTACTAATTTTGTCATAATAATTACAATATATTTATAATAAAAAAAATTCAATTTTTATATATACTCAAGCCATTCTTTTATTATAACTTCACTATATTGTCTTTCTAATAATTCTGTTTTAACTACTTCTTTTAATTGTTTTTCATTAGTTAACTTTTTTTTTAAACTCATAATAATGTTTGTAATTTGCTCACTATCAGAAATCTGCAATTCTATATCATCATAAAACCCAACTAGTACATTTAATAATCTAGTCATTCTACCAGTAAAACACATACATAACCCATCAGATATCTCTTGATTCAGTACTTTTAATATTTCATTTTTATTTCTAATACGTGACCATACATATATCAATAAATCACTATACGTAATTAAATAAGTAGAATGTTCAGTTGGATCGTCACAATAGTTAAGTATTTCCCGTTTAGTTTGTTCAGTTAATATTTCACTACTAATAATTTCATTTTTAACAGTTTCTAGATTTATAGTAGGTTTATCTTTTAGTAAATTAGTTAATGAGTTTCTAAAACTAGATTGTATAGTATGATTATGAACATTTTGTTTATCATTATAAATATTATTATTATTTTTATTATTATTTTTATTTTTATATATCCATCTTTGAACTGGTAAAAATATATGTTCAATTGGATTATCATAATATTATATCTAATATTACATAAATTTAATGACACTTCTTTTATTTTATTACGAAATAAATCTAATTCTTGTAAATTAACTAAATTATAAAGTTCTGATTCATAATATTGTTTTTTGTAATTCTAATTTATAACTTAAATTATTAACTTTATTTCTTAATATAATAACAAGTTTTATGAGTTCATCATTATTTAAATTTGTTATATCCATATCTATATCTGGACAAAGAATTTCAAAATTATGTATTTTAGTGCCATTTGAAACATCCATTTTTAATCTTAAATCAGCTTCATCAATCCAAAAACTAAAATCATATGATTTAATTTTATTTATAATAATTTGTCGTGCATTTAATTTTCCAAAACCATATACATCAAATTTTTTAGGAATATATGGAGTAAATTGTCTAGTATTAATTTTATTATAAATAATAATTTTATCATTAACTTCTAAAATATCTAATATATTTTCAGTCATAAATATTATCAATTTATAATATAAATTTTTTTAATTATATATTTTACTTAAATACATGGTATCATTAAAATTATGGGCGTAAACACAATTATAGAATATTGTACAGAAGAATTTCAAGAAAATACATTACATTTTTGTCGTGATGGTACTACACAACTTCCTGAACGTTTAGAAATTACATTAGCACCACATATAAATATTAATGATTTCAAAAAAATACATAATGATATTTATTTAAAATTCAAAATAGGAGCAACAACAATATTTGTTATTCCTTTAAGATTTATGATACAACTTAAAAATTATGAAGTAAATAATGATAAAATATATATCACTATACCATTCGAAATGTTTTGTGATGAAATAATAATATATGCACTAACACATATGCAGGTTAAATTAATATTAATAAATGCAACTAATATTTTTTCATCATGTAAGTTAATATATAAAAAATTTTTTTATGATGTATCAGTAAGAAAAGCTCTAATAAATTCACCCGAACGTATAATTCAAACATTAGCATCTGTACAATTACAATCAAGTATTCCAATAAATAATTTTAGGTATAAACTTGATTTTTATGGTATACATAAAGGATTTTTTATTGAATGTGATAATATTAATGAAATAAATGAAATTATATTAGTATTTGATCATACAGTAAGATTTAATTATAATAAATTTTTAATAAAATCAAATTGTGTTAAAATAACCGATCAATTAATATATTTACCATTTAATATTAACAAAAGTCATTATGATAGAACACAAAGTGGCATTGAAGAAGCACCAGATTTAAGTAAAATAGATAATGCAATTTTAACAGTAAAAGTAGATACTCCAAAATTAAAAATATGTATTTATGCATTAGGAATAAATTGGTTAATATATAACGATGGACTAGGAGGATTAGTGTGGCATGATATTGATGATGCTCACCGTCATTATGATATATAATTGTGTATTTATTTACAAAAAAATTGAAATACAATTTTATAAAAAAAATATTTACTATTTATGGTAAGCATTATTATAGATAATACAAATAGATATTCCGTTGATAATACCCAACTATTTTATTTCAATTTTAATGGTGCAAATTATAGAGATGTGTATTGTGATTTACACAAAAATAATAAATATATATTAGAAATTATTGCAAAAAAATGTAACTTAAATTATAAAGGATTAAAAAAACATGAAATAGTAGATTTAATAGTTAATTCAGGTGAAATTATTTTTATTTAATATCAAAAATATATATTGACTTTTTTTATTAGAACCAAACTATATTTATTATGATGTAAAATTTACATAAACAACACTCGGTATACCAATTTTGTTATAATTTAATATATTTACACCATTTTGTGTTTCAACAATTTGGTTTATAATATTTTTTAAATATTATAACATAATTATAATTATGATCAAAACATAAATTGGTATAAAAATATTACACCATTCTTTATACATTTAAAAAATTAATTTTTATATAAAAGTTTAAGTTTTATATAATTAATGTTTGGAAGTTTACGTGATAAATTAAATGAATTAAATAAACCATCATATCATTTTTATAGTGACTTTATTGGTTTTGATGATGATTATAATGATATTCCTGTTTTTACAGATAATATGTTGAAATATAAAAAAATAGTATTTGGCAGTATGTTTAATCAACCTATTGATAATTTACCTGAACATATTGAACATTTAGAATTAAATGGTGATTTTGATCATAATATTGATTCATTGCCTAAAAATTTAAAAACATTAAAATTATGTGGTAAATTTAATAGACCTATTAATAATTTACCAAGAAGTTTAAAAAAATTAATAATTAATGGTCATTATAATCAACCATTTATGAATTTACCAGAATTAGAACAATTAATTATTGAAGGTGCATTTAATCAATCAATTGATAATTTGCCACATACAATTAAAATATTATCAACAGGTATTATGTTTAATCAACCAATTAATAATACGCCTAATAATTTAGAACAAATTACATTAGGAAGTACTTTTAATAATTCAATTGATAATTTAACAGATAATATAAAAACTATTAAATTAGGTATATCATTTGAACAAAAAATAAATAAATTGCCCAGTAAATTAATGTTTATTGTCTTAAAAAATAATAGTGAAATAAATCAAAATAATAAAAAATTTATAAAAGAAAATTATCCATTAATTAAAATATTAGAATAAAAAAATTGAATAATAATTATTATATTTTATAATAATTATTATATGCCACCATTAATTATAAATAATAATAATAACATTGATAATATTATTAATTGTGATTCATCAATAATAGAAATATTAACAGTTTATAATATAATAAATACTAATGTAATTTTAGAAAATTTATATAAATTTGTAAATTTACATACTATTAATTTTTATAATAATCACGAAATAGAAATACATGGATTAGATAATTTGATTAATTTACAAAATTTATGTTTATTTGATAATCAAATAAAAGAAATAAAAGGATTATACACATTAATTAATTTAAAAACATTAACATTAGAATGTAATAAAATAACTGAAATAAAAGGACTTGATAATTTAGTTAGTTTACAAGAATTAAATTTAGATAATAATCAAATAACAGAAATAAAAGGACTTGATAATTTAATTAAATTACAAACATTACAATTATATAATAATAAAATAACTGAAATAAAAGGACTTGATAATTTAATTAATTTACAAAAAATATGTTTACTTGATAATAAAATAACTGAAATAAAAGGTTTAGATAATTTAGTTAATTTACAAATATTAAATTTAAATTGTAATCGGATTATAGAAATAAAAGGTATAGATAATTTGGTTAATTTAATAGAATTAAATTTAAATAATAATCAAATAACTGAAATAAAAGGTTTAGATAATTTGGTTAATTTACAAGAATTATGTTTATGTAATAATCAAATAACCGAAATAAAAGGGTTAGATAATTTAGTTAATTTAACATTATTAGCTTTACAAAATAATAAAATAACTGAAATAAAAGGTCTTGATAATTTAGTTAATTTACAAAAATTATATTTAGATAATAATAAAATAACTGAAATAAAAGGTTTAGATAATTTAGTTAATTTACAAATATTATTTTTAGATAAAAATAAAATAACTGAAATAAAAGGTTTTGCTATTTTAGTTAATTTACAAATATTATATTTAAATAATAATATAATAACAGAAGTAAAAGGACTTAATAATTTAGTTAATTTAAAAAAATTAGTTTTACATAAAAATAAAATAACAGACATAAGAGAACTGGATAATTTGACTAATTTAACAGAATTAATTTTAGAATGTAATAAAATAACTGAAATAAAAGGTCTGCATAATTTGATTAATTTACGCCATTTAGATTTAAGTGATAATAAAATAATTGATATAACCGGTCTTGATAATTTAGCTAATTTAAGAAAATTATTTTTATATAATAATCAAATTACTGAAATAAAAGGATTAGATAATTTAATTAATTTACTATTTTTACAAATACATAATAATCAAATAACTGAAATAAAAGGAATAAATAATTTAATTAATTTACAGTTTATAAATTTAAATAATAATAAAATTACTGAATTACCATTATTTTTATGTAATTTAAGGAATACTAGAATTTCATATTATACAAATCCAATAGAACATATACCATTGCCAGTTCAAAGATGGTTAAATAAAAAAACCAAAGGTGATGTGTATAATGATTCTCAAAATATACATAATCATACTATACAAACTAGTTTTAGAAACTCAATAACTAATTTATTAAAAGATAAACCTACTATAACTTTAGAAAAAATAAAACAAGATATTATTGACTCAACTATTTTAACTGAAATAACTAAACGAGAAATTTTAAATTATTGTGATGATAAAACAGAACATTCTATATATTTAATTACATATAGTGACTTGTTAATATATGTATGGTCACGTATTAATAATAATGAAGAAATATTAAAAGTATTAAATCAAGAAATAAAAGATAGCGCATGTATGTGTTTTACAGGTCGATTAACTAGATTATTAAATGTACTTGTTGGATTTTATGATGATATTGAAATACAAATTTCTGATAGTGAACAGATTACTAATATTATTACAAGCTTACAAAATAAAATAAGTGATAATAATGAATTAAAAGTTGCAATTAAAAAAGAATTAATTGAACGTCAATATAATGAAACAATAATAAATGAATGGTTAGATTATATTTAATAATTTAACTAGTTGAATTTATTATTATAATAATACAAAAATATATAATAATTTATATGATTTTTTTAAACAATGCATTAAACTCACTAAATCCAGATAAGTGTTTATTTGGTAATTCCGATTTAAACTCATCACTGCATATATATTTAAATCCAAATTTTTCTAAATATTCATTAATTTCATTAAATGTTGTACCATTTGAATAAGTACTGTTAATACATGTTTCAGTTATAATATATTTAACATTATTTATTTTATCACCTAAACTTTTTAATGCATTTAATTCATAACCTTGTAAGTCCATACATAATAAATCAATATTATGTATTGACATATTATTCATAAATGTATCTAATCTAATGCTTGATACTTTTATTTCTTTTTGTGGATTTGGTCTATTATAATCTGGATCATTTACATCTCTTTTTGTAAAATCTATTTTTAACATTGAAGAAGCACCCATATTATTATATTGTTTTAAATCAAATGGATAAAATGTTTCGGTACCATTATTAACAGATACAGCTGATTCAATTAAATATATATTTTTTTTTACACTACTATGTTCATTAATAAAATTGTTTCTACATACAACTAAACAATCTGGATTACATTCAAAAGAATATACTTTGCAATTATAATATTTTTGCATTTTTATTGCATCTAGTAAATCTCTACTACCTAGTTCAAAAACTGTATTAATTTCAGTTTTATTAATTTCTTTTATAAATATTTCTTCCAAATAATTATTCATTATTTAATTTAATAAAATTTATTGTTTAACTATTTTTATTATCTAATAAAAAATTGATTTAAAATTAGTTTGATAATTAAATTTTGCAATATGACTAGTAGGTGTAGGTGTTCAGTAATGAGAGATTTTTATTTTAGTGAAACATTAAATATTGATAATTATAATATTAATGATTTTTTATTATGCGATCCATTAAAAATCAAATCTTTATATGTTAGGGCACCAATGCATATTCAAACTATTTTAAATAATTTACATAAATTTATTAATTTAACAGACTTAGATTTAAGTAAAAATAAAATAATAGAAATTAAAGGACTTGATAATTTAATAAATTTGGAATATTTATATTTAGAACAAAATGAAATAACTGAAATAAAAGGGCTTGATAATTTAGTTAATTTACGGTTTTTAAGTTTATGTCTAAATAAAATAACGGAAATAAAAGGATTAGATAATTTAATCAATTTACAAATTTTAGAGTTAGCTAATAATCATATAACAGAAATACAATATTTAGATAATTTAACCAATTTGCAAGAATTATTACTAACATGTAATAATATTGTTGAAATAAAAAATTTGGATAATTTAATAAATTTAAATTATTTATCTCTAATGAATAATCAAATAACTGAAATAAAAGGATTAAATTATTTAAAAAATTTAAAAACTTTAATACTAGATAACAATAAAATATCAATAATAAATAATTTAAACAATTTAATAAATCTAAAATTTTTATATATTATTAATAATAATATTTCAGAAATACCTATAGATTTATGTGATTTAAAAACTTTAAGAAAGTTCAAATATTATAAAAATCCAATAAATGTCATTCATGAACCATTAAAAGTATGGTTAAAAAAAATGAAATAAAATATGTCAAAATATAAATTTTATAATTATGCCTACTGATATATGTTTTACTATTACAACAGAACTTTATAAAAAAAATGGTAAATATGCGATAAACATAAATAATAGTCATATCGAAGAAATTAATAATGATATTAAAGCTGGAAGATTTAGTCGACGTGATTGTGATAACCAAATTTTTTCATATGATTTAGGTATTATAAATTTAATTAATTCAACAATTAAAATTAATAAAAATTCAAAAAACATTTTAAATTTTGAATTTACTATTGATAAAAAAATAGAATCAATTATAGATGCTAAAGAAGTTATATGGTGTTTATTTACACCTGCTTATTCAAAGAAAGATGGCGAATTTGAATTTACAATTGAAAAAATATTAAAACGATATTATTATAAATTAAAAATTTTACATACACCAGATAATATTAAATTTAACTTTATTCAGTAATTATTAGATAATATTTCATATTCTAAAATTAAATCATCATAATCTTTTTTTAAGTTTAAATAGTTTAAATTTAATGAATAATTTGTTGATTCTAATTTTATGTTATTTTTTTTTAATTCAGTTATTGAACTAATAAATTCTTTTTGTTTATTTTGTAATCTGTTAATTTCATTTATTAAATTACAGTCGCCATTTAATTGACTGTTTTTATCATCCATTTTTAATTGTGTAAGTTCAGTTTGTAGTTTTACAAAATCACAATGTAATTTTTTATTAACAGTTTGCAGTTGTACAATTTCGGTCTTTAATTTTTCATTATCTCCATAATTTTTTTGTAATTGTGTAATTGAATCATAATAAAATTTTTCTTGATTTTTTAATTCACTAATATTTTTTTCATTAGTTTTTTTTAATTGATTATTTTCTTTTTTCAATTTTGTAATTTCAGTTTGTAATTTTATTGTTTCAATGTTTAGATTAGCAATCTTATTTTCAAAATTAGTAATAACATTTCTATCATACATTTTAGTTAAGTATAAACATGTATCAAAAGGTTGTAAAACATTCTTAGATACTATCCAACAATAAATTTTATCATCATTCATATTAATGAAAATATAACAATTTTCTTTATGTAATAATCCATTGATTAATGAATTATAAAATATTTCAAGACTTGGTACAGTAATGCTTAATTCAGTTCTTGTTTTTGTTGTTTGATAAAATATCCCAGTTGAACAATCTAAAACTTTAACATAAATTGAATTTTCATTATCAACAATAGTAAATTCAAAATGATCATAATCAATTATAACAGTATCAGACTTTGACATAATATATATATATAAAGTATTAAAATGTCATAATTTTATTTTTTTATAAATCAATAATTATTATGTGACAATATAATATAACATGATCTAAATATAGTATACTAACATAAATAATAGATCAAACCTAACTATTTCACCAGAATTAACTTTTATTTTTACTCATAATAAATATTTTTAAAATAATTTTCGGTGTTTTTTATTAGGTTCTTCATTATTTATTTTATTATTTGGTTTTGGAATAACAATAATTTCATTAATTGGTACAATAAATGATTGTTGTATTAAATTACCAGCAAATAAAGCTAAATTTTTACTATAAAACCATGATATAGCATAGTAATTACCAACATTTGAAAGTTGACAATAAATTTTTGGTGAAAACATTATTTCATCATATGTACAATAATAACCATCTGTTTCAATCTGTAATAAAAATGTATTATTTGATGAATATAATTTATTTTCAATTGTAATATCTAATAATGTTAAATAGTTACCACAATCATCAAATAAAATTTCTGTAATACCTGTTTGACTTTCATTACATATTAATTTTGCAAATGATCCATTATATATCTTAATATTTGCATATGCATGTGCGCCATTTAATATAAAAATAGTACCATTAATTGTACAAATGACTGATTTTGTTGTTGAAAACAAATTAAAAAATTCATTATATTCTCTTAAATCATAACAACCTGCATCATTATATGCTATTTTTAAATATTTTTCATAACATATATAGTTAACATGTTCTTTGATTTTATCAATGTCAGACATAAATCACTAATTATAATATTAAATTGTTTTTTTGTCAATTTTTTGTAAAAAATTGAATTATAATTAAATTATAAACAATTTATTTATTTATGTCTATAACAAAAAAACAATTTACTGAAATTAAAAAAAAAATTAAAAAATATATAGAAGAATTAAAACCAAATATTAAAAATTTAAATAATGAACAAAAAATAGAAATGAATACACTTATGGAAACTTTATATTGGAGCATGGTTAGTGATACATCACCAAATATAGCTAATTATATGAAAATAGAACAACAACAAGAAGAAGCCCATATACAAAAATTGATTTTTATGGCACAAACACACAAACAAGTGGAGAGCTATATTCAAATGGCATATTTGAAACATATGTTATCAGTACTAGAAATTCATAAAAACCTTGATAATGACATGGTAATAGTAATTGTTAATAATTTATCTTAAATAAATTATAAACTAATTAAATATCACTCGTTGTTAATAATAATGAAATTTCATTAGTTATTTTATCTTTATTATTATACAATATTAATTTAATTTCATTTATTTTATATTGTTTATAATTTGTATGTTCATGTCCATCAGAATCAATATATTTTGAATCAGTATAATTTATTTTATTTATTAATTCTTCAATTATATTTTTAGTTTTTTCATCTAATTTATCTTTCATTAAAAATTCATCATAAATTGTTTCTAATTCATAAATTCTATTATCAATTAAAGTATTTAAAACTTCATCTTTTGTTGCTAAAACAAATTGACATCTTCCATCATCAAACTTATACATATAATTATCTTTAATATTTGTAATGATTATATTTTTAAATTGATTGTATTTTCCACAATGAACTATTTCAATAAATTTTTCTAAAGATTTATATCTAGAATCGAGTATTTGTTTTTTTTCTTTATTAGTTAATAGATCAACAATATCTTCTTCTTTTCCAAAACCAACTAATTGAAAATTATTAACAATATTTTGAACATTACCATTATGTATATTATTTTGTATATTACCATTATTTATCATATATTCTTTTATTCTATTATTTCTTTCTAATATTAGTTTATTTAGTTGATTTAATGTAATATTATCTGCTTTAGTTGATTTTTGAAGTTTTAATTTTAGTTGCAAAATCTCTTTTTCTTTTAATAATAAATATTGTTCTTGTTTTTTTAGTTGTAATTCCAATTTTTTTAGTTCTATAGTATCGTTATTATTTTTCATAACTAAACATTTTTTTTTATGTGAACTCTTAGCTTGTCGAGTATTAAATTCTTTATTACATATTTCACATCTTATCTTATTTTGGACAAGTTGACATTTACTTGACATAAGACTATTATTACTTGACATTTTTTTACATTTTTTGCTATTAATATCATGAAATTGTTTGTTGTGTTTCCATAGGGTTTGGTATGTTTTATAGTGTTTATTACATATAGTACATTCATATTCCATCGTCTTTATATTATTATTATACTATATATATTTTAATTCTCTTAAATGATTTTTTAAAAATATATACTTTATATATACTTTTTTTGAAATGCGGGAGGGAGAGAGCTAAAAAATAAAATCTTAAATATTATTTCTTATTTTTTAGACCTTTTAATTGTAAAATATAATTTTACTATCTATAATATCAGTTTTACTATCTATAATATCAGTTTTACTATTTATAATATCAGTTTTACTAACTATTCCATTATAGTACTAACTATTGCTGATGTAACTAAATATGGATTTAAATTTGCAGATGGTCGTCTATCTTCTATATATCCATAACCATCATTTGCAACACTTTGCGGTATTCTAATTGAACAACTTCTATTACCTACACCATATGAAAAATTATTAATATCACTAGTTTCATGATTACCAGTTAATCGTTGATCATTATTTTTACCATATACACTTAAATGTTTCATGTGTCGGGTTTTTAATTTTTCACATGCCTCGTAAATATATCTCATACCACCAGGTGATCTCATTTTTAATGTTGAAAAGTTTGTATGCCCCCCACTTCCATTCCAGTTACTTCCAAATGGTTTAGGATCTAATGAAATATAACAATTATATTCTTCTGCTATTCTATTTAATATATATCGGGACATTATTAAATCATCTGATACTGATAACATATCACTTGGTCCTATTTGATATTCCCATTGTGATGGTGCGACTTCAGCATTAGTTCCACATATTTTTATTCCTGCTTTTAAACACAATTGCAAATGTTTATTAGATATCTCTCTTCCAAATGCTTTATTACTTCCTACACCACAATAAAATTCACCTTGAACACATTTATTAATATTATTAATTGGCATTGTTTCTGAACACCACTTATATGGTATACCATTATTACCATAAATAACATATTCTTGTTCAATACCAAATAAGCAATTCTCTTTTTCATTATCAATACTTAATTTTTCACATTTTGGTCTATGATTTGTATCATGTGGTGTCATATCTTTATTTAAACATTCACATAATACTAAATTTGAAGGACAACTTTCAAAAAAAGGATTAACATATTTTTTTACTGGTTTTAAAATTATATCAGATTCTGAACCTGTCGCTTGTCCTGTTGATGATCCATCAAAGTTCCATAATGTAGCTTTGCCCATTTCACATACTTTTATTTTAGATCTTAGATTTTCATTTGCATCTAACCATACATATTCAAATATCATTTTATTAAAATAAGTTATAATATTTTTTTAAGTAATAATCAAAAAAAAAAATTGAAAAAAAAATATTATACCTGTTCCAATAAGCTTGATCTTTAAATGGATTCCCACTCAATAATTTAAAATGGGAGCAAGACAAAATGCTAGTCTTGTTTAATCAATTGTATTTAAAATACAATTGATTAAGTTCTCTTAAGCTGTTTTGCCAGGTGTAGCTACCATAGGAATGCTTAAGTTTTGTATATAATATTTGTTATCAGTAGTTGTTATCAGTAGTTGTTATCAGTAGTTGTTATCAGTAGTTGTTATCAGTAGTTGTTATCAGTAGTTGTTATCAGTAGTTGTTATCAGTAGTTGTTATC
>JACCDI010127524.1_pt1 | contig 12626 bp, 12 predicted proteins | sample 7442791 | NCBI WGS metagenome assembly JACCDI01 (sample SAMN15323434, study PRJNA562643) | freshwater metagenome | isolation source: river surface water | place: USA:Blue River Watershed | collected 2017-08-15
GATAACATCGTGGAGAAATTGCGTGGATACCCGACTGCTTGACATCCTGGTCTGCCCCTTGTGCAAGGGCCCGCTGAAATACGACAAGGATGCGCAGGAACTGATCTGCAATCCCGATCGCCTCGCCTATCCGATCCGTGATGGCATTCCGATCATGTGGGCCGAGGAAGCGCGCGACCTCAATGCCGCACCCGCATCGGGTCCGGCGGCCTGAGCCTTCAGGTTTCCCTTACACCTGCCGGTCTCTCACGTGAGTTTCACTGTCATCATTCCTGCCCGCATGGCGTCGACGCGGCTGCCGGACAAACCGCTGGCCGACATTGCCGGCAAGCCGATGGTGGTGCGCGTTGCCGAGCGTGCCGCACGATCGTCAGCATCGCAGGTGATTGTCGCAACGGATCATGATGCAGTGATGGCCGCTTGCGCGCAGCATGGCATCGCGGCACGCATGACACGCGCTGACCATCCTTCCGGTACCGACCGTATCGCCGAAGTCGCGGCCGCTGTTGGCCTGGATGAGAGTGCAGTGATCGTCAACGTGCAGGGCGACGAGCCCCTGATCGACCCTGCGTTGATCGATGCCTGTGCCGCGCGCGTACGCGCCGAGGCACCGGTGGCCACCGCTGCTCATCCCATCCACGCGATGGATGAGCTGTTCAATCCGAACATCGTGAAAGTCGTGCTCGATGCGCACGGCGATGCGCTGTTGTTCTCGCGCGCGCCGATTCCGTGGCACCGTGATGCGTTTGCACATGACCGCACGAGCCTGCCGAGCAGCTATGTCGCTCTGCGGCATGTCGGCATTTACGCGTACCGGCAATCCTTCCTGCAAGGCTATCCGTCGCTGCGTCCGTCGCCGATCGAGCACATCGAAGCACTCGAACAATTGCGCGTGCTGTGGAATGGCCACCGTATTGCGGTGCATGTGGTCGACCAGGCGCCGGCCGCCGGCGTTGACACACCGGAAGACCTGGAACGCGTGCGCCGTCTGTTTGCTGCTTGAGACCCGTCAACGCCGGCAGATTCTGGGTAAGTCCGTGATTCTGTGGTAAGTTTCGGGCAAGGTAGTTGGGAGACAATACCGCCGCGCTGCCCGGGATTCCTGCGATGAACACGCTGCCGCGAACATAATTCGCGCGGGGGATTCCCTACCTGGCTTCAGATATAAAAATTAGTTTAAGGATTTACGATGCGGCTCATCCTGTTGGGAGCGCCCGGTGCCGGCAAGGGCACGCAGGCTTCCTATATCAAAGAACGATTCAATATCCCGCAGATCTCGACCGGCGACATGCTGCGTGCTGCAGTGAAAGAGGGTACGCCCCTCGGTCTGGCCGCGAAGAAGGTCATGGATGCGGGCGGTCTGGTGTCTGATGACATCATCATCGGCCTCGTCAAGGACAGGCTCAAGCAGGCCGACTGCGCGAACGGCTATCTGTTCGATGGTTTCCCGCGCACGATCCCGCAAGCTGATGCGATGAAGGATGCCGGTGTCGCGATCGACTACGTGCTCGAGATCGATGTGCCCGACGAGGCCATCATCGAGCGCATGAGCGGTCGTCGCGTGCACACCGCGTCGGGCCGCACCTACCACGTGAAGTACAACCCGCCGAAAGTCGCCGGCAAGGACGACGCCACTGGCGAAGACCTGATCCAGCGTGACGACGACAAGGAAGAGACCGTCAAGAAGCGCCTCGCGGTCTATCACGACCAGACCAAGCAGCTGGTCGGCTATTACAACGACTGGGCAAAGAGCGGCAAGCCCGGTGCGCCGAAGTATCGCAAGATCGAGGGTGTCGGACCGGTCGAAGAAATCCGTGACCGTGCCTTTGCGGCGCTGGCGGAATAAGGCATCATGAAGCGGACTCCGGTCCGCTTTTTCACAAGTGAAGCAAGTTTTTGCATCAGCAGGAATGCGCGGCCCGACAGCGGCGCCCGCATGGACGTTGCAGCATATAGCGAGACCTTAAGGAATACCCGCACCAAGCAGAACGACAAAGCGGGGATAGCGAAAAGTTTGTAGTAACGCCCAAGCTGCCGGTACAAGGCAGCAAGGCAGGTTGTTATAAAAACTGTCGTGAACTTCAGGAGGAGACATATGGCATCAACAGGCTTGTGGTTTGCCGTCGCTTGCGGCGTCATCGCCGTGATTTACGGTTTGATCTCTCGACGCTGGATCCTTGGTCAGGACCCCGGCAATCCACGCATGCAGGAAATCGCGGCCGCCATCCAGGCGGGCGCTGCGGCCTATCTGGCCCGTCAGTACCGGACGATTGCGATCGTCGGCGTGGTGCTGGCGATCCTGATCGGCGCCTTCCTCGATGGCATTACCGCAGGTGGCTTCGTGCTTGGCGCGATCCTGTCCGGCGCCTGCGGCTTCATCGGCATGAATGTGTCGGTGCGAGCCAACGTGCGTACCGCTCAGGCAGCGACGCAGGGCATTGGTCCGGCGCTCGATGTGGCGTTCCGCGGCGGTGCCATTACCGGCATGCTGGTGGTCGGGCTCGGCCTGTTGGGTGTGTCCATCTTCTATTACCTGATCGGCGGTGTCGATTCACCGACGCCAGCCACGCTGAAGCCTTTGCTCGGTTTCGCGTTCGGTTCATCGCTGATCTCGATCTTTGCGCGTCTCGGCGGCGGCATCTTCACCAAGGGCGCCGATGTCGGTGCTGACCTGGTGGGCAAGGTCGAGGCCGGTATTCCGGAGGACGATCCGCGTAACCCGGCGGTGATTGCCGATAACGTCGGCGACAATGTCGGTGACTGCGCCGGCATGGCCGCGGACCTGTTCGAGACCTATGCGGTGACCCTGATCGCGACGATGGCGCTGGGTGCGCTGATGGTCACGTCGGCCGCGTCGGCGGCGGTCACCTATCCGCTGCTGCTCGGCGGTGTGTCGATCATTGCGTCCATCATTGGCGTGATGTTCGTGAAGGCGAGCCCGAACATGAAGAATGTGATGCCGGCGCTGTACCGCGGACTGATCGTGTCCGGTGTGCTGTCGCTGATCGCGTTCTATTTCGTCACCACCGCGCTGTTCCCGGAGCCGGTCTCCATGGCAGGTGATCGCGTGGCTACCACGATGGGCCTGTTCGGCTCCTGCATCGTCGGCCTCGTGCTGACCGCGGCGATGGTCTGGATCACCGAGTACTACACCGGCACGGATTTTCATCCGGTGAAGCACATTGCACAGGCATCGACCACCGGTCATGCGACGAACATCATCGCCGGTATCGGCATCTCGATGAAGTCCACTGCGTGGCCGGTGCTGTTCGTCTGCGCCGGTATCCTGGTATCGCATAGCCTGGCCGGCCTGTACGGCATTGCGGTCGCGGCGACGGCGATGCTGAGCATGGCCGGTATCGTGGTGGCGCTGGATGCGTATGGCCCGATCACGGACAACGCGGGTGGCATCGCCGAGATGGCCGAGCTGCCGGACAGCGTGCGTGACATCACCGACCCGCTCGATGCAGTGGGCAACACCACCAAGGCAGTGACCAAGGGCTATGCAATCGGTTCTGCCGGTCTCGCCGCGCTGGTGCTGTTTGCCGATTACACGCATGCGCTGCATGACCGCGGCATCAATGTGACCTTCGACCTGTCCGACCCGATGATCATCATCGGCCTGTTCATCGGCGGCCTGATTCCCTTCCTGTTCGGTGCGATGGCGATGGAAGCGGTCGGTCGTGCGGCCGGCTCGGTGGTCGAGGAAGTGCGTCGCCAGTTCCGCGAGATCCCCGGCATCATGCAGGGCACGGGCAAGCCAGAATACGGCCGCGCCGTCGACATGCTGACTGCCGCTGCGATCAAGGAAATGATGATCCCGTCGCTGTTACCGGTGATCGTGCCCATCGTGGTTGGCATCGTGCTCGGTCCGAAGGCGCTCGGCGGCCTGCTGATGGGCACCATCGTCACCGGCCTGTTCGTCGCGATCTCGATGTGCACCGGCGGCGGCGCCTGGGACAATGCGAAAAAGTACATCGAGGATGGCCATCACGGCGGCAAGGGCAGCGAGGCGCACAAGGCTGCAGTGACCGGCGACACCGTGGGTGACCCGTACAAGGACACTGCCGGCCCCGCTGTCAACCCGCTGATCAAGATCATCAACCTGGTCGCGCTGCTGATCGTTCCGCTGCTGGCGGCTAATGGCATGATTGGCTGATTCGGTGCGAGGCTTGCGGCCGGTGCGGTACAGCCGGTGGCAAGACCCGCTTTGAAAAACAAAAAAGGCAGCCTCGGCTGCCTTTTTTGCTGCAGCGGTATCATAGGCGCTTTTGCCGGGGCCGGGCGCCCCAGGCGACGCCATCAACCCTCAGCAGATCGGAGCAAACATGGAATTCAAGAACAATGTCGTCATCATCACCGGCGGTGCGTCGGGCCTGGGCGCCGCGACCGCGCGCATGATCGTCGACAACGGCGGCAAGGTCGTGCTGGCCGATGTGCAGGTCGAGGCGGGCGAGAAGCTCGCGACTGAGCTGGGTGGCAAGTTCCTGAAGTGCGACGTGACCAGCGAAGCCGACGGCAAGGCCGTGGTCGCCGCCGCAACGGCCATGGGCAAGCTGGTCGGTCTGGTCAACTGTGCCGGCGTCGCGCCTGCGGTCAAGACCGTCGGCAAGGATGGCGCACATCCGCTGGACGTATTCCAGCGCGTGGTCAACATCAACCTGGTTGGCACGTTCAACATGTCGCGCCTCGCCGCCGAAGCGATGTGCGCGAATGAAGCGAATGCGGCCGGCGAACGCGGTGTGATCATCAATACCGCATCCGTTGCGGCTTATGATGGCCAGATCGGTCAGGCCGCCTACGGCGCCTCGAAGGCCGGCGTGGTCGGCCTGACGCTGCCGATGGCACGCGACCTGTCGCGCAATGGCATCCGCGTGATGACCATTGCGCCGGGCATCTTCGAAACGCCGATGCTGCTGGGCATGCCGCAGGAAGTGCAGGATGCACTGGGCAAGATGGTGCCGTTCCCGCCGCGCCTGGGCAAACCGGCCGAGTATGCGCACCTGGCCAAGACCATCTTCGAGAACACGATGATGAACGGCGAGACGATTCGTCTCGACGGTGCGATCCGCATGCAGCCGAAATAAGCACAGCACACCCTGCGGGGGTGCCACCGAGCCGGCAGGGAGCGCAAGCACCTGCCGGCTTTTTCTTTGGCGACAAGGCCATGCCAGCATGGCACCCGGGTACACGGCGCGGAGTACCTCCGATGTGGCGCATCGCTTCTTGTGGCAAACGGGCAATAGTCCATCATCCGATTGTCCGATGGCCTTGCCCGCTGGTAATCTATTCGTATGTCCCGGCCCGACAAGATTGCCATGTTCCTGACTGGTGGTGGCGCGCGCGCTGCCTATCAGGTGGGCGTGCTGCAGGCGATTTTTTCGCTGTTGTCCGAGGCTGGCTGGCCGTCGGCAAAAAATCCGTTCGATATCGTTTGCGGTACATCGGCCGGCGCGATCAACGCGACGGCCTTTGCGTCCAAAGCCGATGATTTCGAGGCTGCGGTCACCGATTTGCTGACGGTCTGGCGCCAGCTCGAGGTGGAGCAGGTCTATCGCGCTGACTCTTTCGGCGTCCTGCGTTCCGGTGCACGCTGGCTGACGCTGCTGTCCTTTGGCTGGCTGTTGCGGCAATGGCGTGCGCAACCGCCGAATTCCCTGCTCGACAACTCACCGCTGGTCGGTTTGCTGCACAAGATGCTGGATCTGCGCCGGCTGGATGCGGCGCTCGAGGCGGGCCACCTGACGGCGCTGGCCATCTCGACGTCGTCCTATACCAGCGGGCGGCATGTCACCTATTATCAGGCCGCATCCGATATCCCAAGCTGGACCAGGGTGCAGCGCATCTCGGTGCAGCAGCAGATTGGCGTCGATCATTTGCTGGCATCGTCGGCAATACCGCTGATTTTCCCGGCCGTGCCGCTGTACTGCAATGAACGCTGCGAGTACTTTGGCGATGGCTCGCTGCGCGAAACGGCGCCGATTTCACCGGCCATCCACCTGGGCGCCGACAAGGTGCTGGTCATTGGCGCCGGCAATATTGGCGGCCCCGAGCGCCGCTTCGAAGAATTTTCCGGCTACCCCAGCCTGGCTCAGGTCGCAGGCCACGCGATGTCGAGCATCTTCCTCGACAGCCTCGCGGTCGACATCGAAAGACTGTCACGCATCAATCGCACCCTGTCCCTGCTCAGCCCGGAGCAGCTTGGCATGACCACATTGCGGCCAGTGCAAATGCTGGCGATCACCCCATCGCAGCCGCTGGATTCGATTGCCAGCCGCCATATCGGCAGCTTGCCGCTGCCGATACGAACGCTGCTGTCGGCGATTGGCGCGACCGAGCGCCGCGGTGCAGCACTGGCTTCCTACCTGCTGTTCGAGGCGTCTTATACCCGCTCACTGATCGAATTGGGTCAGATCGATACCCTGTCGCGGCGTGACGAGGTGCTGCAATTTTTCGGCCTGACCGCTGCTTCCAGTCGCTCAGCGATAACCGGGCGGGTCAGCGAAGTGGCTGCCTGAGCCTGCGAGGCTCTGTCGTGCGAAACAAATTTGCGGGTATTTGGCAGCTATTTAGCGTGAATTCGCGACTATTTTGCCGAAATGTTACTGACTTTTCGGTCAAAAATGCCCGGAGGGGTTTTTCCGAAACCAAAGGGCAGGTATCATCTCACTACCGGTAGTCATGCGATTGGATCATTTGATTCCCCGAAGGCATGATTTTCCGCCGGTCGCGCGTCATTGTTGCAAGTGCGATAAGCCTTGGTTCGAATTTGCGCGCGTCTTTGATTGTCTCAACACGACCGTGAATATTTACATGTTCAACGCGCCTGTACAGCGCGAAGAAGAGAGCGTGGAACCGGTGTCCACCGACAGCTTGCTGCGCACCGTGCCTTCCAATGTCGTTCAATCGATCCGCGCGTTCCGGGTCGAGGAACTGCAGGGCGAGGCGCTGCGCATGGGCCACCACTTCCTGTATGCGAATTGCTCGCAGGCGGTCACACGCCAGCAGGTATTGGCCGCGATCACGGAGTCCTTCCATATTCCCAAGGCGTTCGGAAAGAACTACGACGCGCTGACCGACTGCCTGACGACCACCGTATCCGACGCAGGCGAGCAGCCGGGCTTCCTGGTGGTGCTCGAAGATCTGCCGAATGCGCAGAAATTCGACAAGGAGGCGCGTGAGAACCTGCTGGACGTGTTCCGCGACGCTGCCGACTACTGGGCTGAGAAAAAGGTCGCTTTCCGCGTTTTCTTCTCCTTCCACCTCTCCAATCAGTAAGGCCCCGCGCTGCCGGGTCGCCGGCCGCATCAACTTTCCGTGCCCGGCAAAGGCGGTCATTTCTGCGTCGGCCCGCCTGCCACTGGCCAGTCGGCGCAGACCCTGTTTAATCGATAGCGCGCGTTGGGCGTGCATCGCCCACTGTTAAAATTCGCGCAATGAAAAATCTCGTCATCCTGATCTCGGGACGCGGCAGCAATATGGAGGCGATACTGCGCGCTTCCGCTGCCGAGCACTGGCCCGTGAAGATCGCGGCGGTCATCAGCAACAAGGCCAATGCATCGGGCTTGCAGACCGCCGCAACCGCCGGCATCGCGACCGCGGTCGTGGAACACCAACAGTACCCGGACCGCGACAGCTTCGATGCCGCGCTGGCAACCGTCATCGACGAATACGCGCCGGACCTGGTGGTGCTGGCCGGCTTCATGCGGATACTGACGCCGGGTTTTGTGCAGCGCTATCAGGGACGGCTGTTGAACATCCACCCGTCGCTGCTGCCCAGTTTTCCCGGCCTGGCCACGCACCGGCAAGCGATCGATGCAGGCGTGAAATTCCATGGTGCGACCGTGCACTTCGTCACGCCCGTGCTGGACCACGGGCCCATCGTTGAGCAGGCAGTGGTGCCGGTGATGGAGGACGATACCGAGGAGACGCTTGCGGCACGCGTGCTGCAGCAGGAACACATCATTTACCCGCGCGCTGTGCGCGACTTATTGGAAGGACGCGCATGGCTCGATGGTGAGCGCGTGCGCCGCAAAGCATGAGATTACCCCCGTGGATTATCGGCAGCACTGAAGAGGCGCTGCGCGATGTATTGCGTTTTACCGGCCCGGCCGATGTGGTGCTGTCCCGCTATTTCCGTGAACACCCGAAGCTTGGCAGTCGCGAGCGCGGCGCGATCGCCGAAGCGGTCTATGCATTGCTGCGCCAGCGCACGGCACTCACGCAGTTCGCCGAGTCAGGGCAGGGTTCGCAGATGCGCCGCATTGCGCTGCTCGCGCTGGCAGAGTCGGCCGGCGTCGAGTCGCTTGGCGGGCTGACCGACGCCGAACATGAATGGCTGACGCGCGTGATGGCATTCGATCGCTCGACCTTGCCGCGTGCGGTGCGTGCCAGCTTCCCTGACTGGATACTCGAACGTTTCGATGCGCAATACGGCGAGCAGGAAACGATGGCGCTGGTCGATGCGCTGAACCGTCCCGCGCCTCTGGACCTGCGTGTCAACACGCTGAAGGCCACGGTCGAAGAGGCCGAGGCTGCGCTGGCCCATGCCGGTGCTGATTTCGAGCGCACGCCTTATTCGGCGCTCGGCCTGCGTCTCGCGCGCAAGCCTGCGCTGCAGGCGCTCGATATATTCAAGAATGGCGGCATCGAGGTGCAGGACGAGGGCAGCCAGTTGCTCGCGCAATTGCTGGGTGCACGCCGCGGCGAGATGGTGGTCGATTTTTGCGCCGGCGCTGGCGGCAAGACGCTGGCCATCGGCGCGCAGATGCGCAACACGGGGCGCCTGTATGCGTTCGACGTGTCGGAGAAGCGTCTCGCAAAGCTCAAGCCGCGCATGGCGCGCAGCGGGCTGTCGAATGTGCACCCGGTCGTCATCGCGCACGAGAATGATGCGAAGGTCAAGCGCCTGGCCGGCAAGGCCGACCGCGTACTGGTCGATGCACCGTGCAGCGGACTCGGTACCCTGCGCCGCAATCCGGATGTGAAGTGGCGCCAGACGCCCGAGGGGGTCGGCGAGCTCAATGCGAAGCAGACGGCCATCCTCGCCAGTGCCGCGCGCCTGGTGAAGCCGGGCGGACGCCTTGTGTACGCCACCTGCAGCCTGCTGCAGGAAGAGAATGAGGCCATCGTCGAGCAATTCCTCGCAGCGCATCAGGCCTTCACGCTGGTGCCGGCGAATACAGTACTGGCCGAGCAGAAGTTCGCGCTGGATACCGGTGATTACCTGAAGCTGCTGCCCCACCGGCACCAGACCGACGGTTTCTTTGCAGCCGTGCTGGAGCGTCAACAATAAGTCGTCAACCTTCAACTTCCGGCCCAGTGCCATCGCTGCCATGCATCCCTCATCGACTCTGTTGCCTGAACTGCTAGCCGACCTCGATCGTCCGGATTTCCGCTGGCAATTGCTGGCGCTGCTGCTGTGTGTGGTCGGCGGCTGGTTGCTGTCGCATGCATTGATGCGGCGCTTCTCCGAACAACCGGTGAAGCTGGGCAGCTTCAGCACCGCGCTCGACAGCTTCCAGCGCGTGCTGACGCCCTTGGTCATCTTGCTGCTGGTCGTGATTGCGATACTGGTGCTGGCTCGATGGCAGACCGTGGCACTGCTGCGCACGGCCTTGCCGCTGCTGCTGTCGTTCCTGCTGATCCGGCTGGTGTTCTACATGCTGCGCAAAGCCTTCGTGCGCAAAGGCCATGTCGGCGGCGTGCTGCAAGCCTTCGAGCAGGTGTTCGCGGTACTGGTCTGGTCCGGGCTGGCGATCTACATCACCGGGCTATGGCCGGAGTTTGTGCTCTTCCTCGAAGAAACGACCTTGCCGGTCGGCCGTCATCGCGAGTCTCTGCTGGTGATCCTGCAGGCGCTGATCTATGTGGGTATCACGCTGGTGCTGGCGTTGTGGGCGTCGGCGCTGATCGAGCACCGCCTGATGAAACTCGACACGATGCATTCATCACTGCGTGTGGTGTTGTCGCGCGTCGGTCGGGCGGCGCTGATCCTGGTGGCCGTTCTGGTCAGTTTGTCGCTGGTTGGTATCGACTTGACGGTGCTGTCTGTGTTTGGCGGCGCGCTCGGTGTGGGCCTCGGGCTGGGTTTGCAGAAGCTGGTCAGTAGTTATGTTTCCGGCTTCGTGATCCTGCTCGAGCGCAGCCTTGCGATCGGCGATGTGGTGACGGTGGAGCGCTACAGTGGCCAGGTGGTGCAAATCAATACCAGGTACACGGTGATCAGGGGCGGTGACGGGGTCGAGTCGGTGATACCCAACGAATTACTGGTGTCTTCACCGGTTCAGAACTTGTGCCTGAGCGATCGCAATACGCGCATCGCCACGACGCTCATCGTTTCGCAAGACACTGATCTTGACGTGCTGTTCGCCGCCGCGCTGCCGGCGATCGCCGCGATCCCGCGTGTGCTATCCCAGCCCGCGCCGACCGGCCAGCTACTGCGCTTTGCGCCGGACGGACTGGAACTCGAGTTCGCATTCTGGATCGCCGATCCTGAGCAGGGAAAGACGTCCGTGCTGTCGGCCGTGAACCTCGCGTTGTTAGCGATATTGAAAGAGCGTGGCCTGCGACTGGCGCGTCCACCGCTGAACTGACAAGAAATTTCATCTGTGACTAACAAGTCATTGATTCGAAAGACTTTATATTCATAAGCTCGTCAAGTTTCAGGGCTGGCGCAGGCAAAAGCGCGTACAATTCTTTCTTATGGCGAAGTGGGCGCGAACCTGGCGCTGCCTGCCTCGGCCGATGAGGTTTTGTCGAGGTGCGGTGGAGCCGGGCGTAGGCCTTGCCTCGTGCCTGATTTATGTACTGGAGAAAAAATGTCCCAACATTCCGGCCTGGATGCCGTCCTTGATTTCCTGCTCAACGGTATGACTGGCGCCAGCGGATGGCAAATCCTGGTGTACACACTGGCCGTCACGCATGTGACGATCGCCGCCGTCACCATCTTCCTGCATCGCTGCCAGGCGCACCGCGCACTGGACTTGCATGCGATCCCCAGCCATTTCTTCCGTTTCTGGCTGTGGCTGACGACCGGTATGGTCACCAAGGAGTGGGCGGCAATTCACCGCAAGCATCACGCGAAGTGCGAGACTGTCGAGGATCCGCACAGCCCGGTCACGCGCGGTATCGAGACCGTGCTGTTCGAAGGCGCCGAACTGTACCGGGTGGAATCGAAGAACCGCGAGACCATCGAGAAGTATGGTCATGGCACGCCGGATGACTGGGTCGAGCGCCATGTGTATACCAAGCACTCGGCACTCGGCGTGTCGCTGATGCTGATCGTGAACGTCGCGCTGTTTGGCGTGCTCGGCCTGACCGTTTGGGCCGTGCAGATGATCTGGATCCCGGTGACGGCAGCGGGCATCATCAATGGTATCGGCCACTACTGGGGCTACCGCAACTTTGATTGCAAGGATGCGTCGACCAATATCCTGCCGATCGGCATCATCATCGGCGGCGAGGAGCTGCACAACAACCACCATACCTATGGCACGTCGGCGAAACTGTCGAACAAATGGTGGGAGTTCGATATCGGCTGGCTGTACATCTCGATCCTGGTGTTCTTCGGCTTGGCCAAGGTGAAGAAAGTTGCGCCGGCACCGAAGTTCGACCGCCAGAAACTGGTGGCCGATCTCGAGACCCTGCAATCAGTGGTTGCGAACCGCTACGACGTGATGGCCAAATATGCGCGCTCGCTGCGCAGCACCTGGAAAGACGAACTTGCGCACCTGCGTACCAATGCGGCGCTGGAGTCCGGTTTCCTGAAGAATGCGAAGCAATTGCTGCAACGCGAGCCGGCCAGCCTGGAGAGTGGCCAGCAGCAGCAACTGACCGAGCTGTTTAAGCACAGCAAGGCACTGCAGACCATGCATGAGATGCGTGTCGAGCTGGGCGCGATCTGGGAGCGCTCGCACTCGAGCAGCGACCAGCTGCTGCAGCAGCTGCGCGACTGGTGCGCACGCGCGGAGGCGTCGGGCATTCGTTCGTTGCAGGAGTTTTCGCAGCGCCTGCGCAGCTACGCGTAAATCGGGCCTGCGGATTTCTCCGCAGCCGTGAAGAGCCCCGCTGGTGAGCGGGGCTTTTTTGTGGCCGGCGAACAGGCGGCGGCGTTCAGGCGAAAAAAAACCTCGCGAATCCGCGAGGTTTTTTGGTGCCGTCAGAGACCGATTACTTGATCTTGGTCTCTTTGTATTCGACGTGCTTGCGTGCCTTCGGGTCGAACTTGATGATCGACATTTTCTCGGGCATCGTGCGCTTGTTCTTGGTGGTGGTGTAGAAGTGACCGGTGCCGGCGGTCGACTCCAGTTTGATCTTCTCGCGGCCTTTGCTGGTTGCCATGGTTCAGTATCCTTTGCTTAAAGCTATTTAAACTTTCGCGCCACGTGCGCGCATATCGGCCAGCACCGCATCGATGCCCAGCTTGTCGATGACGCGGATGCCCGCGCCTGACACGGTCAGACGAACCCAGCGGTTTTCCGACTCAACCCAGAAACGGCGGTTCTGCAGGTTGGGCAGGAAGCGGCGCTTGGTCTTGTTATTTGCGTGGGAGACATTGTTGCCGACCATCGGCTTCTTCCCGGTAACTTCGCATACACGTGCCACAGCAGACTCCTTGTTGATCC
>JACCDI010907213.1_pt1 | contig 12622 bp, 7 predicted proteins | sample 7442791 | NCBI WGS metagenome assembly JACCDI01 (sample SAMN15323434, study PRJNA562643) | freshwater metagenome | isolation source: river surface water | place: USA:Blue River Watershed | collected 2017-08-15
CCGCCCCTCCAGCTGCAACCGAATTTTGTTTCTGATTTCGATGATATCCTCCCGCAGGATGCACGACGAAAATTGGGTCGACGACGGGACCGGTTCGTCGCCGTGTTCGTCGTGGTTATTGTTGTCGTTTTCCACGAAAATGTCGTCCGTGCGGATGCTGGCACTGCTGGGAAAACCGCCGTCCCTCCCGCTGGTTCTCTGCGTGGAATCCAGGGAGCGTTTCAGCGCCGCGTCCCCCGCGGCGTATTCGGCCACTCGTTTCTTGCAGGCCTCGTCGCACAATTTCAAAAATTGGGTCTTGACCTCGGCGGGGACGGGGACGCGGTTGGCGTTCCGTTGTTCGAGATGGTGGACGATGCGTTCGACTTCCGAGTCGCCGGAAGAAGAAGGGGCGCCTTGGAAGTCGACCCGGACGGCGGCGGTGACGGCGTTCCCCCCGCCGTTGGCATTCCCCCCGCTGTTGGCATCGTCGCGTCGACGCGCGCTCGCCGCATCGGCGCCGAGGGCGCTTTCCGCGCCCTCCGACATGCGCGATTTCGATTTCTGCGCGGCGCCGTGAAAAAGGAGGCGTCCGATGCCGGCGGTGACGGACTGACGGCCCGGCGGGCGGTCGTGGTTGGAGGAGGGGTGCGAGGACGGCGGGGGAGCGGCGGGAATCGTGGAGCGGGAGAGGGACAGGCGCTTGAAGCGCTTGCTGCCGTTGTTGATTTTGGGCTGGGGGAGAGAAACGGCGGCCGTCACTAGCGGGTCGGAGTGGGTTTTCGAGAGGAGGGAGCGCTTGGAGCCCGATTTGTGATGGCGGGGGAGTTCGGCGGCGGCATGATCGCGGTAATTGTTGGTCAGCGTGGAGAAGATGAAGGAGTCTTCTTCGTCTTCTTCTTGTTGTTGTTGTCTTTGACGGGACCTGCGGATGTTGGCATCGTCGTCGTCGTCGACATTGATGCTGGACGCGTCGTCATTGTCGCCGTCATCATCATCGTTCGGAATGTCCTTGCGATTGAGGCCATCCAAGACGACGGGGGCGTTCCCGGGAAGGGCGCTAAATCGACGTATGAACGCATCTATCGTCTGGTCCAAATTCGCCGAGGAACACGATGACGAAGATGCCGATGCATTCGAAGACTTCGATCCCCGTCGATCGAGAGGGACCATATCGACAGATTCGTTGGCCGTGTCTCCGACTTGACCGACGGCCTCGTAGTCAAAGGGAGATTTCATGGCTGTTTTTGGATGACGGGAGGCAAAGCTGACGAGGATGACTGTGCATCTAGGTAGACGGTCTTATTGAAAAAATAAATACTACTCTCTGTATAGTGCTCTACTCTACCCAGGAAAAGCTGGATGGGCCTAACCGTATCTTACGCAATACAGTCCAATTACAATACAACGTAATAAAAAACAACATACTGGCATCGTATGGATATATCACTCCTAGTGTATTGTATATACTTTAAATCTGTATGTACAAATTTTTACTTATTCGATAAGACATTGAAAAAGATAAAAGAGTACCAGAGAGTAATAAAAAATAGCAAATATATATATAACACAAAATACTTACGAATCGGCCACAGTATCATACTCACATAAATGACAATTAAATTTGTTGCTACATAGTACTCAAATACGACATCAGAACACATGAGATATTTTGGAGGATGAAAAGGTTTAAGATACCATACGTTCCCTACATGTGATAGGCAGGATATCAATCTAAATGAACCCCCCCAATGATGATGACCGCGTTTGGAGTTCGCCGCAGAATGTATATAATATACTATCTTATAATCACATTTTGTCCTCTCTCTCTCTCTCACACTCTCACTCTCTTTCTTATTTTTTTGTGGTATTCGCGTTTTTTTGGCCAAATTACGTCGACAATGGAGCGCACACCCACTCTACAGTATTGTACTTTGTAATTCCCATTCCTGTCTGAAGACATTGCTTGAGTTTTTGATAATTATTTTATTATATTTTATTTCACATTTTATTTCTTTCAATTATATATATTATATTACAAGTATTTTTAGAGTCACACTGTAAATTCCAAAAATTCCACTGATGGAATGCAAATCCTTTTCAATTCATGATTTATTATTGTAGGAAAGTATGAGACCTCATACATGTTGAGATCTTCTTGTTTGATGATACACACTCATAAGTTTTGTGTATATCCTCATCATCTGACATTTGACATTGCTACCAACTCATTTCTTTTAGTATAAGAGCACACACAGCATGCTCTTGCCTTTTCATGAAGGCACTCTTGCTGTTTTGTAATGAGTATCTGAAAACATTGGATGCTCATGGCCATGTCATGAAGGCAAACAAAACAAAATCCCTAGACAAGAATTAATGAGTGGAAGCTACAAGCTCAAAGGGTTATTGTGACAAGACAAACAATCATCCAGGGATCATCACTGTCACTGGAATGAATTGAAGCACATTCATTAAAACCTTGATTGAATTAAATAGGTGACAATGACTGGCAACAGAATCCTCCACAGGAAATTGGATTTCTTGCAAAAGATTCATGGGCACACATCCACTAACTTCATTTTGTTTGACCTTCTTTGTTTGTCATTTCGTCGGGAACAAGTTTGCTTATTTTTTACTTCCAACCAACCTCAAGAAGACAATGGATTAGCAATGATTATCTTCTACTGCATTCCCATGTAAAAACATACCGAAAAAATCGCGGATCGAGTGTCTTCCAAAGAACACACTCGATATTGTGAGAAAGTCACGAAGGCTCTAAGAAGTTCTATAGCTCACAAATTATAGAGATGACCACCTTACAGTTTATCCCATCAAACTTATTACATCTCGGGAGAGAGAAAGAGAGGTAGAGTTTTACAATGAACATAGTTCGACTTTCTCATATCACATATCGTACTTTAGTACGTCAATGCACCATCGCTTTAAGTACAGTGAGACAAACATATATACAAAAATATGGAAATGATATCGGGATTGAAAATATTGTATTGATTGTACTGTACTTCGATATCGTACGTTGAAAATGTCATTTGAGTACATTACTCTTTGTCGTTTGTCAATAAGATGACAACATATGAATATATTTTTGTCTTATCCTTCTATGAAGCCTCAGTCCATAAAAGGTACGGTACCAAGGCGAAAAAAGTGTATTCTAAGGTGTGAGAACTATAATATTATTTCATAAGAAAACTTTTCTGTGAATTATTCTATGGCCTCTTGAATAAAATTGACATTGAGTTAAAATAATGATTCCGAGAATTTAGAGAATATTATATTACCTAGAGAGGGCGGGGATGGAAGGTATTAGGTTGCGGTATCTTACTTATCCACCACGTATGGTATTATTATTACTCCAACAAACATGACTGAAGGTGGCTACTTCTCTCGCTCTATTCTATGGCAGCTCCAACCATTAACTCAAGTCCACAGGAAAAAAGACCCTAGACTGACGTCGAGGACCAACATTTCCACGTGCGTTTAGTCATTTTCAGTGAAGGTACAATATACATAATATATGTGAGATCTTTCAGCTGTCATGTTTTCTACGATACCCATGAAAATGATCCTGGCTTAAATAATCCTTACGACGAGGGTTTACCTTGATAGATAGAGATCATTTATTGTTGTGCGCACTTTTCCAAACTAGTACATTACAATGACCCCTGAATGACGAGTAATAAAAATAGTAAGAAGTATTGTACTGTAGGGTATACTACTGAGGTTTTTCCTCATTTTCTTTTCAACCTCTCTCGTTATTGACAATCTAAAGAGACATCATCATAAAACATAAAATCAACATAACTAAAATCGTCATGACACTCACCGTCACGCACGATACCTCCGTTCGAGAGGAAACCGACGTCGAGACCGGAAACGGTAACAATATCGCGGAATCGACGGCCAACCCCAGCTCTCCTCCGCCAAATCATCCTCTGCCGCGGCCGTCCTCGCCCTCCGTTTCCTCCGGTTATTCCTCTTCCTCGTTTGCCTCCTTCGACGCTGCATTGGAGCTCTTCCAGCGAGTGACGTCCAAGTCCAGCGCGACTGCCGGCAATGGCGCCGGACGGGGAACCGATGACTGCGGAGGGAGCTCCCTCCTGATGTCGGCTCTGACTCTCACTAGCGGAAGCTACGCGGACGACAGCGACCGCAGCGGCCTCCACCAGTCTCTGGGCCAGCTCGGCGGCACTAACGGCGTCAGGAAAGTCTACCTGCCTCAGCGATCCCTGTCGGACTCTCGCGTGAGAGGGCCCCTTTCCCAGTCGCCTCTCGACGACCCGACCGACGAAGATCCTCGCGCTCCTCCTCCTCTCGGCGATCCGCCGCGCTCGTCGAGCGATCGCCTCTTGAAGCCCGTTTTCGACCGCTTTTTCAGCAAGCGATTGTCCTGGACCGCCGGAAATGCCCTGGGGGGCGATTTGGACGGCAGCCGCAATAGCAAACACGGCAGCGGTCGAAACAAACGCAATTCCAATAATAATAATAATAATAATAATAATAATGACGACAGGAACGACCCCATTCACGACGACGAAGATCACGAGTTTTTGGAGGCAGGCGACTCGGACGTCGAACGCATCGTCCACCGTCTCGAACAACGAAATGCCAACCGCCTCCCCGTGCCCGCCGAAGTCAAGAGCCGATTTCTCAAACTCTGCGACGAGGCCTGCAAGAAACGAGTTGCGGAACTCGCGGAATCTGGCACGGAATCTCGAGCCCCATCGGGAGACGTTCTCTCCTCTCAAAAACGAAAATCCAGTCTGTCGGCCTACAGAAAAAATTCTAACCTGTCGTTGGCCACGTCGAGCTACAACAAGCAGACCAGCAACGTTTCTTCTTGCATTTTGAGGAAAGATATCATCCGAATCAGAAATTCCATCCGTTTGGAAGTCGAGAGCAAAACCAAAACCTCTCGGATTTTGGACGAAATCAAAGAGTATTTCGGATTCAAAAATCAAACCAAACTGCTGCTCACGGTGATCAATCGGGCAGTGGACTCGATCGACCAGACGGATCACGCAAAGGCCAAGGTCCGAAGGAAGAAATCCCTCATGAATCAAAGTAGTTTTTCGGGTTTGGATGAGAGTCTCGTCGATGATTGCCTGGGAAGTGTCCAAAGTGGGGGGTTGAGCAATTTCGACTTTGATGAGCTGTCGGGTGGGAAAATTGGGGGAATGGGGAAAAAGCGAGCAAGTCTGAGAATGGAAATGCCACCTTCTCGAAGAAGGAGCAGTCTTGAATTGGAGTTGCAGAAACGACGAAGCAGTGTTACGCTTCATGAAGACAGAGAGGATGAGTGGTTTTATTACAAGGATTTTGTGTTTTACAGTCTAAAGGTGCGCATGTTGGATTTGTTTGACTCCTGTTGATTCATTTCATATTTGAAAATTCACGACGTGATCATGTTTATTTTTATTGATTAATTTTTACTTGAATCAATATTGTCAACGAACTCACGTATTTGTATTGTTCAAAACTTGTTCAACTAGATCGAGAGCAAATATCCATGGATGAAAAATGGTACGCATCTTTTGATAAATCGGTTATAAGTTTGTTTTGCATTATTCGTTGTTGGCCCCACCGTTGTTTTGAAATTTTTACAACCATTTTCACCTAGCTGACTGTTGCAAAATCTTCATCTTCTTTTCTCGTGTTATCTCAATCAAGCGGGAGCGTTTTCCATCCTGATCACCTTCGCATATTATCTCTTCACCCCAATCCTATGGTGCACAATTCTTCGTGATGAAGCAATCTGCCCTGTTGACAAGGAAACTGAATCTCACAACTCTTCTCACGGATGGCTTACCTCACTCTACTTTGCATCAACCACTTCTTCCACTATTGGGTACGGAGACGTTTCCATTTACTCTCTCAGTAACGAGGACGAGTCTGACGAACCGGGGAGTGGGAGAATATTGATCGCGATTCTGTTTATGATTTTATCATTGGTTGTGTCGATAGTTGGGTTCCAGGCGGGTTTGGACTCGCATTTTCATCCGTTTCGGCGGAAGTTGGACTTGTTTGCGCAACGAGTGATCGAAATTCTGGAAGACGCGGGAGTAATTCAGTCGAGGAGTAGTGGGAAGGATAATTATGTCTTTGCAAAAATGCGATATGCCAAGTTCGTGCTGGTGAGAATCCTTGGGGTTGTTGTAGTACTTCAGTGTTGCGAAATTGCTTTATTTTTCTTCTTTGTTTCGAAACTTGATAACTCAATCGACGGAACGGACAAATGAATTTTCAGATATCAGAAATTGTAATCACTTTCATTATTTTGAATATGATTGGAGTTTTTGCACTTCAGATTTCATTGCTGGTGACAGATGAAGACATCCACATCTCATGGATGCAATCTCTTTATTGGGCAGTTCAAACAACAACTACAATCGGATACGGAGACGTTAGCCCTCCCGAAGGATTTCGATGGTTCTTGTTATTTTACCTCGCTATTAGTACCTATGCTGTAGGATCCGCTTTGGGGAAACTTCGTGAACTTTCTACCAAACTGGAATCAATGCGTCTGTTGTATGCATGGCAGCAGCAAGAGGCATCTCACGCGATGCTCACAGATTTTTCAGGCAAACCAGATAGTAGTGATGGGAGGGACGAAGAAAATATAGAAGGGGCGAAGGAAATGTGAGTTTTGACTGCTGCCGTTCAACATTTGACCTCGCTCCATTTTTGTCTTATTCCATTTCGACCACTTCTTCCCAGTGATCAATTTGAATTTACGATTGCAAGCTTGGTCTTGATGGGAAAAATCTCTTCGAAGGACATTCGGTAAGCAATACCAATGTGAGCCGCCTCACTGGCTCTATCCCGACAATGTAACAATCCTTACGGATTTTTCGTTTCTCTCATATAGTCCTATCATGAAAAAGTTTAAGAAACTGACCAAGAGTAAACCAAACAAAATCACAGCCGCTGATGTAGCTGGCCCGGCAAAGCAACGAGTTTCTGGCGATGCAAAACAACATCGCAAGCAAAACGTTGAGAGCGAAAGCAATGACTTGGACGTGTCAGACAGAACCGCTTTAAATGTCGGAAAAAGCATCGTGAGAGCATTCAGGGAAGAAGTTTTGAGCACCGGCTCAGTAAAGAAGGCCAAGAGCGAAAAGGAAAGTCATAACGGGGAAGAGTCAAATCATTCTCATTTTCGTGTCCCCCCAAACACCTATGGGATCGCGCTTGATGATTCGAAATTTCAGCGCAAGCAATTGGCCAAATTCTTTGATCTTATTGGTTTACCACTCGATCGATTTAGTATTGCCGGCAATGGGCAAGATGAAATCATAGGGTTTGAAGACTACGTCGTTAACTTTGTCGAGCGGCGTAAAAATGATTTTGTCTTACTAATTGTTGACGAAAACCTCGATGTGCGTCATGGAACTAAAAACGAAACTATTTCCGGCTCCACACTTGTCGAAAACATTCGCCTGAGGCTGACCCACGAAGCCGAAAAACGGGTGCTCGCTCTGATCCGTAGCGTTAACGATTCTGCAACTGACATTGCGGTTTTCTGCCTTCGTGCTCACGGATTTTTGCCCAAGGCTCCAATCAAACGCGACAAGGTTAATAAGGATCTGGCTCCTTTATGGTTTAAACGGTTCCCATCGTCTGAGTTTGGAGACTTGGGAGGAGACTCAGAGACCAGCCCAATGACAGAGGTTACCGATGATATTGAATTACTTCCTTACAAAATCGCCCCCCAGCTTGTGTCGATCAGCGACCTGTTCAAACAAAATACGCATGAATCAAATCCTGGTGCAGTTTATGAGAAACTGTACAATCTGAAACAGGATGTATTGGCGTTGAAAAACGACATTTCGATCATGTCAATTGTTGGAATTATTAATGTCATGATGCAAAACCCTCGCTCAGAGTATGTCACAGATAGGTGGTTCTACCTTTACGCTCGCATTAATGGAGCAATCATTGCTTCGCTGAGGAAAAAATTCCGAGTCCCCAAGAATACGATTGGGATAGCTCTAGACGACTCCCGGACCCAACGTGATTTCATTGTCAAGTTCTTTGAATTCATAGGAGTACCCTCTGATCAGTGCACCGCTGTCGGTGACGGACGAGATGAAATTATGGGTTTCGAAGATTATGTTGTCAAATTCATTGAGACCCATAAACAATCGTTCATTTTTCTAATAGTCGATGAACATTTGAACGCAGTAAAAAAACTATCAACGAAGGAAACAATATCCGGTGCAGTCGTTGTGAAAAACATTCGGAAGAGATTGTCGCAAGAGGAGGAAAGGCGATTGATTGCACTTATTCGAAGCCCCAATAACTCACCAAGTGATATTGCTATATATAGTTCATGTGCCCATGGATTATTGCCCGACATCAAATTGGATAGTGCAAAGGAATCAATAGCTTCGTTGTGGCTGAAACGATTCCCTCCCTCAGACTTCGCAGTTTCACCTGGGTACGAGATTAAAACCAAGCAAAAGTATGAGTCTTGTCGCAATCTCGTTGTTTCGTCACAAGACTTGGCGCAAAAAATTGTTGATATCGACAGTTTATTCAAGAGCAAGATCGACAATAACTTTGACCTGATTAAACAGCTCATCATCGATCTGAAAAAAGAGCTACTGATTTTCAAGTTTGATGAATCTATGTTACCTATCGTTGGCATGTTAAATGTCATATTAAGCGAGGATCATGTGGAATTTGTCGAAGATAGTTGGAGCGAATTGCGTCTCCGTATTGACTCTGCAATTGATGTGGAAGATTCCGACTCTGATGAATCGTCATCTCCAGATAAAACCACAACGATTTTGTCCCTCACCACCGGGTTGAATCCGTCAAGAAGGGTTGCCCTGGCAAACTACCGCAGCACATGCCGAGGAATCGTTGATAGGCCGTTCTCGAAGTCAATTGTATCTCTAAACTCTTCGCAGCAGTTGGATTCCTTCCGTCTTTCCATGAACCAAGATGATTCTGAGTCATCTCGCGCGGTGATATCGGCTAAATCGCCGGATCAACGCGATTCGCCCAAAGGTAAAAATTCGGTTGCGGAGCCAAGGCCCTTTGCCAGCTCTTTCGTTTCTACTGCTTCGTCAAGGGGAACATTGGAATCTTGTCCAGAAGACGAACCGCTCTCGTTGACTCTAAATCAAGTAGTCTCGTCAACTGTGCACAATTCTTCAACGTTATTTTTCGACCAAGACCAATCCAATGTTCCTCCCAAACCATCAAATGCAGAAGTTGTCATGGATTTCACGGCTGAAGACCTTCTAAGTAAAAACGGGAGAGAAACATAGTTAAGTTTGAACAAACACCAAGAGCATAAGCCACGGGATCTCTCTCTAATATCATCATGACATCACTGATTTCAGGACAATCTCACCTTACTCTAAAATACATAAAACATTTTTTTCACGAAGTCTAGTAGATGCTTGTTAGTAGTAGTTCTTTTTGAAAAATATGTAGGATTCAGTCCAGTCAATTGCAAGTCTCCACGACTCAGCTTAATTTAATCCAAAAGAACCTCTATTAAAACTCAGCAAAGGGTCCAGGTGGGACATTCTGCTTGGCCTAAAGTCGTGAACAAAATTACCTTTACTCTGATCTATCATGTCCCCGTAATTCTTTTGATATGCCTAACAATGCAACCTCATGTAAATTGTTACTTTATTTGATTTTGGCACAAAAACAAGCATTGTGTTTTCATTTGACTTTTGTTGTTACAATTCACTACTCTTGTAAGAATAACATCATCTAGAACAGCATTGTTTCAATAGCTAATATCAGTAGAAAAATTGAGGAAATTGTTGTCTGTAATAAAACATTGTTTGTTGTCACAGCATTCTCTTGTGTTTGATAACAAGTTGGAAAGCAGTAATGCCTCAAATGGATCTAAACATCTACAACAAATCATCAAGCTTATAAATCATATTCCTCTCACTTAAATTAAAATCCCCATATGTTACGATGTTGGTCATCAACTCTCATCTATTGCATTTACGAAATGTTTAGATGTAATCTTCTCAAAATGTCAAATCAAAGGTAAAAGTATTGTCTCGTGTAACAAGATCTTCATTGCAAACTTCATAGTGAATTTATGCAATTTGTCATTGATTGGCTCAATACCTTCACCACTCAAGAGGGAAGATTAAAAATCACATACCTTCTTATAATGAGATGGAGATGAATGGACTGATTTCTTGTGTAATATCACTGTAGATTGCAATTTGGCTTTTACACCAATAGACATTCCTCTGTACCAGGTAACTTTTTCTCCTCACATGGAAGAAATCAAAGTAAATTCCATTTCAAATTCTGTTGAATGATATTACAAAGGGTACAGAACTGCCAAATATTCATTCTATTATGATCATGATAGAAGAGAATATGTTTCAGAATTATACAATAATATTAAGTTTTTATTCAGAGTATTAGGCATATCAATATCAGATGGAATGTCAAATTAGATACCCTGGCTGACCACCACTGCAGGCAAATCACAAGTACCAAAGGTAAAACATCGTTGTAAAGAACATTAACCAGCAACAAAAACTTTATTACAACACTAATGAAAAAACTTGTTGTACAATTTACAGAGGGTTGTAGATGGAACCAATCTCGAAAATTTTGAATTTGATTGCCAATGCTTAGGACTCCTAAATATTAGTGCAAATGAAAAAGTTTTGTAGGATGAATGGCATCCACATAGGTGCCATAGAAAAGGCAATGTCAAACTCTGTCTGTGGATGGTCCCAAAAAGCCTTTGAATGCAGATGCAATAAAGCTTATAAATTCAATCAAGAAACTGTAATCTTAACCCTAACTCCTAACAACCAAATAATGTCCTCTCGCCATGAAGGCCAGTCATAATACTGAACCCTACACCCTTCAGCTGCACCTGCATCTTTGTTTGATCTAAACTACAGCCCAGCATTATCACAGATGTCGTAATACACAATGCTGAAAATGACAATTTGCCACTGTCATTTTGGAATCATATCATTTGTTCCTGTCACAGCATACAACTACCAATCTCTGGTATAGGTTTCACATTCACATGGTTAAGACAATTGTTGGTATCCTTCAGTGACTATATGTCTGACAAGAAGTGTTATTGACATAAAATTATGAATTCAGAGATAGAATTTGGTGACAGAAACAAACCTATCAGCCCAAGATATGGATCCCCAAAGTTTTCCACCACAGCATAGGATGAAAACGTTTTTAGTGTGTGGAGGGGGGAGTATTTGTATTTGAAAAATCTGTTTGTGTCTAAATATATCATGATGCAATAGTTTTCTTCAGTGACATCTCCAACTCCATAATTGATATGAAATAGTTTCAATCCAAACCACACACCTTTTTCCTCTTGATAAACGGATTTTTCCTGTAAAAGTTGTTGGTAATAATATTTAGAAAAATGTAACCTGAAATTGACAAGATCCAATTATTTTTGGGTATCAAAAACATGTTGCACTCAAGATGTGTGTCATGAGTGTGATGAATGATTAAATTGGTGCCATGAATCAATGAGAAACATTCAAGTTCCGACTATCAACAATTTATCCAGCCATTGTGATGACAAGCGCATTTCAATTTATGAGAAAGCGATGGACATCATCTCCCGTTTACAAAAACTCAGGCTGAAATGGATGCGATGGAAGTCGTGATAAGTGACTATATTGAGGTTGTTGAGTGTCGTCTATTCAGGCTATGAAAATGACCATTTGTCCATATCGCTAAAATTATTACTTGTTTAAGTCTTCTTGAGGGTAGTAGTGGGATGTACAGCACATTTTTTAGGAGTTTTGCCTATTATGAAAACATCTCTTCCTCGTTGACTTGATTGCCATCGTAAAGCCATCTTCCTGACCAAGACATTGACCAACATGCATTGTATTAGTACCGTCGAAGACATGGATTGCGTAGTGCATATTATGATGTTCACACCGCATAATCAGTAAAATGTTATTTTGACATCATTATAGTATGCGTTACTTCGTTTCCATCTCCATCACTCTCCTCAGAGATTCCACCATTAGTTTGGATACCTCTTGGACTGCTCGCTCCACAACATGTCCAGGCACACCTCTCCTCTCTTCGATGACATCGATTCCATCGCTGGTATATCGATGCGTGACATCTTCTATCGGGGGAAACCCATCGTAATTCTCAATATCCTCTTCCACCATGGCGGTCGTTTCTCGACGAGGAGTTTGCGGCGCCGCAAGGCCCGCGTCGTCATCGAAATGGGACGGAACATGGAAGGCAATGATGTAGGTTTGGTTCTTCCCCCAACTCTCGTACAAGAGAGGATTGTCGACCGCGGCTTCGCAAGGATCGAGATGCACCCATCTCCCTCCTTTCGCTCCGCGACCGCCACCGCGACCACGACCACGACCATGATCGCGATCCCATCCATTGGCATTGGCGTAATTGCCGCCATCCACCGCCTTCTCCTCCTCCTCCTCCTCCGTATCTCCCAGCCAGACTTCCGCCCACACGTGATCCGCCCAGTCCACGACCCACCGCACGTTCCGATACCCCAGAGCGCGCAGCATTCGGTACAACAACATGGAGTATTCGCCGCAGCGTCCTCGTTGGTGGGAGGTCACCCAGAGAGCTTTGTTGAATCGAGGAAAAC
>JACCDI010840949.1_pt1 | contig 12619 bp, 7 predicted proteins | sample 7442791 | NCBI WGS metagenome assembly JACCDI01 (sample SAMN15323434, study PRJNA562643) | freshwater metagenome | isolation source: river surface water | place: USA:Blue River Watershed | collected 2017-08-15
CCTTAAAACTCTGGAAGGTATACATTCACGAAATACACTTCCTTGGAGGTTTGTCCAAGGATAAGATACTAGAGGCCGCGGCGGTAGACTTTTTCTGTGATGACAGTGAAGCACATTTAGTACCCGCATCCAAGAAAGTGCCTACTGGTAAAGTACCGTATGCTACCGGAAGCAAAATGAAAAATTTAGAAAAGTAAAAGAATAACGCACAAAATATTGCAGTATGAACATAACCGATGATATCCACCAGCAGTTTGCGGAATTTTTTGATGAAAAAGCAATTTGGCCTTATGCTTATCTGTTGTCGAAAAAATTAACCGAAGGCAATATTTGTATTCCTGTTGATGAAGTGAAAGAGAATTTAGGAACAACACCTTATGATAGTGTAATTCCAACTAACGATTTGACAAATTATAAAAAATTAGTTACATTAAATAAAGCTTCTACTACACCATTTGTTTTGCACAATGATCGATTGTACTTTCAGCGTTATTTTAAATATGAAACCAGTATCATTGAAAAATTAAAAAGCTTAATTGCAGCAGAAGCCAATGTGGTATCAAATAGAATTACTCTGTTGGAATCTCAGGCCGATTTAATTAAAACCCTTACTACCAATTATGATATTAATGGGTTAACAGTTAAAGAGCAAGTGGATTGGCAATTGGTAGCTGTTTTGCAAGCACTATTAAACAACTTTACTATTATTACGGGAGGTCCTGGCACAGGTAAAACAACCACTTTAGCAAAATTATTGATTGTATTGTATGCATTAGAACCGAACGCAAAAGTGGCATTAGCTGCCCCTACTGGAAAGGCATCAATGCGTATGTTTGAATCTTTAAAAAACAGCAAATTGCCCTTTTCTATTGAAACAAAGGCAAAAATTGACAACTTAAAACCTAGCACTATACATAGTTTATTAGGTTATAAAAAAGAGTCAGTCAATTTTAAATACAATGCTGAAAATCCATTACCTTATAGTTGGGTGGTGGTAGATGAAGCTTCTATGATTGATGTTCCTATGTTTTCTAAATTATTAGAGGCTTTGGGTGATAAGTGCCGTATAATTTTATTGGGCGATAAGGATCAGTTAGCCTCTGTTGAGGCAGGTAGTTTATTAGGGGATTTATGTCAAACCTTGCCAAGCTTAAATATGTTTTCAAGTAAGTCAGCACAATGGATCAATCAATTCATTACGGAGCCTGCAAGAAATATTCAGCATGAATTTATTGGGGGAAACACCCAATTATTATCAAACCATATAATTGAGTTAAAATATAGTCATCGTTTTAATAGTCAAGGAGCTATTGGGAAAATGAGTAAAGCGGTGATTGAAGGTGATTTGGATAAATTAAAAAGTTTGATAGGTACACCAACTGCAAGTAATGTGACATTTGATTTTGAATACCAGGAGGAGATACTTTACAAATTTGTAGAAGGATATGAAGATTATATTAATGAGCCAGATATTGCGGAAGCTTTAAAAAAATTAAACCAATTAAGAGTTTTAGTTGCAGTCCGAGAGAGCAATAGAGGCATGAAAGCAATTAATAAATTTATTGAATTGCATTTGCGTAGAAAAGGTTTATTAAAGCCAGATGGTGATTTTTATGAAAATCGTCCTATAATGGTGACCCGTAATATGTATGATTTAGAATTATTAAATGGAGATACAGGGATATTGAGAAAAGATGCAAGTGGTAATATCAAAGCCTATTTTGAAGATGTAAGTGGAGGTGTTAAATCTGTCTTGCCAGCATATTTAACTTATAGTGAAACCGTATTTGCAATGACGATACATAAAAGTCAGGGCTCTGAGTTCGATAAAGTATTAGTGGTATTACCTGAAGGAACAAGCAATGCATTGTTGACCCGTGAGTTATTATATACTGGAATAACACGTGCAAAGGATCATATTACCATTCAGGGGAAAGAGGAAACCATTGATTATGCAGTGGGAGCCTCTGTGAAAAGAATCTCAGGAATTACAGGAAGGATAGATCAATTTTAATTTGAAAAAGATAGTATGAGTATAAATTTAAATGTATCCAATTCATTGCAACCCATGTCGCAATTACTTGCACAAGAGTTAAAAACAAGCGTAAAGGATGCTTTTGTAAAGCAATGGATTGTTACCCAAACTGAAGGCATGAATAGTTGGCTAAAACAAACTATTGCAAAACAGAATGGGATAGCTGCGAATATTAATTTTTGCAAACCCAATGATATCATATCAGAAATTTATAGAAAGAGTATTCGTTCAGGGAAAAGTATTGTTAATACTGAAGATATACGTTGGTGTATCTATGGCTTATTAAATCATCCCGATTTTTTAAGTACGTATCCAAACATTTCAAATTATTATTTGGGAAATGACATTAAGCGTATTTCATTGAGTGATGAATTAGCCGATTTGTTTGATCAATACCAAATATACCGACATGATGTAATCGAAGGTTGGAATGATAAAATTATTAATTGCGAGGTTCCTGAAAACTGGCAAATGTGGTTATGGATGAATGTAAAAATTAAGTTAGGGAAGACTTATGAAGATAGAGTTCAAATGGCTAATTCCTTAGTGTCTGCATTAACGGATCCCGAAGTGCAAGCATCGATAAAGCGAAATATTCCTACTTTACATTTGTTTGGACTTGCCGTAATCACGCCCTACTACTTACGTATTTTTCATGCGCTAGCACAGTTTATTGATATTCATTTGTATTTGGTAAATCCTTGTCCAGAGCATATTTGGATGGATTATAGTTCGGAGCAACAAATAACTAAACTGCTAAAGAAAAGAAATAAGCAACGAAAGGAAGTAGATCATTTATTAGTGGGTAATGATTTATTACTAAACTGGGGAACAATAATTAAAGAATCCTTTAAAATATTGATGGATCAAGATGATTTTGTAAATGTGTACAATGATGATTTCGCACAACCAATTAAAAATCCAAATACATTATTAAAGAAAATTCAGTACGATATATACAATAATGCTAATAAGGATCAACGTATCATATTAGCTAATAAGGATATTAAAGATGGTTCCATTACCATTAATGGTGCTTATACGCCGGTAAGAGAGGTGGAAATTTTGTATAATTATTTAGTGGAGTTGGTTGATAAAAAAAAGGAAGAATTATCGCCAAAGGATATTGTAGTATTAGTAAGTGACATTGAATTGTATGCACCATTTATTCATTCAGTGTTTAAAAATTCAAAGTATGAGTTCAACTACAATATTGCCGATGAAAGTTATGCTGCCGGAAATAATTTATTTACAGCCATTCAGGAAATTCTGACCTTAGACGCGCAATCCTTTAAAGTGGAAGCGGTTTTGCGCTTATTAGAATCTCCTTATATCCGCAATCGATTTAAAATTAAGGATGAGGAAGCTTTAAGAACCGCTGCAAGACAGGCTGGTATCATTTTTAGTATGGAAGGGCGCACTAGTGATGACACTCGTTACATTAGTTGGGATTACGGGTTAAAGAAAATTATGTATGGAATCTGCATGAGTGGTGAGCCAGAAATTTATGATGGACAGGATGCTTTCATACCTTTAGATACGGCAGAGGGTTCTGAGGCTATTGAGCGTGTACGTTTATTATATTTCGTTAAAATGCTAAAACATAAGTTAGCGGATCGGAATCAAATGCGTACTATTTCCCAATGGGCTGAATACTTACAAGCCTTAGTGGAGGATATGATTTTCCAAGCAGGCGAAAAAGACGATGAGGATTATACTAAACTAGTACAATTTACAGAGCATATGGCATTATTAGAAAAAGATGCCAATGTAGAAATAAGTTTTGAAATTTTCCGCCATAGCTTTTTACTAAGATTAGATTTGGAGAAGAAAGCAGGATCTTTTGCTAAAGGTGGAATTACATTTTGCTCATTGGTTCCAATGCGAAGTATTCCATTTAAAGTAGTAGCAATGCTAGGAATGGACTTTGATAAATTCCCTCGAAAAGAAACTGCTTTAAGTTTTAGTATTTTAAATGAAAATCCTAAACCTGGTGATAGAAACGTAAAGAACAATGACAAGCATTTGTTTCTTGAAACACTAATGTCAGCTCAAGATTATCTATACTTAAGTTATATAGGGGCTAATCCGAAAGATGGTTCAAAACTGCCCGCTTCCTCTATGGTGGATGAATTGATAGACTATGTAGCAAGAGGTATAGAACCAGATGCGGAGGGGATAAATATGGATACGGATCAATTAAGAAAAGATTGGGTAACTTTGCATCCATTACATAGCTTTAGTAGTAGTTACCAAAAAAATAGTGGGTTAGTAAGCTATTTGGACGAGTCAAATAATAAATCAAAAATTGAAATTGCAACCAAACCAATTGATCCGAAGTTATTCGAAATTGAAATAGTTGACATTAACGAAATTGCTAGATTCCTACAAAATCCTGCTCGTCAATATTTACAAAAGCAGTTTAATATTTACTATCATGATGATGAAGTTTTATTAAAAGATCATGAGCTTTTTGAATTAGATCATCTTACAAAGTGGAGTTTTCAGGATAAAGTAATAGGAATGAATGACACTGAAATTGATGACTATTACGAAAGTGTTAAAAAGTCGGGTAAGCTTCCATTAAGTAAAATGGGTAAGGCTATGATGGATGAGATTGTTGAAGACATTGAAGATCTAAGAAACAGATTTAATGATGCAACCAATGGTTTGCCAAAAACACCAATTGAAATTCAATTTAAGTTAGAAAATACAATAATAAACGGCACAATAGATTCAGTATATGGGAACCAATTTATTAGTGTTTGTAATTCAAGTGATTCTTTAAAGTACTTATTAAAAGCCTTTGTTATTTATTTAGGTATTATTGCGAATGGGGACACAGATATTGAATTTGTATTCATCCCCAAAAAATTTAAGATGAATTCAAAATTGGCTGCTGGCAAAATCACTCAAGCGGATGCAATTTCAATTTTGACCCAATATTTAGCATATTTTAAACAAGGTCACCATTCCTATTTTAATTTTTTCCCAGCATTAGGCAATGGTGATATGATAATGATAAGTGAGGATCACGAAGCATTTTGGGATGCTTATACTGAATCTGTCGATGACGAAAAGTCATATACATTTAAGGATGACTATTTAAACACAGCGGTAAGTCATGGCTTTTTCGGTGAAGCAGTATATGATAAACTTGTTGATAATGTAAATGCCGTATTCAAACCAGTTAAAGAGCAATTCCCTAATTTCTTTAAGGCTCCAAGGAAACAAAAGTAGTATCAACTTAAAAATTAATTTTATGCCTCAACATATTAATCACAATTTTGACGCAAAAATCGTGCCTCTAGATGGGAGTAACCTAATTGAAGCCAGTGCGGGTACAGGGAAAACCTATTCTATTGCATTGCTTACCATTAGGCTTATTATAGAGAAGGACATTCCTATAGAAAAAATATTAATGGTTACTTTTACTAAAGCGGCAGTGGCTGAATTAGAAATAAGAGTTCGATCTTTTGTAAGAATGGCTTTAAAAGTAAGTAGGGAACAAAAAATAAACGATAACACCATCACAACCTTGGTGCAAAATCAAATTCAAATACAGGGTAAGGAGGAAGTAGTTAAAAAATTAGAAAATGCCCAACTATTTTTAGATGAAACATCGGTACTTACCATTCATAGTTTTTGTCAACGTACTCTGTCTGAATATTCTTTTGAAACAGGCCAAATATTTGGAGCAGAAACAATCACACCGGACGAATACAATCAACTTATTGAAGACGCATTTAATGAATATTGGAGAATTAATATAACTACTATTCGCCTGGACTTTTTAAAAAGGTTTATGGCTTATGGGCTTAACTATGAGGAAGTATTTGATCTACTTAAGCAATCATTAGGTGGTAAATTATTATTTAGTAATGAACCAAAACCTGCCAATTTTTTATCGGAATCTTATTTTGATGAATTGGTAAAATGGGAGACGGAGTTTAATGGAAGTATTGTAGCGGCTAAAGAAATAATAATTGATAAAATATTAGCTAAGAGACAAGACTTTCTTGAACAATTATCTAATGGGGGCGGAAAAAATTCCATATTCAAAAAATTATTAGATATTGAAGTTTGGGAAAATGAACAAAAAGAGACATTTTTAAATGAATTAATTGCAAAAAAGAACTCTGCTTATGTTGTAAAAACCTTTGGAGAATATTTTGAGGAAGTCATAGCATTGAAGGATATGGGCAAGAGTATTGGTATTAAAATGAAAGCGGAGGTTAATTTAATTGCGTTATCTGCGATTGAATATGTTAAAAATTTCATTTTAGAGCAAAAGAAAAATAGAGGTATCATCACTTTTGATGACATGATTGACTTGCTTTATGAGGCAGTTGTGAATGGGCCGTTTAATCATCAATTAATTGCCAACCTAAAGAAAAAGTATGATGCAGTTTTTATTGATGAATTTCAGGATACGGATAAGGCACAATATGCCATATTTGATAAGTTATTTGGACAGGGTAAAATATTATTTTATATAGGTGATCCCAAACAGTCAATATATGCATTTAGAAAAGCGGATATTTTCACTTATTTCCATGCTAAAAAAACAGTGCAAAATTTGCATTATATGAACACCAATCATCGTTCAGCAGAATCCTATATTGATGCGATGAATGAATTTTTCATGCCTACACCCAATTTCGACACATTTTATTTTAGTAATGACGAGTCACTTAAAAATGCAATAAGCTATATAAATGTTGCATCTCCAGCTCCAAACACAAAAGGACAATTACTATGTAATGACCTAAAGATAGATCCAATTAAAGTTTCAAAACATCTAAATAAAAAATCACTTCGAAGTTCAGTAAAAGGTATCATCACAGATTTGTTTACACCTGGGAAATATAAAATTGACAAGGATGGCGTAAAAAGTGCTATTCAACCTTCAGATATAGGCATTTTAGTAAAATCAAATAAGGATGCATTGGCCATTAAATTATTATTGGCAAGCATGCGCATACCCGCAATTACCATTGATGATACTCGATTATTGGCAACAAAAGAAGCTCAACAAATATTTTATATTTTAGTAGCGGTCAATAAAATTTCAAGGGCAAATATAAATCGAGCTTTAATGAGTAATATAGGTGGTTATAGTGATACTATGTTACTAGGATCCGATGAAGAATCCATTTTAGCACAATTTCGAACCTATCAAGAGTCATGGACAAAGTATGGCATCTATACGATGTTAAAACAATTTTTAGCAGATCATAAAGTTTATGATCGTTTATTCAACACTACTGCCGAGAATCCAGAAAGAACAATCTCTAATATTCAGCAATTAATAGAAGTACTTCATAAAATTACAAAAATCAAAAATTATAAAGCAAACGAACTAATTCAATGGCTTAAAAAAGGAATGGAAGGAGATGCACGTGATGGAGATGAATACCAACAAAGATTAGAAAGTGATCAGGATGCTGTACAAATTGTCACTATTCATAAAAGTAAAGGACTTGAATATAATATTGTTATTGCGCCTCATTTGGATTTACTAGCCGATCAAGCCGTTTTTTCCACAGGAAGTTATCGTGATCCAGCAACAGGGGAGTATTTTGTAATGAATAAAGATTTAATGACCGATGTTCAATATGAATTATATACTACTCAATCTGAACAAGAAAACAGACGTTTAATATACGTAGCCATTACAAGAGCGAGGTACCAATGCTTTATTACAATGAATAATGCAGATTATTATGCTGAATCAGCTTTAAAGAAATTTGTGTATGTTCCAAATGAACCTTTATCGGACAAAGAAACCGAAGTAACCGAAGAATTCGAAGACTCAAAAGATGCTGAAGAGCAAGAGCAAGACGAATTAGTTATATTTCCAACCATAAAAATGTGGATACCACCTGCACCTAAACGTGATTATATTTATACAGATGCATTAAATGTAGCTCATGCCGAATACACTGTAGCTGCTAATTTTACACTCAAACACCCTAATTGGTCTAGGACAAGTTATAGTGGTTTAAACCCTGATCACGATGTAATCCCAGCACCAAAGTCATCGAAGCCATTAACAATTTCTTATGATAAGTTTGTTTTTCAGGACTTAAAAAAGGGAGCACATACAGGAAATTTACTACACTATATTTTTGAGCATATTGATTTTTCTGATCAAAGTAATTGGAGTAGAGTAGTGGAGCAGGCCATGAAACGTTTATCAGGGTCAGCTAATGAAGAATATAGAGATCAAATATTGTCACTATTAATTCAGGTAGTTTCAGCAACTATGCCAGGAGAGAACTCATTCAAATTGAATCAAGTTACGGTTGATAAGCGTTTGAATGAATTAGAGTTCGACTTTTTATTAAATCCATTTAATACAGCTCAGCTTCAAGCCCTTTCAGCCGAAGCACATCCTTTCCGTATTAAGTCCATTGATGAATTGGAAGGAATTATGAATGGAAAAATAGACTTGTTCTTTGAACATGAGAGTAAGTATTATATTCTTGACTGGAAGTCGAACTTTTTAGGAAATTCACTTGATTTTTATGATACCGAACATGTAAAAGCGGCTATGTATGAAAATAACTATAACCTACAGTTTTTAATATACACAGTGGCTTTAACTAAATACTTAAAACTTAGAAAACCTGATTTTGATTATGACACCCATTTTGGCGGTGTAATTTATCTATTCCTAAGAGGTGTAAGGGCAGAAGGGCAAACTGGGATTTATTACTCAAAACCATCCAAGGAATTGATTAAACAAATGAAGGGAGTGATAGGTGTGTAATTGTGTAATTGAATAATTTTTTATATTATAGGGAAATTGTTCATCTAAGTGTTTTGAGTAGTTATGTTCAATAATTCAACAGTTTGTATTTCAATAACTCAATTGATTGCTATTTGAATAGTTTCAATTGGTAAAGCTTCATTATTTGATATCGACTCATAACATTTGAATATGTTGATTTTAAAGAATTATTTAGCAAATATTTTTCAAAATGCAGGTTTCATATCAATTTTACGAAATAAAAATATATATTTAATTAAATTTTTATAAATACATGAGCTACGATACAACTACAATATCAGTAATAATGGAAAAGGCGAATAGTAATGTAATTTGTTTGCCTTCTATACAAAGACAGTTTGTATGGGGTGCTTCACAAATAGAGATGCTTTTTGATTCAATATATCAGGGCTATCCGATTGGTACTTTTTTAATATGGAATGTTAAAAAGGAGGATGTAAATGCATATAAATTTTACTATCTTTTAAGAGATTACCATGAAAAAGATAAAACTTTCAATGAAGCTGCTCCGTCCCCTTCTTTAGCTAAAGAATTAGAGGCTGCTTTAGATGGTCAACAAAGAATGACTGCTTTATTTATAGCACTGCAAGGTTCTTATTCAACAAAAAAGCCTGGAGGTCATGTCAATAATCCTTCGGCATATATAAAAAGAAATTTGTATTTCAATTTACTTGGATTTAGACCTGAAATTTCTGATAATGAAAATGAAGGTCTGAATTTATTTAAAATGATGTCAGAAAAAGAATTGGCAAAAGAAAATGAGAAAAATTCTCAATACTCCTTTTGGGTTATTGCAAAAGATTTTATTGATAATTCAATCTGGGGTGATTTGGATGATAAAGTTGAGGAAGAGGATCAGGTCCTAATGGATTATTTAAATAAAATTAATAGCGCACGTATCAATGAATTAATAGAAAAAAATGATAAAGATTTTAGACTTTTATTAAAACATATTCTAAAATTTAAGAAAAGACTTCATGAGGATAAAATCATTAGTTACTATTCAATTAATTCAAAAACTAAGCTTGATGAGGTTGCTGAAATTTTTATTAGAATTAATTCTGGAGGCACTAAGCTTTCAAAATCTGATTTACTATTTTCTACAGTAATTTCAAATTGGGAGGCAGGAAGAGACAAAATACATCAATTAATTAAAGATATAAAGCATTTGGGTTATGAGATTGATACTGATTTTTTAATGCGTACATGCTTATATCTTACTGAAAGTGAGATTTTATTTAAAGTCGAAAATTTTAAACAAGATGTTGTAGATAAAATTATTAATCAATTTGAGAAAGAAAATGATGAGGTTGATATTAGAAAGGCAGTATTGACTGCATTCAATTTTTTGAAAGATGATTTAGGTATTGCTGAAAAAACATTGAAATCTAAAAATGTTTTGATTCCTTTAATTCATCATATTTATAAAGGAGGTGATATTGAATCAGATGAGTCTATTAAAGAAATTCAAAAATATATTTATATATCCTTGTTAAAAAAGGTATTTGGATCACATGGGGATACATTACTTGCTAAATTGAGGAATGGGGTTATTAAAAACCCAAGAGATAATTTTAATTTCAAAAATTTAGTAAATGCTATAACTGAAAAAGATAAAAGAAAATCGTATGATATTAATTTAGATGATATTGAAGACTTCTTAAAAATTGAGAAAGGGGATGAAGGATGGTTAGTACTTTCATTGATTTATCCTCCCTTAAATCATGAGATGACAAGTTACGATCAGGATCATTTGCATCCGAGATCTAAATTTAAAAAGAAAGCTTTCGAAAATAATGATTTTGAACTTGCAGATTCTTTGAAAGATACAATTCCAAATTTAGGTTTTTTGACACCTAGAGATAACCGAAAAGAAAAGAAAGCGAAAACACTTTCTAAATACTTAAATGAAGTTATCCCATTAGAGTTACAAACGGAATATAAGATTTTCAATAAGATTGATCTTGGAATCTCACTAGAACTTCAAGACTTTATGATTTTTTACAATTCTAGAAAAACAATGATGAAAGCTATCCTTTGTGATAAGTTAGAGGTTGATACTACAAGTACACCTGAAGCTATTGAGGAAACAGATGAGTAATTTTTAAGTTACTTCACCACCGGATAAGCAATTTCTCCCCAGTCATGTTGGTAATTTTCAAGCATAATGTCAATTATGATTGGGACAAGTAATTGCATGATATTGCAGGCATCCTTTAATTGAGCACGGTTTAACTTGGAGTTATAGGTAGACCCACCATGTACTATTGAATTACGAAGCGTATAGAGCCTTTCCAATACAATTTCCATTAGTCCCTCGATATTTTCTTTTGAGAGACAATTTAGGGCAGTAGCAATAGATTTATTAAAAGCAGGCAAGTAATCCTCTGCTTCTCCACGGTTAAATTCCCAAAATTTCTCAAAAACGAATTTATTTTCAATTAAAACTCTTACTGGTCCACTATATTTTTCCCAAAATAAATTGTAAAGTCTAGTTCGGTCAAACTGTACCAAACTAGAGGTAAAATCTCTCAATTTTGCCTTTTCGGGTTTTGAACTAATTCCGTTTAAATCCACTGCATAACAGGCATTAAATGCTATCCAAAGGGATAGGAACTTTAAATCTAGATTATTCTCTTGTTTTTCTGCACTTTTCAACCATGAGTTTGCTCTATGTAGTCTAATAGTAAGCGTTTCGGGAAGGATAGAGGCTTTAAGTTTTCGTGATATTTGAGAAGGGGTCATAGTTAGAAAATTCAATAAATAAATATAACACAATTCGCTTATGATAGATATTATATAAATAATAACTATCAAAATAAAAATTAATGTAACTTTCCGATATTAAAATTTAAATATGCCTAGACCACTTGAAACATCTTTGAGGGCACTATTAACAGAATCCGAATTTAGATTTATTCCCGATGGTGTTTATACTCAAAAGGAATTATATGAGCATGTTAAAAAGCAATTTCCAAATAACTGTGATGATGAATATTTATGTATTCAAAATTGCCGAAGTGGTCATAACAGTCCTGAATGGCAACATGTGGTAAGAAGTGTTATGCAAATTTTTAAAAAAACTGGTAGGATGGTAAATATATCTCGTGGAAGCTGGACTTTGATATAATAAAGATTTTTATAAATATATATGGGAAAATTTGGATTTAGCTTCTCTTGGAAAAGAGCTTTAGGAATTTCAGCTGCAAAGCAAAGATTTGCACGTGAAACTGACATCCCAACATCCATGAGTGGCGTAGAACGAAAAGTGGGTAGGTCTATTCTTAATATGATTTTTGGATTCCTCTTTAAAAAGTAAAGTCTAACTCCGCTTCGCTTGCTGGAACTCAATAAACTCCATCATTTCTGCTAAACTAAAACTGCTTAAATTTTGTGCGGCGGTTAAGCCTGCTTTTTGAGCCACTAGAACACCGTATTTGCAATCCTCATAACCTTCTATGGCATGTGCGTCTGGATTAATTGATATCAAAACATCTTGCTCCATTGCTTGATGTATATAACGCCAGTCAATATCTAGACGGCGAGGGTGTGCATTTAATTCAATCACTACATTGTGCGCTGCGCAGGCTTCAATTATCGCTTCATGATTAATGGGGTATCCTTTTCGACTTAATAGCAATCGGCCTGTAGCATGTCCTAAAATGCTTGTGTAGGGATTTTCAATCGCATTCATTAAGCGCATCATGGCTTTTTCTTCTGTCATCTTCAAATTTGAATGAACAGAGGCTATGACTAAATCAAATAATGCTAAAATTTCATCAGGGTAA
>JACCDI010360899.1_pt1 | contig 12612 bp, 18 predicted proteins | sample 7442791 | NCBI WGS metagenome assembly JACCDI01 (sample SAMN15323434, study PRJNA562643) | freshwater metagenome | isolation source: river surface water | place: USA:Blue River Watershed | collected 2017-08-15
GTTAGAAGGCCACAGATCAACATCTGTTTTATATACTTGTAATATATGGCCTTTATATTTAAGCCGCTTCTCTTCTAACAGAATTGGAAATGAGCTAGGGATAAATGTTTCTGGAATTTGAATTTCACAGATTAATTCAAATGATTCAAATACATGCTTTGATAATATATCTAACATTTCATCGCAATTCAACTCATGAGTTATAACATTTAAATTATCGGCAGGATGAGCACTATACCCTAGTAAATTACCTAAAGCAAGTTGAAATTCAGTGCTTGAAATTTTAATACTTCTATCTCTATTAAGTAACTCCAAGGCTTTACTTGATTCAGTATTATATTTTGATATTAATTCAGCTAGATCTTCCATACCTAATAAAATTAAAAAATACAATTCATAATTGAATCAGTATTTATACTTAATCATCAATAAAAAAATACACACATGAAACTACAAAAAGCATCGCGTAAAAAGGCATCCATCAAGATGTCCCTCCAAGGTCCTAGTGGATCTGGCAAAACCTTTTCATCACTGCTAATAGCCAACGGGTTATGTAATGATTGGTCTAAAATAGCAGTAATAGACAGCGAGAACCATAGCTCTGAACTATACTCTCATCTTGGGAGTTACAATGTTCTTCAACTTTCAGCACCGTACACACCAGAGAAGTATGTCCAAGCTATTGAGGCATGTGGGCAGGCAGGCATGCAAGTTATTATAATAGACAGTATTTCTCATGAGTGGGAATATGTGCTTGAGGCGCATGCCCTATTGCCAGGCAATAATAGCTTCACTAATTGGCAAAAGATTGGGCTTAGACACAAAAGATTCATTCAAGCCATTCTTAGCTCTAAAGCACATGTAATAGTTACGACTAGGACTAAGCAAGACTATGTTCTAAATGAACGCAATGGCAAAATGGTTCCTGAAAAGGTTGGTCTAAAAGCTGTGCAACGAGAAGGGTTGGATTATGAGTTCACCTTAGTATTTGATCTTAATATGAAAAACCATGCAATTGCTTCTAAAGATAGAACAGGGTTGTTCTTTGGACAACCAGAACAAAAGCTTGGAATAGAAACAGGAAGGGTTATTTACAACTGGTGCAATGCAAGTACAGATAATCCGACATCCGTCATATCCGCCACTATATATAATTGCAATACCATCAATGAGCTTTTAGAACTGTACAATCAATATCCACAGTATAAAGAAGTGCTTAAGAAGGAATTTGAACAACGAAAGCGTGAAATTCTCTTAGAAAAACAAACTGTGTAAAAAATAGCCTGCCTTCCTTACATTAATAATTTCAAACACCAATGCCTAGCTCTCCAGCAGGGCATTCTTAATTTAAACAACATGACACAAACAGAAAACATTGCTGAAATTGAGCTTGTATACAAGCCCAGCATTAGTAACAAACCAGTTATTAGTTATTCACTAGATGCATATAACTTATTAATTGACTTCTATCCAAAAGATACAATTCTGCTTCAAGAGCACTTCTTGGTCGCATACTTAAACAGATTCAATCGTGTGCTTGGAGTGATGCATCTTTCAACAGGAGGCATCACTGGAACAGTAGCTGATATCAGGTTAATATTTGGTACTGCACTCAAAGCAGCAGCTTGTGGCATTATAATTAGTCATAACCATCCAAGTGGCAATCTTAAAATCTCTGAAAGGGATAAGGATATTACCACCAAAATACGTGATGCTGGAGATATGCTAGACATTAAACTACTGGACCACATAATTGTAGGTCACGATGGACAATATCTAAGCTTTTCTGATGAAGGTTTGTAATTCACCAAAACAACTATAATGAAAAAATACAACAGGATTGTATACTATTATGACAGCTTTAGCATAGCCGTAATTAACCAAAGTGGGAAACTTAGACGCTTATACACCCCATTTATAGTAAAATGTATCAACAGTATTGACGATATACAGGAAAATAGTTGTGTTTATGTCGATGAGGTGTTTAAAGATCCAGATGATCTGCTACTCTATAAAATTGGAGGTAATATTTATAGCTACGACCATTTTACAATCAAAATCAACTATTAGCCGAATTAACCTATCAACTCGGTCAAAGTGATACCAAGTCCTTTTGCAAGTGCATTTAGTGTAGTTAATGTAGGGTTAATCTTACCTTTTTCTACTCTATGCACTTGACTAATCTCCATCTCAGCCTCAAAAGCGAGTTGTTGGAGTGTCAAACCCTTCAAAGTACGAAGGTCTTTCAACTTATTCCCAAACTCAATTAAAACCCCCTGATCTCTAAGATTATTCATTACCACCAAAGTGGCACAATTAAGAAAATAATCTATAGGCATATATGCCTAAAATAGACAAATATGAAGTACTTTTAATACGTAAAAAAAATAATATGTTTGGAATATTTTCAAAAGATAGTCCTGGTAGAGTTTTAATGAAATATGCTAATGATGTAGGGTATTTGTATAAAAATTTAGAAAAACTTGAAGACTTAAACTATGATGAAGCTAGAAATAATCTTATTCAATTACTTCTTTATTATAAAAACGAAATAGGTAAAAACCCAAATAGTGACAAATTGAATTTAACATTCAAATGCATGATACCTGAAATGTACTCTTTTAAAAGAGTTACTGTTGCATATAGTCTTACTGAAATCGTTGCATTACTATACCAAAAAGCAGAAAGATATGAATTAGTAAACGAGTTTAATGAAATAAATAATGTATGAATAAAATAATTCAAATTCTTTTGATAATAATTGTAGCAATTGTTGCAATTCCAATAGTATTTTTTTTATTAAAATTTTTATTACTGCTAATTGCAGACGGGATCATTTATGTTGGTCTTGTTTTAATCATTGCATTTATACTAATAGTGATTAGTAATATCATAAAAAAATAATCATGACAATCATCATCATCATAGGAGCTGCATTATTCATTTTTATATTATTTAATAATGACAGAAACGACGAAAGAAGCAAAACTAATAACAGAGGAGGTGTTAAAAATATCTATAAGAATTTTATCAGGTATGTCGAATTGACAAATTCAGGTGATATTCAACATTATTTATTAATCAATGAACCGAATTATCAATATGTAAAAGATGACGGCGAATATTTAGAGTATAAATACCCAATTATCTCAAATGAAAATAATATAGACGGATACTATTACATCGGTATTCATCACTCTTTTGGAACTTTCGCTTATTGCTTTTGTATAAATTCAAAAGGTAAAAAAATTGATGGATATATGAGAGAACTACACAATGGTAGAGACTCAAGCAAAACAAGAGATCGAAATGTTGAAGAATATAAAGATATTTTTTCAAACTTAATATTGTGTATGGAATCAAAGCCAAAATTTGAAGATAAATTTTTTGGAAACTTATAATTATGAATGAAATAATAGAAAAAACAGTACAAGATGTCTATGAATCGATGATGTACTTGGAGGCAGAAATAAAAAAAGATCAAATTAAAATACAAAAAAATGTACATGATGCGGATGCTATAGAACAATATTCTGCACATATTTTTTTTCTTTTAATAAAGAGAATCAAACATGGATTTTACAAAAAGGGTGAATTCGAGCAAGGGAACAAACTCGAAAAGCTTATTAAGATAAACGAAGAAGCAATTCAGCATCAAATTTCCGCAAATTCACTAAAAGTATTAATGAATTGTTCGCTTTACAATATTAGCTTGGAAGATTCATTTATGGAACTTTTAAAGGATTATGCTGAATATTTAAAACCATTACTTTTAGAAGTTATATCGTAGTATAATTGTTTTAATTTATAATGATACTCTATATTTTTAAAACCGTTCTTTAATTAGAAGTCATTTCAAATAATTTAATATGGAATCAAGTCAGACAAAGATATTTTTAGAAAGAACCCTATGCGATGCAATACTAAAAGATAAAAAAACAACTATAAGAAGTGCTGTGAATTTAGACTTCATAAATACTTATCCAAATGGATTTTTGCTAAAAAAAATAGACATTAATCAAGGAGCATCATTCAAAATAGAGATGAAGGATATTCGTGATATGTTAAGTATGAGTGAATTAAGAATTGATTTCCCATTCAAAATGGGCGAAAAAATTGAAATTATAGAAAAAGAAACCAATCAATACAGCACTAGTGTAATATTAAATTCGGTATACATTCAAAGATTCAGAGAAATCACATGTCTAGATGCAATTAACGATGGATATTCTAATTATCAAAATGAAATTATTGAATTAGAAGACAAATACCCAGGTTGTGACGCAGAGCTAATTTTATTGCAAAAAGATTGGGAGAAATTATATAAAAATCCTGTTGGAAGTAATATATGGACTTGGGTTTTTGGATTTAAAAATACGAGCATAAGGGCATCAGCATCAACAGCAGACTTAACCGAATCTGCCATAGAGGCATTATTAAGTGTAAAATTTTAAGTCTGAATGAATCATAAAGATTTTGAAATAGCAGACGAATTCTGCAAAGAGGCTTTAAAGAAATATGATCAAACTATAGCACTCACCAATAATTACATCAAACAATCTAAGTGGATTGAGGATAATAAAAGCTTGTTTGAAGCAATTAGTATCAAGAACTATGAGCAAATGGGTATGTGTAAGTGTATTTTCGAAGACAAATATTACAGTAATATTTCACTTTTTCATAAAAAATATCTGCAGGTTGAATTTGAAGAAAATATCCTCAAACACATATCTATTGAAGAAGCAATATTACACTTTTTTGAAAGAATGAATATTGATAAAATTGATAAATTACTACCATACAAATCTTTTAGAGATTTTGAAAAAAGCCAATTTATTGAACTATTATCCAATGCATTTAACTTGATAAAAAGCAGAGGAAACACTTTGCTTAAAATTACTAATGGAAAGTGTAATTCGTGTTTGCCGGGCCACAAAGCATACCATTTTGAAGGAGATAAAGATGGTAGTTATTTTAATTTGCTTCTCGAAATAGAAAATGAAGCAATTAATGATATATACGAGTGCCACCATTTTCTCTGTGATAAAAAACTTGAAAATAAAGGTGGTGGTAAAGTAAGTATCGATACAATTAACCCTAGATTTTAACTACATCTTCTAAATCAAAAACATGGAGAATTACATCAAAAATATTATTCCAAATATCAAGCAATATGGGAAATTACTTAGCCAAAAGGAGTACTTCCTAAACAAAAGTTGGCTATTAGTTAACGAAAATGGCGACATCATTCAATTTACTTTCAAGAAAAATGGAGAAATGATTGTATCAACTAATGGGGATGCTGTGAAGGGTAAGTGGGAGTTATTAGCAGCTAATAAAATATTGATTGAAAGTCCAATCTCTACATTACAGTTAGAAAATCTATTCTTTAATAAAGATATTATCGTATTATTAAAACCTAGTAAAACAGAAGAGCTTTTCATATTAATTAATGAAGAAGTTCTTAAGAACAAAAATATTTACGACTATTTAAAAAATATTGAACAAAATGGTCCTAGTTCCTATGAAACTACAACAGTTGATTCAACTTATATTGCTTTAATTGGGGCATTTGCTGTTATTATAATTTCTATTATAGCATTAATTAGCAAATAATGAATAAATCAAACTTTGAATTTGCAGATCAAATGTGCAAAGAAGCTGCTGAAGAGCTCAAAAGCACTTTAGATACAAATAAATGGCTAAAAGAGCATAAAGCTTTATATGAAAGTGTCAGTATAATGTATAGTGAAACTAATGTTGTTGCAAATGTATTATTCGAAGATAAATTTTATTTAAACATTGGGCATTTTCATGATTTGTATAAGAACCTGCTATTTGAGTTGAATATTTTAGATCACATGTCCCATGAGCAAGCAATTGTATACTTCTTTGAAAGAATGGATATTCAAAACATAGATCGTCTATTAGATGACAATCTAACATATCAAGATATTAAAAAGAGCCAATATATGATTTACCTTAATGCTGCTTTTGAAGAGATGAAGCTGCGTAAGAATAATCATTTAGTATCTTACATAGGCAAGTGTCAGGGATGTAAACCAAATCATAACTCTTATTATTTTATAGGGGACCAAGATGGGAGCCATATAGATATACTTATTGAAGTGGACCCATATTCTAAAAGAATAACTGACATGTATGAATGTGTTAAAATGAGTTACGACGACAGAAAGCAACCCATTTATGACAAGCATGTAAGAATCCATGCCTTTAAATTCAAATTCTAATCAAAGAAATATGGAGCAGAATGATTACGATAAGGCAGATTCTCTTTGTGCCAACATCATCAAAAATGAAGGTGAAAGATTGATTGATCCAAAAGCATGGTTGAACAAATACAAAGAGCTATATAGCAGATTCAACATTCAGCCTGGCAAATTACCTGCTATTGCAAACTGTAATTTTGAAGGAGTTAAATATGAAAACATTGCTGCATTCCACAAGACATACAAGAAAATACAGGACGATTACCTCATACTAGATACATGGAAGAATGATGAAGCAATTGCTTACTTCTTTGAAGAACTTAACCTATCTATGCTGGTTGAATGTTTAAAACAGGATTCCTACATGGGTATGGACTACACTGATTTCATCTATCAACTAGCTGTAGCTTTCACAGAAATGCAATTTAGAGGCAATTTAAAATCAAGAACTATCAGCTGCGCTTGTAAGCAGTGCTGTAGACAACAATACTTCTTTATTGGAGAAACAGATGGAAGTTATTTTGATCTAACATTTGTGCTAGAGAATGACAAAGTGATCGATATCTATGAATGTCAAGAAGCCAAATGTATGGTCCCACAAGAATTAAACTTAGAAAAGAGGATTTGGATTGATCCAAACAAAACACCTTTTTAAAAAATTGCCCCCAGTACTAAAACTGAGGGCTAAATATATAAGGTGGCGGATCTGACGGATGTCGGATTATGATTCCACGTAAACTAAATCTTCCACTGGGAACTCCCTTACCTGAAGGTTTTTAGCCCATTCTTCCATTTTACCACCATGATAATGCTTTAATTTTAGTTCATTTCTTAAATGACAACCCAATTGCTTATTAAATACCGCAACAGTTGTATTTTCTTTTAAATCTTTAATTGCACGTTCATACCATGACACTTCAGATAGACGGTAACCATAAGGACCATTATCGTTACCACTTTCTCCCCCCAAAATAACCCACTGGAACGAATCAATTACTCTCCTATCCTCTTTTTCAACCAAAAAATCTATTTCGCCTAAAAGAGGCTCTGCTGAAATGAATCTAATTTTGGCAGGTATTTTAGAAAGAACTTCGGCACGATAAAAATAATCCTGAGTTTCAACAGATACACCTAGCCATACATTTGGATAACCTTCCCCCCAATCATCTGGCAAGCACTCCGGGATCCTTTCTGGTCTTTTTGTTAAAATCTGCCATATAATATGCGGAGTTCGTCTGATTACACTCCAAGCATCTTCTCTCCATAAATCAGCTTCTTGTAGAAAGAAGTCAGAAAAAGAACAGGTAAACATCATGCATGCATTTTTCTCGTATAACGGGGCATAAAAAGTTTTATCACTTAAACGATGAATATTAGCCCCATCTTGTCCATACTCGTCTTTTAATCGATACATATAACAGAACTTACACCCTGGGCTAATTTTCTTACATCCGTGCCAAAAATTATGGGACTTGTCAGTCCACTGTATAATAGTTTTATTCAAGTTTAGTTGTTTTGTGCTCTGCACCATATTTTGATGCAGAGCGATTAATAATTATTGATTTAAACCGCCAACCGTCACTTCCGCCATTGTTACTTTTTCATAGTAACCTTGCTTAGGACTCGTAAGCAATCCCTTTGATTTTAGGCTTGATAACGCCCTCTCAAGAGTTCTTTCACTAATATTTAGTGCTTGTTGTATTGGAGCCGCTTCTTTTCGTTTAAATGAATCTGGCAATAGCTGATATACTTTATCTGTTATTTCCAAACTCACCTTTTCTCCTGGCAATTGCTTAAAAATATCCAAAGCTTTATAAAAAGACATTTCAATTAACCAAAATGCATTCATAAAATCTTGATCATTACAATTGATAATTTCAGCATCATTTTTCTCTTCAAAAGCACGAATTGCAGTATGATTTACAGCACATCTAGCAATCATATTAACATGACGTTTTGCCAAAGAAGTAGCATTTTCTCCTCCAATTTCATTTGCTTGTTTATGCCATGCATCACCAATATTGTTCAATAAATCCCATTGCTCTTCTGAAAATTTAACTTCAAGGATTCTATCCTTAAAATGATGATATAAAGTATAATAAGATTCACCAATTTGATCAAACACTTCATCCAATGGATGACACCCTTCGCAAGGTCTAACATCACTCCATGTATCTAAAGCTGTACTAGAAAAAAATGTAAATCTGGAAAATAAGCCATCGTCATTTGATTTAAACATTCCTTTTAGTTGTGATGGTGTACCAGTCATAAATATTGCCAATTTGGGTTGATTTGCAGATAAGCTCTCCAAATTTCCCTTACGCATTTGAGTAATTAACTCATTATGGAAAGCTTTTCTTAAAACTTGAGAGTTATCACCCCCAAATGTCTTATTTGACATCATGTTAGTTAAACCATCTATTTCTGTCTCAAAAATCATCAATGACATCTCACCATTATTCTCATCAAATTGTTGAATAAGCATGGAAGATGTTATGTTGCCAGAAATGAGTAGGAGCTTTAATTTAGGTTTAGCAGGAGGACTTATTGTCTCTGTAATATCTCCTTTTTTAATTTTTGCTTCATATGCTTTTAATTCTGCGGAATACTTTTTTATTGCAGTATTATTTTGCTTTATGAGCTCTCTGTTTGCCTTTTCAAGTAATTTTGGCAATAACGCAAGCTTACCTTTCCCTGAACCTGGCGGCTTAACTGCAACAAAATATTGCTGTGTATACATTATCTTATTGTTATAATTGACATACACTTTAGGCAATAGTGAACTTGAAATAGCAGTAGCACCATATATAGCCATAATCTTCTCGTCAGTATTAGACATCACAGATGATACTCTAGTTAATAATCGCGGTGCTGTTTTGCTAAATTGATAATATTTACTGGCATTCATTTCTTCCTCGCTTGAAGCTGCCTTATTTCTATGATCTGCATGACTTGTAGCCAAGTCATTCTGTTGGTTTTTTTCGAACATTTTATGAAATATTTTTAAATTTTAATAATTCGTCTCTAAATTCAAAGACGTTTGAAACTAAATAGGTTGACAAAATAATCTTTGCCACATCTGAATCTATGCTGTAAAAATCCGAACAAGGATGATCATCTTCTTCAGCACGTACAAAATAGAATGTAATTGGAAAAACTTCAATATTGTTGTCTTCCTGAAAGAGATAATCCCACAAAACAATATGGGTGCATCCTTTTGTTTTTACAACTTCGATAAAGTTTTTAATTTGAACTGGAGTAAACTTATCATGCTTCCAGTATTCAATATGTTTTAAAACCTCATTCCTAAACTTATTTTCAGGTAAAATAAAATTATTGAAAACACCACTATCTGCATACCAAATTTCATCTATGATTTCTACTGTTTGCTTATGCAAGAATCTATCAATTATATCATATCCTGCTTTAGATGCTAATGCAATAAACTTTTTATCTTCGTCTATTGGATTACTTCCCCAAGACATTAGTGAATAATGATCTACCTGGACTTCACCAGAATCATCCTCTGCTACCAAGCATATATGAGTTAAATCATTATTAATTAATTCCTTAATGAAGCCACCTGTATCTAATTCAGTATAAATACCGTTCATTTTTATAATTTTTTCAATCAGATTTTTGTGATTGATTTTACTTTTCTCAAGCATTTTAATTTTGTTTTAATAATTAAAAAAATATCGAACAACAGAGGAAAAGAAAACTGCCTTCGATCAAAGCCTACCCTATGTCATTTCCTTTTGGGGTTTTGGGGAAGCATAACCGGTTAGCTATCCACCATAAAAAAGTATTCATATTATAGATTGTACAGCAAAAACTTATGCCGTCATTCTAGCTCAAAAATTAATTGAGCTTATTCAAATATTTATTTAAAGACTCTTCATCCACACCAAATGCTTCACGACGAGTTCGTTCAACAAATGCATCTAGATCCTCCTGAGAGAAAATAACGCGTTTCTTTACTTTCAAAAAACTAATAAGACCTTCCTTCATCAGTTTTTCAAGCGTTTTGGTACAAATACCCATTTTCATTGCGAGTTCTAGTTTACTATAGAACTCCTTCTCTTTTTTTATCATTATTTATATATTTACGAATTGTAACAAATAATTTTGTTATATTAATCATGCAAAAAAATTTAATTGCCTTCTTTTAACTTAGCCAAAGCTTTAAGGATTACTTTTTCTCTACCTCTTTCTTCAACTTGACCTTTATATAATTTCCCTTTTCCATCTAATTTAAATTCACTTAAGGGACCTAAATGAACACTAATCCAGCTTCTCTTCTTGTTTTTATTTAGTATTGCGGCACGAGCTTGAACGTACTTATTTTCATTCTCGCTTGAATCAGTTACAATTGCCGAACTAATTTTTAATTTTAAAACTGTTTTATAAGTCATTAAATCATTCATTTTCTCCAGTATTTCCCATATCCTATTTTCTCTATTATGAGATAATTCTTTAAGTTCATTTGAAAGTCTTTCTACATCATTATAAATAGAATAATCCAAGCCTCTAAACAAGGACTGATCAATATATCTTCGCTCTAGCATCTCTGTATATGTCTCTTTAAAATCCATAATTATTTATTTGTCATGCAAATGTAACACATTTATTTGTTACAGTAAAAATTTATTTTATAATTTTACTTTCCAGTTCCTTAAGTGCTATATCTCCTTGATTATCAACAAACTTACTATAATATGCTGTCATCTCCATTTTGGAATGCTTTACCAATCCTTGTATTGTTGTCAGAGGCACACCGTTTTGAGCTGCTATTGTTACGAAACTAATTCTTGCCTGATGGCTACCTATAATTTTACTAATCCCTGCCATTTCAGCCAATTGCTTTAATGCTTTGTTATACTTCTGGGTAGCACCTGTGATAGCTTTGTCTAAAGCAATAGCATTCACACCATGAAACTTTTCCTCCAATAAACCAAAAGCATAGCCATCTGCACTTCTAATTTGCTCTAAATACTTCGAAAGTACTTTGAATGCGTTATCAGGCAATGTAACCCTATGTGGCGTATTTGTTTTTTGAATCACCATACTCATCACATTACCCTCAAAGTTTGATTTACGCAATTGAAGCACGTCTCCAATTCTTAATCCACCACTAAAAATGGTCCAAATAAATATATCTCTAACTCTTTCAAGATAACTACCCTCCTCCAAATTAAGATTAACTAATCTGTCGACTTCATCTTCTGTAAGAAAATCACGCATTGTCTTTTCAGACCTGATTTTTACTTTCTTAAATGGATCATCGTTGGATGTAATAATTCCCCTTTCTATAGCAATGCTGAAGATCCTACGAATTGACTTCATATTGCTTTGAATGGTATTTACTTTATTTCCATACTTAGTTCTAAGATAATTTTGGAAGTCCAAAATAACCTTTTCATCTATGTCGTAAAATGTAGCATTCTTACTACCTAAAAATCCTTCAAATTTGGCAAATACAGTCTTAAGTCTGTCACGCATGCCAATCTTGCCATCCTTTTCAAAATTATCCATAACCTCCTCAGCAAGCTTAAAAAAAGAAAGATTAAGTTTATTAAAAACAAGTTTTTTAGCCTGTGTACTAGAAATATGTTTTGTCTTCATAGCTGTCACCATTAAATCTTGCCTTATTTCAGACAATTGCTTTTCAAGAAGCATATTAACAGCGGTACATAGCTTATAATTATTTTTAACTTTACCTTTTACAAAGTCCCACATATTATAAGGTATAGCAATATTGGTGCATTTATAATTTGACTTTCTATCTTGCGTAAAGCGGAAATATATCTTTACTTCTCCTTTCTTGTTCTTTCTATTTTTAAAGACAAATAAACTTATTGTAGGTATCATAATTGCGAATGTATTATTAAATAATGAGGTAAAACATTGTTCAAACAAACAGCTCTTTTCTACTCTCTTTGATTCGCAATTATTCTCTTATGAAAAATATAAGTCTCCTGAAAACCAAGCATATAAGGTATTACAAGAGAATGTAAAAGTAAACTGGAAGCATCCAGCGGGATCACAAAGCTCCGACGTAAGTCGGGGCTTTTTTGTTTTAAGGCTGTGTCGGGAGCTCGCTCACGTAAACAGACGAGAAGCAAAAAAGCAAACGCAGCACGAAGTGTTAGGTTGAAGAGTTTTGAGTTAACTCAATGCGGTGGGAAGTCGGCGGAACGAAGCGAGGACGACAATCGCATAATCTTTTGGACAAGTTTTTGTAGTCTTTTACATTAATTAAGCATATAGGCTTATTACAATAAACGCTCAATGGCAATAAAGTTATTGATATAACTAGGCATAATCACTAATGTTACTCTATACATTCTTCCATTGTCAACATCCATAAAATGGTAAATAA
>JACCDI010406321.1_pt1 | contig 12611 bp, 10 predicted proteins | sample 7442791 | NCBI WGS metagenome assembly JACCDI01 (sample SAMN15323434, study PRJNA562643) | freshwater metagenome | isolation source: river surface water | place: USA:Blue River Watershed | collected 2017-08-15
CTGCTTGAGGGTATTTGTACAACATTTTTTGGTAAGAGTGAGTAGGAGTAGAGTCTTGGTAATAATAGATTTCTTTTACATCTTCTCCGTGGTTGGATTCGCTTCCAGTTAAACCAAAAAAACGTTCTTTTAAAATATGGTCGTTATGATTCCAAAAAGCAAAAGCAAAACAAATGTGCTGCTTGTTGTCTGAAATTCCTCCAATTCCTTCTTCTCCCCAGCGGTACGCTTTGGAGCGTGCCATATCGTGCGTAATACTATTCCAAGCATCGCCACCTTTAGAGTAATCTTCTCTTACGGTTCCCCATTGACGTTCTGTAAGGTAAGGCCCCCATTTTTTCCAACCTTTATTATCGTTTCGTAGTTTTAATCGTGCTCTCTCTGCGCCTTTCTCTGACATGATAGTGTATTCTAAATTTGGTTTTGCAATTTATGTAAATGTGTCTTAAAAACAGTTGTTTATTTTGTAAAAATCTGAATCAATTTATACTAAAAACAGAATTTTAGTCTCTTTTTTTATTGAACTTAAAATTGCAAAACTCTTGCTGTTTTTTTAATAAAGTTTTTTTGAGGGCGATTTTTAGATTTCTAATTTTTTATAATCTAGTCTTAAAAGAACATATTTTAATAAAAAGAGATTAAAAAACCGGGTTTAATTAATTTTTTAATTATCTGTAAATTGAATTTGAAAAAATATCATAAGTACATAAATATCAATTATTTAATTGTTTTTTTATAATTTAAACTAGAGTTAAATTCCGGTTTATTTTAAAAAAAAAATCATTTTTTTAAAAAAGTTGCAAAATCACAACTTTTTTTAAAACCCGATGAATTTACTTTGGAATCACAAAATTGAAAAGAACCAAGGGCTTTTCAATGTTGAAGAAATAATGATTAGGAAAGATGTGGGGACATTTATAACAGTATGAATTTTTTTAAATCATGTAGTGTTTTCCTAATCATTCTTCCATGTTGTGTCTTAGCGATAATCTATCGATTTAATTTCGAACACGTGGAGAATCAAATAGCATACTGGCTAACCTCTTGCCAGTATGGTTTTGATTTTAAAATTGAATTTTATAGCCAATAATAGTAATTGTGATTCAATGAATATTTTAAAATATATTATTAACGAAGAGAAAATCCCTGTGATTTTTAGTGCAAAAATGATGCATCAAGATATTTTGGAGAAAGGAATTTCGGCGGGTTTTTTAATACTCAATTATGATGTAGATACAAATATGTTCCTTGTAAAATGTTTTGGTGAAAGTACCTCCATGAATCTTAAAGTATCTGCTGGGGATGAAATAGTTATTAGTGAATATTTGAATAAACGGTTCTATAATTTGGGGTTTATTTCCCATAAAATTCTATAAGAGCTAAATTGCTTTTTTTAGATTTTTTGCTTCTTCATTGTTTTTATAATTACTAATAATCTTACTTAAATAGGTTGTATCTGTGCCAAGATAAGAAGCCAAATGTTTCTGACTAATACGATCTAAGATATCGCTTTTGTGTGTTTTTAAAAATGCATATTTTTCTTCAGCATTCATCATGCGCAACATTTCTGACTGTGCTGAAAATTCAGCAATATTAGTCATCAATTCATTGACTGTGAATAGCGCTAATTTATGATTGTTCCTTAATAGCATTAACCAAGTGTCTTTTTTAATACTCATTATAGTAGAATCTTCCATTGCTTCTATATATTCTTCTGAAGGGATTTGATAATGGAAACTGTGGCAAGCATAAACAAACTGACCTTCTTTTACGAACCACGTATTTACTTCTTTACCGTCTTCTCGAATATAATACACTCTAAGTAATCCTTTTTGGACGTAGAACATTTTGTTGTTCACTTCTCCTGCGTGTAACAATAATTCTTTCTTTTTAATTTTTTTACTAAAAAGGAAAGCAGCTAATTTTTCTACCAAAAACAGGTCTTTTTTGGTAAAAAAGCGATTACCCTGTAGTGCTTTTTCAATTATATTCATATTTTTTTTGGTATTTGGGGGTTCTGTTTTTTAAACTTTATAATTAGAAATAATTTTACTTAAATATGTAGTTTCAATACCTAAGAAGGAAGCAATGTGTTTTTGGCTTACTTTTTCAATTATTTCAGGTTTATTTTCTTTAAGAAAAGCATATTTTTTTTCTGCGTTCATAAATCGCAATGTTAAACACTGGTCCTGATATTCGCATAATTTGATATAGAGTTCCTTAATTGCAAAAAGAGATAAGTTGTGATTTATTTTCAAAAGCATTTCATAAGTGCTTTTACTGATAGTAATGATTTCACTATTCTCTAAGGCCTCAATGTATTCGTGGGTAGGAATGTTGTAATAAAAACTGTTCATAGAAAGAAAAAAATCATCTTCACCTACAAACCAAGTATTTACTTGTTTGTCTTCATACATTAAATAAACCCTAAGCATTCCAGACTTTACATAGATTATGTTGTCATTAATTTCGCCTGCTTGTAATATAAATTCCTTTTTTTTAATTTTTTTAAGACTTAAAAAGGAGGCAATTTTTTTGATTACAGGATGCTCTGTTTTTTTTTCAGAGGGTACTTTGATTGGTTTTTTTGTGTTAAAATTCATTTTTTTAAGATTTGGGTTGGGTTATCTTTTTTTGGCTCTGTTAAATAATCACGGAGGAATGATTAAAAAACCTGCATACCATTTAACAAATATAGAAAAAAAATTTTTTTTCGAAAAGTTGTGATTTTACAACTTTTTATAAAAGTAGGGATTCTATTTTTGTCGAATAAATAAAGAAAAAAGAAAATCAAGATTTAAAAGACAAAGTAATTATGATACGTGTTTTTTTGAAAAAAATCGAGTTCCTTAGATCTGGTTCTCACGAGATAGTTCATTTCGGTACAATATTATTAAAGATTAAAATCGACATCCTAAATTTCAACATAGAAAAGATAACCAAACAATTATATCCCAATTTTAGATTTGACAAGAGTTTTTAAATCATAATATTATGATTCGATTCAATTGCCCCTAAATCAACTCCCAAATTTATCCCAAATCGAACATAATTTAAATTAGCCGCATTGCGGCTAATTTAAAAATAGTAGGAGTTTTTCGAATCCATAATGTGTAATCCATAGTTTGATTATTTGATTTTTTGTAAGAAAAAACACTAATATTATAAAGCCGAGAGAAATAATTATTTTGCAGCGAAATAGTACCATGAATATGTATAAGTTCCTTTTTAGTTTACTTTTTACCTACGGTTGTTGGGGTCAAAGAATTCACCATCAATCCATTGCCTCGCAGGGAGCTAATGTTAAAGTTGGTAGCAGCATTATTGTTGCACAATCGGTTGGTCAATCGAGTGTTATTGGTACATATAAAAACGGTAATTTAATTATAGGTCAGGGTTATATCCAAAGTATTGGATTAGCCAAAAATTCCTCTTCAGCTATCCGTCCGGTTTCAATGGTTCAATACCCTAATCCAGTACTTGATTTAGCTAATTTTCAATTCTCTTCTTCCATCGGCACTATTGCTAATCTTTATTTGTTTGATAGTAGAGGTAGGCTAGTTTATAGTAAGGAAGTCGAACTTACACAAAACAATTTTACGATTGATCTTTCAATAGTTTCAGAAGGAGTCTATTTTGCCAAAATAGAAACTTCACATTATACTTTTTCTACTAAAATTATTAAGTCCAAATGAAAAAAATAACCTTATTATTACTGTTGTTGTTCTCTATCCAATATGGGTATTCTCAAGAAATCTATTTTTTAACGGGAAAAAATTATACCAATTATAAGATACGTTATAAGGGCTCGGAGTCTGTTAACGGTCTTGAAAAGCAAGGAGAAGGAGATAGCTACGAAATAGGTCTTGCGCTACCTATAAAGGTACAACGTCTAGCTTTTGATAACAATTTAAATTATACTGTTGGATTGACATTAAACCAGTACAATGCAGAGGCAGGAGATCTAGCTACTACTTATACTTGGAAAACAGAATACATCGGAGTTCAAAATGCACTGGTCTATTCGTTTATTAAATCCAATCATCTTGATTTGGCAGTAAAAGGAGGTGTTAATGTAGCCACTATGCTGTATGGAAATCAAACTATTAACAACTCTAGATTCAATCTTAACAATCAAAAAGACTTTAATGGTGTTATTGTAAGCCCATTGATAGGAATACAAGCCAAATGTAATTTATCAGAATATGGCTATTTAAGTCTGGGTTATAACTATTCAAGAAGTAGTAGTTTGACCAATGACACGAATAAAAAAGTATCATTTTTAACCAACCAAATTGTATTTGGAATCTCTTTTGAACTATATTAATACGTCTACTATGAAAAGAATTATTACTTTATTTTTACTATTAACCACTACTTTGTTTTATTCGCAAAGTTCAGGAATTACCTACCAAGCCGTACTGTATAATCCTAGTGTAGAGATACTGCCTGGGAACAATAACGCTAATGCAGTATTGGCCAATAAGAATATTTGCCTTCGTTTTTCAATTACAGATGAACAAACTAGTTTAGTGTACCAAGAAACTCAAAGAGTAACAACAGATGAGTTTGGGATGGTTAACTTAGTAATTGGTTCAGGAAATCAAATAGGAGGATATGCGGCTAGTTTCACTACTATTGTTTGGAATAGCACTACCAAGAAACTTCAAGTAGCTATTGATGCTACGGGTACTTGTTCGAATTTTGTAGAGATAAGTAATCAAGATTTTTCAGCAGTTCCATTTGCGTATGCTTCAAAAACTGCCGAAAGTGTATCAGGAGTTGTTCCTATTGTAAATGGAGGAACAGGCTCCAGCACAGTCTCGGGAGCTAAGACTAATTTAGGATTGAATCATGTGGACAATACAAGCGATGTGAATAAACCCATTTCAAATGCCACACAAACTGCATTAAATTTAAAAGAAAACACAATAAACAAATCTACCAACACGGCTTTAGGAACAAGTGATGTGTTGTTTCCAACGCAAAACGCGGTAAAAACGTATGTCGATAATCAGTTAAGTTCTGGTGTTGTGGACGCCACTAGCGCTATTAAGGGAAAAATTCAATTAGCAGGAGACTTGGGAGGAACTGCAACAAATCCTACTGTTCCAGGTTTGGCATTAAAAGAACCTACTATTGTCTCAGGAACTATTTCCCAATATTATAGAGGAGATAAAACATGGAAAACATTAGATAAAACGGCCGTTGGATTAGGCAATGTGGACAATACAAGCGATGCGAATAAACCCATTTCAAATGCCACACAGACTGCTTTGACTTTAAAAGAAAACGCAATAAACAAATCTACCAACACGGCTTTAGGAACAAGTGATGATTTATATCCAACTCAAAATGCAGTCAAGACCTATATTGATAATGCCTTATCAACCTCAAATTCAAACGCTAGAGCAACTGATTTAGATATGGCAGGCAATAGCATTTCCAATGCATTAGCGATAAGAGCAGGTAATTTTCAAATGGTAGATGAAGCTTTGCATCCTTTTTTTGGGGGTACTGATGATAACGCAATAACAATTTTAAATAGAGCAAATAATGTTACTCAATTTTTAGATGGTAGAACAGGTTCTCCAATTTTAGCCATTACTAATAGTATTAATTCAACTGATACTTTTGGAACACCTACAGCTGAAGAGGGAAAAATTGGTGTTGGAACAACCGCTCCTTCTGAAAAATTAGAAGTAGTAGGAAATATCAAATCACAATCCTTTATCAAGGAGAATGGAACTGCTAGTCAATTTTTAAAAGCAGATGGAAGTACTGATAGTACAGAATATGCAGCACTATCTTCACCTGTTTTTACTGGTATTCCCTCTCTTCCAACAGGAACAATGGCTGTAACACAAGCTGCTGGAAATAACACGACTGCACTAGCTACCACGGCATTTGTTCAATCGGCAGTTGCTGCCAGCACTATTGCTGATGCAACCGATACGGTAAAAGGAAAACTAAGACTAAGAGGCGATTTAGGAGGTACGGCTGATGCCCCAACAGTTCCTGGACTAGCCAATAAAGAAAATACGATTGCTGCAGGAACTACTACTCAATATTATAGAGGAGACAAAACTTGGCAAACATTAGATAAAGCAGCTGTTGGATTAGGGAACGTAGATAACACCGCTGATGTAGACAAAGTTATTTCAACAGCCACACAAACGGCCTTAACCGGTAAAGAAGATAAATCAAATAAATCAACAGCTACCAGTTTAGGAACAAGTGATGATTTATACCCAACCCAAAATGCAGTAAAGACCTATGTAGACAATCAGGTAAGTGCAGGAGTGATTGATGCAACCGATATGGTAAAAGGAAAAATACAATTAGCGGGTGATTTAGCAGGTACAGGAAGTACAGCTGCTACGCCTGTAATTTCAAACAATGCAATAACCACTACTAAAATTGCAAATGCAGCGGTGACCAATGCTAAAATAGGGGAAACAATTACCGTTGCCAATGGAGGGACCGGTGCCACTTCATTGACAGGTTACTTAAAAGGAAATGGGACTTCTGCATTTACGTCTGTATCAACAATTCCTGTAACCGATGTAACAGGGGCCGTTCGAAAAGTGAATGGTGTTCAGCCAGATACTAATGGAAATGTTGCAGTGATGATAGGAAGAGTTTTTACAGGAGCAACAATTGATCCTAATTTGGCCACGTCTATAATTAACGCTAGTCCAGCAAAACAACAATCGGACATTTATATTGTTGCAGATGGAAGCAATCCTAATAATGGTCGTACTTTTATATATGATGGTGCCAATTGGCTTGAAGTAGCGACTGATTTATCAACCACAGATGCTAGATATGTGAATGTAGCAGGAGACACTATGGAAGGGGACTTAACAGTTCCAACAACTAAAAAAATTACAATTGTTGATGCTCCTGCAAATGCTACAGATGCTGCCAATAGAGGTTATGTAGATACAAAAATAGGAGGAACGGGTACAGCTAATTTTGTACCTAAATTTTCAGCCGCCAAAACATTGTTAGACAGTTCTATTTTTGATAATGGTAATGTGGGTATTGGAACAACAACTCCAGCAAATAAATTAGAGATTACACAAGGGACAGCAGGAAATTCAGGTTTGCGATTTACAAATTTAAATTCATCAAGTTCAGCGTCCGCATCAGCTAGTAAAGTGTTAGGCTTAAATAGTTCGGGAGATGTAATTTTAACTAATATTCCAGGAACACAAAATATTGTTTCGTTTTCAACAGTAAATCCAAATTCAGGAAGCCCCGTTTTTACCCCAAATACCCAAACTGACCCAACAGTTATTTACCAATCAGCAATAGATAATAGTCTGTGGACATACAATGGAACCACCTATGTAACCTACACTTCACCAGCAACTACAGAATGGAATTTAGCCAACACCACAAATGATGCAGGGAGTAATAAAACGTCAAGTATTTGGAGATCGGGAGGACTAGGTATTGGAATTAATAATCCTACTTCATTATTTGAAGTTTATTCAAGTGGTTCAAATTTGGCTACTATTTCTACTATTGGTACCGGCACTACGAATGCAGGAATAAACTTTATTACATTAAAAGATAATAGTTCAATTGGAGCTTCAACTAATAGGGGCTGGCAAATAGCGGCAAGATCCAATGCTTGGAATTCGGGAGGAACTAACGAAGCCAATGCTTTAACCATGTCTTATTGGAATGGTTCAGTATGGCAGCAAGCGCTAAAAGCAGGAGTAAATGGAAATATTGCGTTAGGATCTGTAGTATATAATTCGATGCCACAATATAATTTGGATGTATATGGTACTCTTCGATCAACAAATAGCTCTTATCTAGCTACAAATTCAGGGAATGTGGGAATTGGGACCTTAACACCAGTGGGTTCGTTAATGTTGTATGGTAATTCACAAGCATTATCTGGCTATTCAAAAGAAATTGTATTTGGAAGAGGTGGCGCTACAAAAGGGTTGGCAGCAATAGCAGCAACAGATAGTGGTAATTTTGGAGGGGGACTAGCATTTATTACTAAACCAAGTAATTCAATAGATGATTTCCCTGTGAATGTGTTGCAAGCAATGACAATAGACCCTTCTGGAAAGGTTGGAATTGGTACTATTTCCCCATCTGCTCAATTAGAGGTTGCTACAACAAATGGATCAGCGGCTATTTTTAGACGAGGAAATACTTCTGGCGGTGCATCCAATATCTACCTACAACGAACTCAAAATACAGACCCTAATATAAATACTGCAGGGAGCTATGCTACTGATGTAATTGGTAAAGTAATTTTTTCTATGGCAAACGGTACTAATTATCCTGCTAACGGGAATACATCTATTGAGTCCTATTATATGGGCGCACAAACTTCTACAAATTCAGGTGGTGGTTTAACATTTAAAACAACATCTTCAGGAACAAATACTTCTATTGAACGAATGCGTATTGATCATAATGGGAATATAGGTATTGGAATCGCTACACCATCAGCGCAATTACATACAACAGGTTCCGTACGATTTGCTGGAGCGGGAACACCAGCAGCTGGAAAAGTATTAACATCTGACGCATCCGGGAATGCTACTTGGCAAAATACTCCTGGAGCGACTATAAACATACAAACCGGGAATTACACTTTAACAGAAAACGATAGCAAAGGAGTTGTAATAATTAATAGCAATTCGAATGTTACAGTTACTGTACCAGGAACTTTACCAACGGGTTTTTTCTGTCAAATAATTCAAAAAGGAGCAGGGACAGTTACTGTTTCAGGAGCTTCTGGGGTTACTATTCAATCGGCTAATGGATTAACTACAAGAGCACAATTCAGTTCTATAGGGCTTTTGATGGAATCGAGCACAACAGGGTATATTTCAGGTGATAGTGGACTTTAATAAATATAATATGAAAACTAAAGTAGCCTTTCTATTTTTTGTTATTTTCTTTTGTAATTGGAGCCATGCTCAGTTGACCTCTCAATTTATTCAAATGAAACCGCGCACTTTCCCAACAATGGTTCCTGCCTTTACTTTCACAGGCTCAGATCAAACGTGGGAAGTTCCGGCTAATATCACTTCTATTTTGGTAGAGGCTTATGGTGCTCAAGGAGGAAATAGAGATGTGGCTGGTGGTTTGGGAGGTAAAGTTCAAGCCATAGTTAAAGTAACTCCTGGAGAAACTTTATACCTTATGGTAGGAGGTCAGCCGTCTGGAACTACAGCAGTTTATGGTAATGGAGGAAATGCGGGAACAAATGCCTCAAGTTCTACTAAGCAAGGTGCCGCTGGGGGTGGTATGACAGCTTTATTTCGTACTTCCGTTAGTATGAGTAATGTGTTAGTTGTTGCTGGAGGTGGAGGTGGTGCTGCAACAGGAAGAGTTGGTGGTAACGCAGGAGGTCTTGTAGGGAATGTATCCGTTTCAGATACTACTAGAGGAGGAAAAGGCGGGACACAATCTGCAGGAGGAGCTGCAGGTTCGGCATTAGACACTCAAATAACTAGTCCAACTTCTGGATTATCGGGAGCTGGAGGAACAGGTGGAACAATTAATTCAGTTACTTGGAATTCAGGTGCTGGCGGTGGCGCCGGTTTCTTTGGTGGTGGCGGTGGCGCTGGTGGCGGTAATTATTATGGCGCTGGTGGCGGTGGTTCCTCTTATGTTGTTCCAACCAATACGGCCAGTATTAAACATTTTACGGCTTCTAATATTGGGAATGGGAAAATGATTATTTATTATTAATACAATAACGATTTTTTACAAGTTAGTATAACGTATAGAATAAGCATATGAATAAAATATGTATTAATTTATAAATAAAATAATTTTTCAAGTTTCGTATGCAACTTGATTTAAAATAGTATCTAAATAGTAGTCTCATTTCCTTACCTGGAATCCCTAATCTAAAAAACGCTGTTGGTATTAGTATGGTAGTAAAAGTTAGTTATGAAAGATTCAAAATATAACTTGTCACCGTTTCTTTAGAGTAAATAATATTGTATTATTTTTTTACTATCGCAAATTGCTTTAGATTAATGTGATAACATATCAGGTTATACAGTAGTTAATACTAACACGACTTGTAGTGTTAATGGAATTATCAAGATAATAATTCCAAATTCTACAGATTGTACTGGATGGTTTGTTGAAATTGTAAAATAAGGCTATGGAGAAACACAATTGGTGAACAACTGTGCCGATGGAGTCATTTGCAGCGAAGCTGAACACCAACTCAACCGAAGAAGTACCTTTGTGATAGTAGGACAATAAACTACATACGATATTTATTGCCCTTATAAGAAATAAGAAAGTGGCTTGTCTTAATAGATGAGTCGTTTTTTTAGTTTTTAGCCCAATAAGTTCAAAACCACGTATTCGGTATTGTGAATTTAGTTTGTAACTTTGTGCTCCAATGAAAATGAATATGAAATACTTGGCCGTCTTTTTTTGCGCTCTTTTTTTACTATTATCTTCTTGCAAAGAGGAAAGTCAGCAGCGTGATGCCGAAAATAAAAAAGCCGCTCAAAAAAAGGAAGTAATCTATAAAAATATCAGCAAAGGCTGGGATTTTTATGCCACCCCTATTAACACCACTTCAGAACAAAGTGTGGCGAGTTGGACCGAATTTCGTCAATTTTTAGATGAGTTGGGGCAAAAGCCAAGAAAAACCATTGGTGCTTTCCAGAAAAAAGCCGCGGAATTATCTAAGAAAGTATTGTTATTGAACAGCAACATTCCGTATCAATTCCAACAACCCCAAATCAAAAGCCGAATAGGGACTTTAATTACCAAAGTGCGGTTACTGGATTTATTCATTCATTTAGACAATATTCCAGATAAAAAAGTGATTGTTTTGGTGGGAGAAATCAATGCCGAGTTGGTTTCTTTGCAAAGACAAATGGATAAGATTACTGAAAAAAGTAAAATTCCTGTGGAAGAAGGCGAATCAGAGATGCTGCGAATGCTAGACACTACAAGAGCAATTCCAAGTACAACTATAGATCCAAATCTTCCACGCGTTGAGTAAAACAGTCTATTCTATTTACGATAATTCACCCAAAACAGAGCAAATAGCTTCGTTGTTAGGGCAAAATAATACTCCAAAAGTACACCTTTCGGGTTTGGTGGGATCTTCGATTTCATTTGTAATTCGTTCTGTTTTTAAAAAATCAGAATTACCGTTTTTACTCATTTTAAACGATAAAGAGGAAGCTGCTTACTATTTGAATGATTTAGAACAAATGATTGGCGACCAAGATGTTTTGTTTTATCCCGATTCATTTCGTCGCCCTTACCAAATAGAAGAAACTGACAATGCGAATGTATTGCTTCGTGCGGAAGTTCTGAACCGAATTAATTCGCGCAAAAAACCAGCCATAATTGTTAGTTATCCCGAAGCACTTTTTGAAAAAGTAGTTACTCGAAAGGAATTGGATAAAAATACGCTAAAAGTGGCGGTGGGCGACCAAATTTCGATTGATTTTATCAACGAAGTTTTGTTCGAATACGAATTTAAAAGAGTTGATTTTATAACGGAACCAGGTGAGTTCTCTGTTCGAGGCGGAATTGTCGATGTATTTTCGTTTTCCAATGATAATCCGTATCGAATTGAGTTTTTTGGTAACGAAGTCGATAGCATTAGAACCTTTGATGTGGCAACACAATTGTCATTGGAACAACAAAAGAAAATTGCGATTATTCCTAATGTAGAAAACAAGTTTTTTCAGGAAAACAGAGAAAGTTTTTTAGATTATATCTCAGAGAAAACGGTTCTTTTTATTCAAAATACCGAAGGCTTTTTGAGTCAATTGGACAAGCAATTTGCCAAGGCCGAAGAAGCGTTTGAAAAACTATCCAAAGACATCAAACACGCTAGACCGGAGCAGTTATTCTTGAATCAAGAGCAGTTTATAAAAAGAGCGTTGGATTTTTCGGTAGTCGAATTAGCTTCCAAGTCCATTTTTAAAACCACAAAAAAGTTCGATTTTCATATTCAGCCGCAACCGTCTTTTAACAAGCAATTTGATTTGTTGTTGAACAATTTGAACGACAATCATTTTAATGGTTACAAAAATTATTTGTTCTGTTCCAACGACAATCAAGCCAAACGTTTCCACGATATTTTTGAAACTTTGGATGAGGCCAATTCAGAAAACATTCGCAAACAATACAATACCATTGTACTGCCTTTGTACCAAGGATTTATTGACGAAGAGAATCAAATTACCTGTTATACAGACCATCAAATTTTTGAACGCTACCATAAATTCAGCATCAAAAATGGCTATTCCAAAAAACAGAATATCACCTTAAAAGAGCTGACTTCGCTTTCGGTGGGTGATTATGTAACTCATATTGATCACGGAATTGGAAAATTCGGGGGTTTGCAAAAAATTCAAGTAGAAGGAAAAACACAAGAAGCGATAAAATTGGTTTATGCCGATAATGACATTGTGTATGTGAGTATTCACTCTTTGCATAAAATCTCAAGATACAATGGCAAAGACGGCACGCCTCCTAAAATTTATAAATTAGGGTCGAATGCTTGGAAAGTTTTAAAACAAAAAACCAAAGCACGAGTAAAACATATTGCGTTCAATTTGATTCAGTTGTATGCC
>JACCDI012013369.1_pt1 | contig 12604 bp, 6 predicted proteins | sample 7442791 | NCBI WGS metagenome assembly JACCDI01 (sample SAMN15323434, study PRJNA562643) | freshwater metagenome | isolation source: river surface water | place: USA:Blue River Watershed | collected 2017-08-15
AATGACCGGTTTGCGGCTTGGCTACACGGGAAGCGCGACGAGCGCCGTAAGCAACTTGAATGGCGGCGTAGCCGTCAGACTCAAGCGACTTTACCTGGGTGACGCGGTTGTTCGACACGTCCAGTACTGTTACGGGGATGGACTCGCCATCTTCCGTAAAAATACGGGTCATGCCGACCTTGCGGCCCACCAGCCCAAGCCGATGTGCGGCAGGCGTGGGTGTCGATTTCGACATCATATTCTCCGGGGTAAAAACCCGATTCCCGACTACGATTGGTCGGGGCTGATAAAACCCGAATATTTCGGGTGCTCATGTACTGCGAAGACCTTAAATGATCTTTTTATCCTGCCAAATTTCGGCAAGTCTTGCATTCTAGCACTATTTTTTGCGGCGCCGCAAGCCAAAGGCAAAAAGCACCGCAGGTACTGCAACACCCCGCCGGTTAAAGCGGGGTGCTTTCAATCAATTACTGCAGCGCGATTTCGACGTCTACGCCAGCTGGCAAGTCCAAACGCATCAGAGCGTCAACAGTCTTGTCGGTTGGGTCAACGATGTCCATCAGGCGCTGATGGGTACGGATTTCGAACTGGTCACGCGATGTTTTGTTCACGTGCGGTGAACGCAACACGTCATAACGACGAATACGCGTTGGCAGAGGAACCGGACCGCGTACAACTGCGCCAGTGCGCTTAGCCGTATCAACGATCTCAGCAGCCGACTGATCGATAAGTTTGTAGTCAAACGCTTTCAGACGGATGCGGATTTTTTGATTTTTCATGGCGATTCTCAAAGAGCGAAAAGAACGAAAAGGCCGCGAACGCTCAAGTTCGCGGCCAGGCAAATTACTTCAGGATTTTAGCAACGACGCCGGCGCCGACGGTACGGCCACCTTCGCGGATTGCAAAACGCAGACCTTCTTCCATGGCGATCGGTGCCAAGAGCTTAACGGTCATCGCAACGTTGTCACCTGGCAGAACCATTTCTTTGTCTGCTGGCAACTCGATTGTGCCCGTCACGTCCGTTGTACGGAAGTAGAACTGTGGGCGATAGCCGTTAAAGAATGGCGTGTGACGGCCACCTTCTTCTTTGGACAGAATGTACACCTCGGCTGTGAAGTCGGTGTGTGGCTTGATCGATGCGGGCTTAGCCAACACCTGACCGCGCTCAACTTCTTCACGCTTGGTGCCGCGCAACAGAATACCGACGTTATCGCCCGCCTGACCCTGGTCAAGCAACTTGCGGAACATTTCAACGCCCGTGCAAGTGGTCTTCAGTGTGTCGTGGATACCAACGATTTCAATTTCTTCGCCGACTTTCACAATACCGCGCTCGATACGGCCAGTCACCACAGTGCCGCGACCCGAGATCGAGAACACGTCTTCAACTGGCATCAGGAACGTGCCGTCGATGGCGCGCTCAGGCGTTGGAATGTAGTTGTCCAGCGCGTCAGCCAAAGCCATGATGGCCTGCTCACCGAGCTCGCCTGTGTCGCCTTCGAGAGCCAGCTTAGCCGAGCCCTTAACGATTGGCGTGTCATCGCCTGGGAAGTCGTACTTCGAGAGAAGCTCGCGCACTTCCATCTCGACGAGCTCAAGCAGCTCGGCGTCATCAACCATGTCGGCCTTGTTCAGGAACACGATGATGTAGGGCACGCCCACCTGGCGGCTCAACAAGATGTGCTCGCGTGTCTGGGGCATTGGGCCGTCAGCGGCCGACACCACCAGAATCGCGCCGTCCATCTGCGCAGCACCGGTAATCATGTTCTTGACGTAGTCGGCGTGGCCGGGGCAGTCAACGTGTGCGTAGTGACGGTTCGCTGTCTCGTACTCAACGTGTGCTGTGTTAATCGTGATGCCGCGTGCACGCTCTTCAGGTGCTGCGTCAATCTGCGAGTAGTCTTTGGCCTCGCCGCCGAACTTCTTGGACAACACCGTTGTGATCGCTGCGGTCAGCGTCGTTTTGCCGTGGTCAACGTGGCCGATTGTGCCGACGTTTACGTGTGGTTTGGTGCGTTCGAATTTACCTTTTGCCATGATTTTCCTCTGACTTAATTACTTGCCGCGGGCCGCGATAATTTCTTCGGCCACGTTTTTGGGAGCTTCGGAGTAGTGCTTGAATTCCATCGTGTAAGTTGCACGACCTTGCGTCAATGAACGCAGGTTAGTCGCGTAACCAAACATCTCTGCCAGTGGGACTTCGGCCTTAATGACCTTGCCACCACCAACCATGTCATCCATACCTTGCAACATGCCACGACGTGAGGACAAATCGCCCATCACAGTACCGGCATAATCTTCAGGTGTTTCGACTTCGACGGCCATCATCGGCTCGAGCAGCACAGGGCTAGCCTTGCGCATACCGTCTTTGAACGCCATCGAAGCCGCCATACGGAAGGCGTTTTCGTTTGAGTCCACGTCGTGGTACGAACCGAAGAAAAGCGTAGCTTTCACGTCAACAACTGGGTAACCAGCAAGAATACCGGCTGGCAGTGTTTCCTGAATGCCTTTGTCCACTGCAGGGATGTATTCACGAGGAACCACACCGCCTTTAATGGCGTCGACAAATTCGTAACCGCCGCCTGGTGGCAGTGGCTCAAGCTTGAGCACCACGTGACCGTACTGACCACGTCCACCCGACTGCTTGACGAACTTACCTTCGATTTCTTCACAGACTTTACGAATTGTTTCGCGGTAGGCCACTTGTGGTTTACCCACGTTAGCTTCTACGCTGAATTCGCGCTTCATGCGGTCAACAATAATTTCGAGGTGCAATTCGCCCATACCCGAAATAATTGTCTGGCCTGATTCTTCGTCGGTGCGCACACGGAAAGAAGGATCTTCCTGTGCGAGACGCGAAAGAGCCATACCCATTTTTTCTTGGTCAGCTTTGGTCTTAGGTTCCACAGCCTGTGAAATCACGGGCTCAGGGAAGACCATACGCTCGAGCATGATGTGTGAATCAACATCACACAAGGTCTCGCCTGTCGTGACGTCTTTCAGACCAACCACCGCAGCGATATCGCCTGCAACCACTTCTTTGATTTCTTCGCGGTTGTTTGCATGCATCTGCAGAATACGACCGATACGCTCTTTCTTGCCCTTGATCGGGTTGTAAATCGTATCGCCGGATTTCAACACGCCCGAATACACACGCACGAAGGTCAGCTGACCAACGTAGGGGTCTGTCATCAGTTTGAATGCAAGTGCTGAAAACTTTTCGGTGTCGTCCGCTTTACGGCTTGTTTCAGTGCCGTCATCGAGTTCGCCCTTGACAGGCGGAATGTCGATTGGTGAAGGCAAGAATTCAATCACTGCGTCAAGCATGCGCTGAACGCCTTTGTTCTTGAAGGCTGTACCGCAAAGCATTGGCTGAATTTCGCAAGCGATCGTACGCGTACGAATCCCGAGCATAATTTCTTCTTCAGTCAGTGTGCCGCCTTCAAGGTACTTGTCCATCATTTCTTCTGAGGACTCGGCTGCTGCTTCAACAAGCTTTTCGCGCCACTCTTGTGCCGACTCTTGGAGGTCTGCAGGGATATCAACGTAGTCGAACTTAATGCCCTGACTCGCTTCGTCCCAGATGATCGCTTTCATCTTGATGAGATCAACGACACCGGTGAATTTTTCTTCGGCGCCGATTGGAATCACGACTGGCACGGGATTCGCTTTCAGGCGAGTCTTGAGCTGGTCGTACACTTTGAAAAAGTTTGCACCGGTACGGTCCATCTTGTTCACGAAGGACAAGCGTGGCACACGGTACTTGTTGGCTTGACGCCAAACAGTTTCGGACTGAGGCTGAACACCGCCCACAGCGCAGTAAACCATGCAGGCGCCGTCAAGCACGCGCATGGAGCGCTCAACTTCAATCGTGAAGTCAACGTGTCCGGGGGTGTCAATCACGTTAATCCGGTGCTCTGGGTAGTTGTTACCCATGCCTTTCCAGAAAGCTGTTGTTGCAGCCGACGTAATCGTAATACCGCGCTCTTGTTCTTGTTCCATCCAGTCCATCGTGGCTGCGCCATCGTGAACTTCGCCAATCTTGTGATTGACACCGGTGTAAAACAAAATGCGTTCGGTCGTAGTGGTCTTCCCTGCGTCAATGTGGGCAGAGATACCGATGTTGCGGTAGCGCTCGATCGGGGTTTTGCGGGCCATGGTTGATCCTTAAATTACCAGCGGAAATGACTGAAAGCTTTGTTAGCTTCGGCCATCTTGTGCGTATCATCACGTTTTTTCATGGCAGCGCCACGGCCTTCAACTGCATCAAGCAATTCGCCGGCCAGGCGCAGATCCATTGATTTCTCACCGCGCTTTTTAGCGGCTTCGCGCAACCAACGCATAGCAAGTGCCAAACGACGAACAGGGCGAACTTCAACTGGCACCTGATAGTTGGCACCACCAACGCGGCGGCTTTTTACTTCGACAATTGGCTTAATGTTGTTGATGGCCAAGTTGAAGACTTCGATCGGATCTTTACCGGTCTTGGTCTGAACCTGATCAAGCGCACCGTAGATAATGCGCTCTGCCACGGCTTTTTTACCGGACAACATCACAACGTTCATAAATTTTGCGAGCTCGACACTGCCAAACTTTGGATCGGGCAGAATGTCACGTTTGGGGACTTCGCGACGACGGGGCATATCAATTCCTTTGTGTCATTTCAGTTGAACTGCGACCTATTTGGGCCACAGCCACGGCACACCATAACGATGCGCCACTTACGTTGCCGTTGTGTGACCATCACACTCCGGTTGCACATCACAGAACGAATCTGTGCGTACTGCGTTACTGCAAATAAATTACTTCGCCTGCTTAGGACGCTTAGCACCGTACTTGGAGCGCGATTGCTTGCGATCTTTCACGCCTTGCAAGTCGAGCGAACCGCGCACGATGTGATAACGCACACCTGGCAAATCTTTCACACGGCCACCGCGCACGAGTACAACTGAGTGCTCTTGCAGGTTGTGGCCTTCGCCGCCGATGTACGAAATGATCTCGAAACCGTTTGTCAGACGCACTTTGGCGACTTTACGCAAGGCCGAGTTTGGCTTTTTAGGAGTAGTTGTGTACACACGGGTGCACACACCGCGTCGCTGAGGGCAGTTTTCGAGCGCTGGGCTCTTGCTCTTAGAAACGCTGACTTCGCGCGGCTTGCGCACGAGTTGGCTAATGGTTGGCATAACCTCAAATTCCCTTTTATCTCTGATACTTGCGTACAGCAATGCACCCTTCGGTGATTTACTTTCTACGACGCGTTCTCAGCATTCCCGTTCCTGGGCAGCTCGCGCAAACCCACCATCAAACGGAAATCCGTAAAAGAGCGGGTATTGCTTTTAACTAGGGCGCATCAACAAGCCCAGAGCTGTTGAGTCCCCAAAAAATACGGTAAGCCTTACAGCTTATCGTAAATCTTTACTAACTGTCAACCGACTTAGCTACAGCAACGGTAACGCTGCAGCTAAGTCTAGTTGAGCCTTTCTTTCAACAGCTGGCCTATTCTTCGGTTGCTTCTGGCGCCTCAGCGGCGGCGGGAGCATCCTCAAATGGGTTTGCCTGCTGGCGTGCGGCTTCGCGTTCTGCTGCCTCGAATGCCTCTTTCTCTTTGCGCGCACCGTGGTAAGCCATCCCTGTACCTGCGGGGATGAGTCGACCAACGATGACGTTTTCTTTCAGGCCACGGAGCTCGTCGCGCTTGCCCATAATGGCAGCCTCGGTAAGCACGCGGGTTGTTTCCTGGAAGGACGCGGCAGAGATAAAGGAGTCCGTCGACAGCGATGCCTTGGTAATACCCAACAAAATGTTGTCGTATGTTGCTGGACGCTTACCGTCAGCAGCCATACGGTCATTTTCATTGAGCAACTCGGCACGCTCGACCTGTTCACCAGTAATAAACGATGTATCGCCTGCATCAACAATGTTGATTCGACGCAACATCTGGCGAACGATCACCTCGATGTGTTTGTCGTTAATCTTCACGCCTTGCAGACGGTAAACGTCCTGTACTTCGTCAACGACGTAAGTCGCGAGACGCTCAATACCCTGCAGACGCAGAATGTCGTGCGGATCGGCTGGGCCGTCAACAATCATTTCGCCTTTGTTCACAACCTGACCGTCATGCACCAAGACCTGCTTCTCTTTAGGAATCAGGAACTCGTGCGCAATGCCTTCGAGGTCTGTGATGACCAGACGTTGTTTGCCCTTCGTGTCTTTACCGAACGAAACTGTACCCGTGACATCAGCAAGCATGCCGGCGTCTTTGGGTGAACGTGCTTCGAACAGCTCTGCAACGCGTGGCAGACCGCCAGTAATGTCGCGTGTCTTTTGCGATTCTTGCGGAATACGCGCCAACACTTCGCCGACCTGAGCCTGCTGACCATCACGTACCGTAATGAGCGCGCCGACTGGGAAGGAGATGTTGACCGAGTGATCGGTTCCGGCGATCTTGACTTCTTCGCCTTTCTCGCCGATCAGCTTGATCTGTGGACGCATCGCAACTTTGCCACCACGTGTCTTAGGCGTGATCACAACGAGCGTTGACAAGCCAGTGACTTCGTCAACCTGCTTGGCAACCGTACCGCCTTCTTCGATGTTCTCAAAGCGCACAGTACCGGCGTATTCAGACACGATCGGACGTGTGAGCGGATCCCAAGTGGCCAAACGCGCACCTGCTTTCAAGACGTCGCCGTCATTGACTTGCAGTGTCGCACCGTAAGGCACTTTGTGACGCTCGCGTTCGCGATCGTTCTCGCCCATGATGATGATTTCACCCGAGCGCGAAATTGCAATGCGCTCTTTCTTGGGGTTCGTCACATAACGCATCGAGCTCGCAAAGCGAACCGTACCGTTTGACTTGGTTTCAACGCCACTTGCCATTGCTGCACGTGATGCGGCACCACCGATGTGGAACGTACGCATTGTGAGCTGTGTACCTGGCTCACCGATCGACTGAGCGGCAATCACACCAACCGCTTCACCGACGTTAACCAGATAACCACGGCCCAGATCGCGGCCATAGCAATGTGCACACAGACCATGACGGGTTTCGCAAGTCAGCGGTGTACGGACACGAACTTCGTCCACGCCGAGCTTATCGATGTAGTCGACCAGATCTTCATCCAGCAATGTACCTGCGGCAATCGCAGTCTCTTGTGTATCAGGATTGACGATGTCAACCGCAGCGACACGACCAAGGATGCGCTCGCGCAAGGGCTCGATTACTTCGCCGCCCTCAACCAAAGCCTTCATCGAATAACCATGCGTTGTACCGCAATCGTTTTCGGTGATAACCAAGTCCTGTGTCACGTCAACGAGACGACGTGTCAGGTAACCAGAGTTTGCAGTCTTCAGTGCGGTATCGGCCAAGCCTTTACGTGCGCCGTGTGTCGAGATGAAGTACTGGAGTACGTTCAAACCTTCACGGAAGTTTGCAGTAATTGGCGTCTCGATAATGGAGCCGTCTGGCTTAGCCATCAGACCACGCATACCAGCAAGCTGACGAATCTGCGCAGCTGAACCACGCGCGCCGGAGTCAGCCATCATGTAGATCGAGTTGAACGACTCTTGACGGACGTTGTCACCGTGGCGGTCAACGACCGGCTCGGTAGCCAACTGCTCCATCATGGCCTTGCCAACTTTATCGCCAGCCTTACCCCAAATATCCACCACGTTGTTGTAACGCTCTTGCGAGGTCACCAAGCCCGACGAGTACTGCTTGTCGATCTCTTTCACTTCGCGGCTGGCTTCGGCCAAGATATCGGCCTTGCCTTTAGGAATAAGCATGTCGCCCATGGCGATCGAAATACCACCGCGCGTTGCAAGACGGAACCCCGACTGCATCAGCTTGTCAGCAAAGATCACCGTGTCGCGCAAACCGCAACGACGGAACGACTGGTTAATCAGGCGTGAAATTTCTTTTTTCTTGAGTGCGCGATTCAGCACCGAGAAAGGCAAGCCCTTCGGCAGAATCTCGGAGAGCAGTGCGCGACCAACAGTGGTCTCTACGCGCTGCACACCAGCAACCCACTCACCCTGCGCATCGCGTGACCATTCTGGAAGACGCACAGTGATGCGGGTCTGTAGAGTGGTTTCGCGATTATCGTACGCACGCTGCACTTCAGCGACGTCAGCAAAGAACATGCCTTCGCCTTTGCCGTTGGTGCGCTCACGCGTAGCGTAGTACAAGCCCAGCACGATATCCTGTGAAGGAACAATCGATGGCTCGCCGTTTGCAGGGAACAGAATGTTGTTGGATGCCAGCATCAATGTGCGGGCTTCCATCTGTGCCTCGATCGAGAGAGGCACGTGCACAGCCATCTGGTCACCGTCGAAGTCGGCGTTAAACGCCGCGCAAACGAGAGGATGCAGCTGGATTGCCTTACCTTCAATCAGCACAGGTTCGAATGCCTGAATACCGAGGCGGTGCAGCGTTGGTGCGCGGTTAAGCATCACCGGATGTTCGCGAATAACGTCTTCGAGAATATCCCACACCACTGGCTCTTGGCTTTCAACTAATTTCTTAGCGGCCTTAATTGTCGTCGCCAGGCCCATGAGTTCGAGGCGATTGAAAATGAAAGGCTTAAAGAGTTCAAGCGCCATCAGCTTAGGCAAACCGCACTGATGCAGTTTGAGCTGTGGACCGACCACAATGACCGAACGGCCTGAGTAGTCGACGCGCTTGCCCAACAAGTTTTGACGGAAACGACCGCTCTTGCCTTTGATCATGTCGGCAAGGGACTTCAACTGACGCTTGTTGGCGCCCGTCATCGCTTTACCGCGACGGCCGTTATCCAACAGCGAGTCAACAGACTCTTGCAGCATCCGCTTCTCGTTACGCAGAATAATCTCTGGCGCTTTGAGTTCAAGCAAACGCTTCAACCGGTTGTTACGGTTGATGACGCGGCGATACAGATCGTTCAAATCGGATGTCGCAAAGCGGCCGCCATCGAGCGGTACCAACGGACGCAAGTCCGGTGGCAGCACGGGCAGAACTTCCATCACCATCCATTCGGCTTTGATACCGGACTTCTGGAAGCCTTCCAATACTTTGAGGCGCTTGGAAATCTTTTTGATCTTCGCTTCGGAGGTTGTCGCGCCCAACTCGCCGCGCAGTGTTTCCACTTCGCGATCGATGTCGATCGTGCGCAACAGTTCGCGAACAGCCTCAGCACCCATCAAGGCGCGGAAGTCGTCACCGTACTCTTCGGTCTTGGCGATGAAATCGTCATCCGACATGATCTGACCGCGCTTGAGCGGAGTCATGCCTGGCTCGATCACGCACCATGCTTCAAAGTACAGAACGCGCTCAATGTCACGCAAGGTCATGTCGAGCACCATACCCAAACGGGATGGCAAGCTCTTCAAGAACCAGATGTGCGCAACTGGGCTCGCAAGCTCAATGTGGCCCATGCGTTCGCGACGCACTTTTGCGACGGTAACTTCGACGCCGCACTTTTCACAAATTACGCCACGATGCTTCAGGCGTTTGTATTTGCCGCACAAGCATTCGTAGTCCTTGATAGGACCAAAAATCTTGGCGCAGAACAAACCGTCGCGCTCAGGCTTAAAGGTACGATAGTTAATCGTTTCTGGTTTGCGCACCTCGCCGTAAGACAACGAGCGGATCTTTTCGGGCGAGGCGATGCCGATCTTGATGGCATCGAACTGTTCGTCTTGCGAAACCTGTTTGAATAGGTCGAGTAGCGCTTTCATTATTTACGCTCCAGATCCATGTCAAGCGCCAAGGAACGAATTTCCTTGACCAACACATTGAACGATTCAGGCATGCCTGCATCGATCGTGTGATCGCCTTTGACAATGTTTTCGTATACCTTGGTGCGGCCGTTGATGTCATCAGACTTAACTGTGAGCATCTCTTGCAGCGTGTACGACGCGCCATATGCTTCGAGCGCCCAGACTTCCATCTCACCGAAACGCTGGCCACCGAACTGAGCTTTACCGCCCAGAGGTTGCTGCGTGACGAGCGAGTAAGGACCGGTTGAACGCGCGTGCATCTTGTCGTCGACCAAGTGGTGCAGCTTCAAATAGTGCATGTAGCCCATGGTGACCGGACGCTCAAACTGCTCGCCAGTACGTCCATCGTAGAGCCAGGCTTGTGTACGCGACTCGGTCAGACCCATTTGCTGGGCAACTTCGTCAGGGTAGGCAAGCTCAAGCATCTTCGTGATTTCGGCTTCGGTCGCACCGTCGAACACTGGCGTTGCAAAGGGCACACCGTTCTTGAGGTTCTGAGCAAGCTCGATCACCTCATCGTCGTTGAGCTCATCAATGCGCGCACCGGTACCGCTGCCGTTGTACATCTTGTCGAGGTATGTGCGGATCTTCTTGACTTCGACCTTTTGCTGGTCGCGCAACATATCGCCGATACGATGTCCAAGGCCTTTTGCAGCCCAGCCCAGGTGAACTTCAAGCACCTGGCCCACGTTCATCCGTGAAGGAACGCCCAAGGGGTTCAGCACGATATCCGCAGGTGTGCCGTCTGCCATGTGTGGCATATCTTCCACTGGCGTAATACGTGACACAACACCTTTGTTACCGTGACGACCTGCCATCTTGTCGCCTGGTTGCAGACGACGTTTGACAGCGAGGTACACCTTGATCATCTTCAAGACGCCAGGTGGCAATTCATCACCCTGCGTGAGCTTCTTACGCTTTTCTTCAAAAGCGAGATCAAACTGATGGCGTTTCTGCTCGAGCGACTCTTTGGCCTGCTCAAGAACAACCGCGTGGGCTTCGTCAGCCAAACGGATGTCAAACCACTGCCAGCGATCGAGATCAACCAGATATTCTTTGGTGATCGCAGTGCCCTTCGCAAGCTTACGAGGACCGCCATTGACGATCTTCTTGATGAGCAACTTCTCGATACGATCGAAGGTATCGTTTTCGACGATACGCAGCTGATCGTTCAAGTCTTGGCGATAACGACGCAACTCATCATCAATGATGGATTGCGCACGCTTGTCGCGCACGATGCCTTCACGTGTAAAGACCTGCACGTCAATCACTGTGCCGATCATGCCTGATGGCACGCGCAGCGAAGTGTCTTTTACGTCAGATGCTTTTTCACCGAAAATTGCACGCAGCAGTTTCTCTTCAGGCGTCAGCTGTGTCTCACCTTTAGGTGTGACTTTACCAACGAGTACATCGTCAGCGCGAACTTCAGCGCCAATGTGCACAATGCCCGACTCATCCAAACGGTTGAGTTGTGTTTCAGCCAAGTTGCTGATGTCGCGTGTGATTTCTTCTGGTCCAAGCTTCGTGTCGCGCGCAACGACCGTCAATTCTTCGATGTGAATCGAAGTGTAACGATCATCGGCAACAACTTTTTCGGAGATCAAAATCGAGTCTTCGAAGTTGTAGCCGTTCCAGGGCATAAACGCGATCAACATGTTTTGGCCAAGTGCGAGCTCGCCCAAATCTGTCGATGCGCCGTCAGCCAACACGTCACCGGCGGCGACGATGTCGCCACGACCAACGATTGGTCGCTGGTTGATATTGGTGTTCTGGTTTGAACGCGTGTACTTGATCAGGTTGTAAATATCAACACCGACTTCGCCTGCAACGTTTTCTTCGTCGTTCACGCGAATAACGATGCGGTCTGCATCAACGTGATCCACCACTCCGCCGCGCAAAGCTTGCACTGTTGTGCCCGAGTCGATTGCAACAGTACGTTCAACGCCCGTACCAACCAATGACTTCTCAGGACGCAAACAAGGCACTGCCTGGCGTTGCATGTTGGCACCCATCAACGCACGGTTCGCGTCGTCGTGCTCAAGGAAGGGGATTAGCGATGCTGCAACCGATACGATCTGCGAAGGTGCAACGTCCATGTAATGCACGTTTGCTGGCGCAGTCAACAGCGTCTCGCCAGCCTGACGGCATGCGACGAGTTCGTCTGTGAATTTGCCACTTTCGCTGAGCTCGGCGTTAGCCTGCGCAATCACGTAGTTACTTTCTTCGATCGCGGACAGGTATTCGATCTGATCTGTCACGCTACCGTTTTCGACTTTGCGATAAGGCGTCTCGAGGAAGCCGTATTCGTTCAGACGTGCATAGAGCGCCATCGAGTTGATCAGGCCAATGTTCGGGCCTTCTGGTGTCTCGATTGGACAAACACGACCGTAGTGCGTTGGGTGCACGTCGCGCACTTCAAAGCCCGCACGCTCACGCGTCAAACCGCCTGGTCCCAATGCAGAAACGCGACGCTTGTGCGTGATCTCTGACAAGGGGTTGGTCTGGTCCATAAACTGTGACAGCTGGCTCGAACCGAAGAACTCTTTGATTGCAGCCGAAATTGGCTTGGAGTTAATCAGGTCGTGTGGCATGAGGTTTTCAGTCTCAGCCTGGCCGAGACGTTCTTTCACCGCACGCTCAACACGCACTAAACCAGCACGGAATTGGTTTTCAGCCAATTCGCCCACGCAACGTACACGACGGTTACCGAGGTGGTCGATGTCATCGATCTGTCCACGACCGTTACGCAACTCAACCAAGACTTTGATGGTCTCGAGGATGTCGTCATTAGTCAGAGTCATTGGGCCGGTGATGTCATCACCACGACCCAAACGACTGTTGACCTTCATGCGAC